>Ga0209019_1001231_pt1 | contig 12846 bp, 32 predicted proteins | sample METZYME_3_300m_FD_187549 | JGI IMG/M metagenome (GOLD analysis project Ga0209019, IMG submission 187549) | Marine microbial communities from oxygen minimum zone in mesopelagic equatorial Pacific - METZYME_3_300m (SPAdes) (version 2) | ecosystem: Environmental > Aquatic > Marine > Oceanic... | reverse complement strand
TGATGATAAAATTGTCGCTCGTTGGAATAAGACTTGCGTTGCACAAAGCAATCAAATGAATGCAACAGCTCGCGGTCGTCATTTCATCGCTAAGCATGGCGATCCAATCGACCAACTTAACAATCCAACTGATGCCTTTAGGAAGTGGGGTTAATCATGACTAAACTTGATCTTCAAGATTTTAACAAACAGGTTGAAGCCGAATGCGAGGCAACCAAATCAGAGAATGATAACCCACATTTTCTAATCGGAACCCTAATGGGTAAGTTGTCTTGGGAACGTTGGGAACATCAGAACGAAGTTGCTAGGTTGCAACAAGATTTAGACATAGCTAGGAGCAAATAGCATGACGAGAAAAGATTTCGTATTAATCGCTGAGGCATTGGTTGATGCTAATGCAGATATCGACACGGTTAAGATCATCGCCAAGGCGCTGAAAAAAACCAACCCGCGATTCGATGAGGATCGCTTTACCCTCGCAGCTATGAATTGGGAGTAATCAAAATGAGAATACTTGCACTTGCTAACTCAATTTTTTGCATGCTTTTCTTTTTTGGGTTGTGTGTCGTGATGCTATTTAATCCTGATGCATGGACGACCTTACATTCGCTAGCAATGTTTGGTTCATGTGTTGTAGGCACAGGTATGGTTGTCGCTGTCATGCATGATGATACTTTATAATCGCGGGCATCGTATAGGGGCTATTACCTCAGATTTCCAATCTGATGAGGGGGGTTCGATTCCCTCTGCCCGCTCCAAAGTTTTTAATGTGTAGGCTGAACAATGGTGAGTTCCGCAGACTGTAAATCTGTCGCCTAAGGCTGTGATGGTTCAACTCCATCCCTACACACCAATTTCTCTTTAGTATCAAGCACTTAGGCGGCGGCCGGCAACCTGCTAAGTTATTGATATCATTAGGTATTTAGCACCAGCTGGGCGTAATAATGTTGCGTAAAAGCCGTGAAAATAACAATAAAATAATACACTTTTTTTCGAGTTACCCCTTGAAAATCACCCTTGCAATCACCATATATATAGTATGGAAAGGCGATAACTGGATCAAGGTAACTGGAGCCGCAAGGCTAGGGTTAAGAGCCACTGAATACCGAGATAGCCCACAACGGGACTGAATATCGTAACAAAATCAAAGGGTTAAGACGTGACCGGGCGCGGGCTAAGTCATTGATATATAAGGGTAATTCGGGCTAACTATGACATTTTTGTCACACTTTAGGGTAAAAACGAAAAAAACGACATAAAAGCGAAAAAAAATGAAAAATAAGTTATTGATATATAAGGATAAATTCATGGTCAAAAACGCTGATTACGCCTTTAATATCAATGACTTACAGCTTCCTTGATTTGACATATGCCGCGTAATTTGCTATAATACACCCATGATTAAGAAAGCAAAAAGCTCTGAAAATACTAAGAAAATGAGAAATGTTATAATATTCGATTTAGACCAAACTGTGATTGACAGCTCTCACAGAAGTCCAAATAATTCTGATGGAACTATTAATCTCGAAAAATATTTCAAATCTAGAAATAGAACAAATATTTTCAGAGATAAGCTTCTCCCATTAGCAAAAGTTTTTAAGCAATTACAAACTGATAATAATTTTATCATAGTTGCAACAGCTAGAAATATCGATCACGATGATGTTGATTTTCTTAAATCTAAGGGTTTAAATCCTGATATGATTTTAAGCAGAAAATGGATTATCGAAAGCACCGTTCCTGATGCGGATTTGAAAGCTAGAAAATTAAACTCACTGTTTAATTTAAAGCAGTTTAAAAATGTTCCGAAATTCATGTTTGATGATGCCCCAAAGGTAATTTCAAAAATGAGAAAATTAGGAATTGTTACATTAAACGCCGTAAAGGTAAATGAAAAATTAGCAGCTTAGAAAGGAAAATTAAAATGCTAAAAATTAAAAACTGGAAAAATTTCAATGGTGAAAATCACACCACGACTTTTAAATTGGTTAAAAATCTTGTAGGTACTATTCAAGAATATTGGACAATTTTAATTGTTGCTCAAGATGGAAAATCTACCCAAAATAAATGGGGTGGATTTAGTGTACGAAATACTGGTAAGCCAGTTTACATTCAAAAGAAATGGAAGGTAATCGATGCCTAGTTTTAGCGTAATTCCTACTAAATACAAATCACTGCAAGATGTGCCTTTACATCTTGTAAAATTTGCGAAGGCTCGTGATTGTGAAACTGTGGAAGAAATCAACAATATGATTATTGTCGATTTATTGCCGTGGTTAAATGGTCCCCACGCTTGTGATAACCCTTTAAATTATCGGAGCTAAATCAGTGAAACCTTGTATTCACTTTGTCGGGTTTAAAGGTAACGAATATAATAGTGCGATAAAAATTTGGGGTAATCCAGATTTTTATCATCGCGTACATGATCGCCGTGCACAAGCAGAATTTATGAAAAATGATATAGTGATTTTTGCTAATGGCACAGAAAATAAATTCACGCCTTACACCTTTGATGACTCAAGGGTGTTTTAAACCAATGAAAACTTACCTTTGGACTTTAGCGGGTTTTTTATTTGTTATGGATATAATTTTGTATAGCATCTAAAAAACAGCCAAAAGATGTTTTAATTCAATAGGTTAGCGGCGGCCGGGCGCGGGCTAACCTATTGATATATAAGGACTATTTAGAATATCTGTGATATTTTTAACACACTTTAAGGTAAAAACGAAAAAAACGACAAAAAGCGAAAAAAAGTGAAAAATAAGTCGTTGATATATAAGGATAAATTCATGGTCAAAAACGCTGATTACGCCTTTAATATCAACAACTTACAGCTTCCTTGATTTGACATATATGGGTTTTTGATGTATAATACACTCATAAATTAAACAAAGGTCTTACTGGATCAAAGCTTACTGGACCCGTAAAACGGGTAACTCAAAAGAGACTGAAAAGCTAAGATAAGTTTAAGAGACACTGAATAGACCTTTGAAGATCTTACTGGACCCGTCAAACGGGTAGCTCAAAAGAGACTGAATAGATCTTCGCAAAGCGCGCTCCGAATACTAAACACATAATGGTGGGTACGGATCGGAATAAAGTTCGCTTTTTAAATCACGCGGTAAGACCGCATCTCCATCCTCGCTATAGAAATATAGCGGGGGGCTAAACCGAAAGAAGCTAAATGTCAAACGCACAAAATGAAACATTACTTGAAACCTTATTTGAGCAGTTTTTAGACAAAGGTTTTTCTGAAACCGAGGCTGAAAAGCTCGCTAATGAACGATTTTTTGAAGAATCCAACGCGGCAACCAGCCGTGCCGATATTTCCAAGCGATTGCGTGCTCCGTTTGGGTATCGAGGACCGCCACCGTGCAGTTAATAGTGGCTAAAATGTCACTTATGCGAGAAAAGTTCAAATTAATGCATTTTGTGCTTGACATCTGTGAGAAAATGAGGTAATATATCATCATGACTAAAAAAGAACGCGAATATTATCAAATCAAATGGAAAGAAGCGGATCAATCCGCTCGTAAAGCGTGGGTGGTTTATAAAAATAAACCAACCAAGGCCAACAAAAAACTTGCGTTCGCCGCGTATAAATTAGCTGATAGTTTTATCGAAAAAATCGTAGGAGAGAAAATATGAGTGTGCAAAGTGACGTGTTGTGGGATTATGCCGTGCGGTTAAAAAAGGCCGCGAAGGACGAACCCGATTTGGAAAAAGCGGGCGAGTTAGTTTTACAATCGGTTAAATGGTTTGACAGATGGTCAGACGCAATAAATGGGAAAAAAATCGATGCTTGATATGTTGCGAGATATAATGAGCCATCCATTCCGCACATTAGGTGAATTTTTTTGTGTGGTGTCCATTTTTGCTTTAGGGTATGCCGCTCTGGTCATGTTTACCTAATAAAATCAATGGGTTAGGCGGCGCCCGGGCCAGACCTAACTCATTGATTTAAAAGGACAATTTTAGGGTGTCTCATATCTATAGCGCCAGTACAAAAGTCGAAAAATTAAGTAGCAAAATCAGATAGATATAACGTACCCGGCCGCGCCCCGTAAGTCATTGATAATAAAGGGTTTTTTTGTGACATATATAACACACATTAGGGTAAAAACGAGAAAAACGACATAAAAGTGAAAAAAGTTGAAATTTAAGTCATTGATATATAAGGATAAATTCATGGTCAAAAACGCTGATTTCGTGTTTATTTTCAATAACTTACAGAATCAATGGTTTGACATATTTTAGGTTTTCCTGTATAATACACTTACAAAATAACGAGAGCGAGCTTACTGGACCCGTCAAACGGGTAGGCTAAAAAGCACTGAATAGCTCCCTCAACTTCTGGAGATTGAAAATATGACGAACCTCGAAACAACCATCACTCAAATTACTTCCTCTGATGTTCAGTTTTTAACCGAAAATGAATGCCGTGAAATTATGGGTGTTTTGGCAATGCGTCACGACCGCATCAGTGACCGTGAGCTTGCTATTTTAGAGGCTTGTGAAGATCGTGTATATGATCTTGAGTTCGGAGATATTGATATGTCTTACGAAGATAATTATACTGATGCAGAAGCTGATGCAGATACTCTTGCATCTGCTGGTTGGGGAACTGATGAAGACTATGGGTGCTTCGATAATGGTCAGGAGTGGTAAAATTGAATAACGAAAATATTGGTATGTTTATTGCTCTCGGAATTGGTACTGTATTAATGGCTTTTTTACTTGTGGAGAAATATAGTGGGTTTTAAAATCAGACTAGGCGGAACAAGCGAATTTTTGTCAAAGATTGACAGAAAACGTGATGAATGTAAATTTGTAAAAGGTTGGGATAATCTCGACGCGATATTATTCGAAACTTTTAAAGAAGCCAAAGCGGCTTCAGATGCAGTATGGGAAATTGAAGGTTTCCATAATTCAGTGGAGAACATGAACTAATGTGTGATTTAGCAAACCTCGAAAATTTAGATGGTGCCCAGTTGGTGCGTGTATATACGTCACAAGAGGGTGACGAATGTGTTTATGCATGGTTCGGTGGAATATATGTATGCATTTATAATTCTGAGCTAAAAGAAATTGATTGCTTCGCTTTGCCTGATGAAAAATTTCTAGAACTGGCAAATAAGCCAGATGAAAAAGCTCGTTGGGTAGACCAACAAATTGAAATTCACGAAGATGAGCGGTTTGTTGGTGAACTATTTACAGACGACATATTTTATTCGCACGAATGGAATACTGGCGTAGACTTGGAAACTCAATAATATGGTTATAATTCCTGAAGATATGGACGTTCCAACATTTAGACGAGATACGTCTAAACCTGAAAATGTTCGGTGGCTTCTAAGAAATCTCGGAGTGAGAAATTCTGATCATCCGTTGTTTGGGCTTTGTATTAAAATACTAAAAAAGCTATTTTAATCAAGGCACTAGGCGGCGGCCGGGCGCGCCGTAAGTCATTGATTCCGTTAGGTTTTTTGTGTGAGAAAGTTGTTGACATTCTAGGAATAATCAGGTATAATCTACACATAATTTGATAAAGGATATCTGACGATGGCACTTGAAATTTACGAAGAAGAACGCGCAGAAGCACGAGCCTGTGGTGATTTCGATTTTCCAACCTATTCAGAATGGATGCAAAATCTTTCTGATCCACACGCGGAACGCAAACGTGCGGAATGGCGAATCGTCAATATGAGTTGTAAGGATTAATTTGTGGGAGAGTAGTGATAGGCTGTGATGATATGCAACGGACTTGTAGATAGGTTTCGCTACGGCAAAACAAGTAGAGATCCCGATATGCGGCATAGCAAAAGTGCATATAGCATGATCGCATATGTCATCAGAGGGTGCGAATCCCTCCTCTCCCAGCAATTTATCCAATGAATTCAATAAGTTAGAAGAATACTTAGTATCTTTTCAGCACCAGTGTATATACGAAGTTAAAAAGTAATGGGTTTTCAAAGGTTTATATGTGAGCCGGGGGCCAGCTAAGTCATTGATTTATAAAGGAAAGATTGTTCATTTTTTTGTTGACATTTCGGGTTTTTTCATATATAATACACTTACAACATGAGGAAAAAGACATGAGCCGCTACAGCAAAACCGTTGAGACACAAGGTGCCAAATTTGAGGTTTCCTATGGGCACGATCATGCCATTGGATATTTTGTCCAGGTATATCATGCGTCACAGGATGAGCCGCTCGTCGAACAAGACGAGCTATTTGGTAAGTTCCCAGAAGGTGGATATACTAAAAATCCGCTTTTAATGGTTGTAGCTTCAAAGCTATTGGACTCCGTTTTTGAGGACATTCGCGAAGGCAATCTGCCTACAGAGCGAATGGATCGCGATCCAGAAAATCATCTGGGTGCGCGAATAGCGGCTCAACTTATGCCCACCAAAGGTAATGCGTAGGAACTTTGGATGATCATGGGACCGAAAGGAACCTGCGAAGTGGTGATTACACTGCGTTTAACAAATGGAGAAAAAAACAGACGTCGTTTCAAGGGAGCCACAGTGTTAACGCGTTGGCTCCCTTGTTTTAGCACCAGTATGAATACGAAGTTGAAAAGCAATGTATTTTCAAAGACTTAGGTGACCGCCGGGGGCCGGCTAAGTCATTGATTTCATTAGGTTTTTTATGTAAAAAAGTCCTTGACATTCACAAAAAACTAGTTTATAATACGAACATGATGAAAAAAGAAACACGCATTTTTAAGCGGCGCGATCCTCACTGGAAAACTCGCAGAGCTTTGGGGCATAAAATTGTGCTATCAAAAAAAGCATATTCTCGAAAGGGAAAAGCAAAATGGGCATAATGCCAACAATAGTGCGTGATGGAAATATAATGCGAAAGACACGTTGGAATGACAAACTGTCTTTTATTTGTAACGTAATTATGGGAAAACAAAAACCAATGTCTAAAATTAATTATACACCAGAAATGGTAGAAACTGCAATTAAAGCATATAAAGCAGATGTCCCCTTAGAGACTATTGCTTTTGAGCTTGATAGGTCTGTAAGGTCAGTAAGATCAAAACTTGTACGCGAAGGCGTATATATAGCTAAACAAAAACCAATAGCTATAAAAAGTAATGTTCCAACAAAAAAGGAACTGTTACGCGATTTAGAAGTAGTTGCACCTTTTGCCGTAACTGGTTTTGAAAATGCAACTAAAGATGCATTGCAAAGTTTAATCAACGAGTTTGAAAGGCTAAAAGATGGCTAAACGATGGACGGCAAGTGTTAAGGTTGATAAGCCTGTTAAAAAAACATCTATTGGGAGACAACATTCTCGCATTAGTTTTCATTCAATGAATAAGTCTAAAAAACGGTCTTATAAAAAATATCGAGGTCAAGGAAAATGAACCCAGAAGATTGGGAAGATTGGGAAGATTATGGCGGAGAAGGCTGACGCACCTTATCAAGTTGTGAAAAATAAGGGGTCTGGAATTGGTCGACCCCCTTCACTTTACACATTAATTGATACTCGTAATAATAACATCATTGATTATGATGGAAATAAAGAGTATCTAGAAACAGAGAGAAATAGGCTAAATACTGATTGGTTTTTTAGAACCTATGTGGGGATGTAACATGATATTTAAAATTGAAGGACAAGAAAATGTTGAAGAGCCGCATAGTAATAACAACAGGAAAATGGATGTTTAAAGCATACATTGTTTGGTCAATTTGTGCAGACCTTATTCTTATAGCGGGAATGGTTGCATTATTTTTCGGAGATTTAACAATTTCGTTTTAACTCGGCTTATAATGGGAAATAAAAAATGTTTTAAATACGCGGCAACATAATGGAGCCGCTAAATATGGGAGTTTTGGTAGTTTCTCCCCCTCCAGAATCCTTGCACTTATGATAGGATTTGTTATTACGAGGCTCGGAAAAAACTACCACTTAAATCAATGACTTAACGGCGCCCCGGGGCGCCGTAAGTTGTTGGTATCATTAGGTTTTTTATTGAAGAAACTCCTTGACATTCTATTATTTTTCAGGTACAATACATATATTGAAACGATGGAAAAGGAAACGAAGTGCCATATATTGTAGAAAATGCAAGAGAACAGCTTGATGACGGTGGGCTGCCTAATAGTGCAGGTGAACTTAATTATGTGATTAGTTCAATAATTGATGAATATTTGTCTGAATACGGCAAGAATTACACCAATATAAACGAAGTAATCGGTGTTCTTGAATGTGCAAAACTTGAATTGTATCGAAGAGTTGCCGCTCCTTACGAGGACGAAAAAATCGATCAAAACGGGGATGTGTATGATGTCATTAAAATCGCCTAGTATTTATTCAGCCAGTAAAATTTGGCATGCGGAAAAATGGTTAGAAGCGCGTGACAAAATGGGATATGATATTGTCTCAAAATGGATTGATGTTCCATGTGGTACAGTAGAAAATCCCACGGGTGCGAAACTTCTTACGCCAAAAGAAAAAACGCAACTGTGGATAGACTGTGCAAGGGAAGTCGCTGAAGCTGATATGTTAATAGCTTATGCAGAAACAGGTGATAAACAAAGAGGTGTTTTAGTTGAAATTGGTGGTGCTTTATCAGCAGGAACACCCGTTTATTTAATTGGAGACTGTAAAAGTTTTACACCTAATCAATTTAGTGATGCCGCATATTGTAATCATCCTTTATTTACTAGGTTGCCAACAACAAATTGGCGTAAAGGTTATTTAATGGCAGTAACAGCTTATAGAGATTGTGAAAAACAAATCTTAGCTGAAAAAGCTGCTACTTATTATTCTTACGCAATGAAAATTGCGGCAGATATTGAGGAGAGATTTGGTGTTGACGAAAAAATCGATTCTTGAGGTAAAACTTGATAATTGCAATCACACGATGGAACTTATTAGAACCGTCGTGCCGATTGCGGTTTTGATTTTACAAGTCATTATACTAATAATGCTTATAAATCAATAAGTTAGCGAGCCGCCGGGCGCGACGTAAGTCATTGATTCCATTAGGTTTTTTATTGAAAAAACTCCTTGACATTTTCATTTACTTGGGGTATTATACAGAATGATTAACGCATTGAAACTGAAGGAAAAAACTGATATGTGGTATAAAAAACTAGCAAATTGGATCGAAAAAAGAAACGGTATGCGAGAACTGTATAGAAAAGGTATAAATGGAAAACCTCAACTATACTTGAGGCGTTATTACTTAATTAAATCCAAATATTTTGAATTAATGCTTCACCAATTCTTTATGAGTGATGCAAAAGATGTCCATGATCATCCTTGGATTTCGTTTGGACGTATTCTAAAAACAGGTTATCTTGAATATTTAGGCGATAATGAAAAATGCGCCTATAGACTTCAAGGTGATTGGACTTGTAGAGATGCAAACGCTTTTCATCGTGTTAAATTAATTAGCGGGACAGAAGGCGATGTTTGGACGTTATTCGGAACACTAAAACGAACAAGAAATTGGGGATTTTTAGTTAATAAAGAATGGGTTCCTTTTGACGAATACTTTAAAGCAAATGGAACTTACGAAGTCCAAACCTTACCTGAAGAATATTCAGGTGTAATACTTCCAACTAAAAAGGTATCTGCATAATGTTAGTAGAACAAGCAAAACAAGCGAGAAAAACAGCGTTTGCACCGTATTCTGGTTATACCGTTGGTGCGGCTGTTTTAGGTGATAATGGTAAAATTTACCAAGGTGCTAATGTCGAAGTTGCTTGTTCAAGTGTAGGTGTATGCGCTGAACGTATTGCGATTGCAAATTGTATTATGGACGGTGCAACACCTAAACATTTAGCAATTATTGCAGACTGTGATAATCCTATCGCACCCTGTGGAACTTGCCGCCAATTTATGCTAGAATTTGCACCTCTCAAGGTCACTCTAGCAAATTTGGCTGGTAAGGTCAAAACGACAACGGCAAATAAATTGTTGCCCCTAAAATTTGAACGAAGGACAAAAAAATGAACGGATTAGTCCGTAAGGAAAAATTGAAGCAAGAACGCATAATTCGCCATTTATGGTTAAAAATGAATTATGTAGGGCATGACGAGAAAAAAAGCCTTGACAAAAGGCTACAACATCATGTAGAATGTTTAGAACGATGCAAACAACATGAAAGGGTTGCATAATGAAACCAACCGTATTTTTTGTAATCGATACGGAAACGTGTCGATTTGACGGCATGGTATTTGATATTGGCTGGAAAGCCATCGACAGGAAAGGTCGAGAATATTCGCAAGGCTCTTATTTGTGCGCTGATGTATTGCAAACAGATACGCCATATTACAGGAAAAAAATTGCCGCTTATTGGTTCAAAGCTAATACGTCAATTACTCCCGTAAATTTTGCTCATGCAAGAAATATCTTTAATCAAGAAATTTCTCGTTTGCAAAATAAAGGTCATAGAGTTGTGGTTTGTGCTTACAATGCCGCATTTGACCAACGTGTTTTGGATAAGACAACGCAAGAGATGGTTGGGAAACGATCTCAGTTTGTTAAATCTAAGCAAGTTGATTGGCTCGACATTTGGCTTTTTTGGGCTGAAAGTTGCCCACAATCCGCAAAAGAAATGCCAAAGCTAAAAAGCGGACGCATTAGAACTACAGCGGAAGCTGTCGCACAATTTGAAATTGCAAGCGACTATGAACATTTGCACGAAGGTCTTGCAGATGCAGAAGGTGAAGCTGAAATCTTGCGAACAGTTTTAGGGCGGAAGAAAAAAATACCGTTCAATGAATTAGGTGCAAGGTGTTCACGAATTGCAAATGAGCGATTAGGCTTAATAGACCCTAATCAGGTTTATGAAGAAAAACCAGTTATTGAGACAAAAGCTATATCTGAAAAACTTCCTGCGAATAAAGTTAAAACTCTCAGAAAAGCGGAATTGGTGGAATATGCAATATTTTTGCAAAATGAAATCGACAATGCTGAGAAGAAACTAGTGGAGGTTGCATAAAATGCGTTGGGAAATAGGTGTATTTTTTGGTGGGATAGGGATTTTTCTCTATCTCACCATATTAGCGGGAATCGAATTAACTGAATATTTATTGGCAATGTTAGGAACAATGATATGAACAAAAAAATGATGATAAGAATCATAAAAAATCACGCTCTAGATAATTGGGGAAAAGATAATGGCTGGGATATTATATACGAGGCATTTACAGATGACGAACTTTGGAAAGAAATTTCCCATTGTTCCACCGCCACAAGTGCGATTCAAGTTATTGATGAAATCTGTAAAACAATGGATGCGTACCGTAAAGAAAGACGGGCAATAGAAGATATGGTAAATGATTGGTAATTAGCCAATCATTTCAATCATTTAGGCCGCCGCCGGGCGCGGCGCAAGTCATTGATATTAAAGGGTTTTTTATTAAAGAAAACCCTTGACTTTCTGATTTATTTAGTGTAATATATAAACATCATTGAGGAAGGACACAATGTTTCAAGCGAACACTATTATCTTTTCATCGAGTGGAAACTCCGCTGTCGAAATTAAACGCGACAATGGTGATGGAACTTTCGCAACTGTGATTCTTACATCAGATCCAAAAAATGGTGGGTTTGTATTTCAGTGTGCCGAATATGTCACACCTGAAATAAAAATTGCGTCAATCCTCAATGATGACTTGACAAATTAGATTTGTGGGTGTATAATACACTCAACATCAACATTCAGCAAATGAAAGGACATCAAATGGCTGAAACTGCAACGGCGACAAAGTCGCCAAATTATACTGATGAAATGGTTGAGACCGCCATCAGTATGTACCAAGACCTTGGCAACGAGGGCTTGGAGGCCATTGCGGAAGCAGTGGGAAAGAATGTGCGTTCTGTACGTTCTAAGCTGGTGCGAGAAGGCATTTATGTGGCTTCCGAGAAACCTGCCACTCGTAAAAACGATGGGCCAACTAAGAAGGAATTGCTTATTCAGCTTGAAGCTGTATCGCCCTTTGAGGTTACTGGTTTCATGGGTGCGACTAAATCCGCTCTCACTCAACTGATTGGGCATTTCTCAATCGAGAATGCCGATTAGGGCTTGACAAATAGGGGATAGTGTGCTACACTATTCCCTATAATCATTTGGAGAAAAATATTGGAAAAAACAGGAACTTGTAAAATTTGCACCATAAATTTATGGGCTGAATGTGGGAATAGACCCGCAATTTTTCCATGCGGTGTAAAAGATTGTCCTCACGAAACTGAAACTGAACGATTGCAAATTGTCCATGAAAGATCATTTTCGGGTAGCGCACTTGCACAAGTATTGGAGACTATGAGCTAATGAACACCAAGTTTATGCCAGAAGAATTTACAAAATTGCCAAAGGTTACTTATATTGATCCACCTTCGGGTTGGAAATATGGGTTTCCTAAAATCTTGCCTGATTATGTGATAAACGTAAAACAATGGTTAATAGATAACGGCTATCCGCAAAAAGAAATTGATAATGGCGGAATGCATTATAGAACATGGATGGACGAAGTTCCAAAAGGTTGGCTCTAATGCGACAAGCAGGATTCAAACCTAAATCACATTCAAGCGGTGTATATTGGATTCGCGCTAATGCTAAAACTCGTAAAGGTGGAACATCTACCCCAGACGAAGATGATAATATTAACGATATTAACGGAGATGGTATTGTCTCATCTTGGGAAAAATGGGTACGACCCGCTGGTTGGATTACGGGCGCAATATTAAGCGTGATTTTTATTACCATAGGTATTGTAAATTCTCCATAGAGGTGAGGTGTTTTCGGCGGCACGGCTGGTTCCAACCCAGCAAGACAGGGTTCGAATCCTTGCATCTCTGCCAAATTTACCAACAAA
>Ga0209019_1001228_pt1 | contig 12851 bp, 10 predicted proteins | sample METZYME_3_300m_FD_187549 | JGI IMG/M metagenome (GOLD analysis project Ga0209019, IMG submission 187549) | Marine microbial communities from oxygen minimum zone in mesopelagic equatorial Pacific - METZYME_3_300m (SPAdes) (version 2) | ecosystem: Environmental > Aquatic > Marine > Oceanic... | reverse complement strand
GGATTTTTAATTGCTTCTTTGTACCAACCTCTAGGCCAGTGATGAGCAGAAACATAGATTTTCCCATCGGTACTATTAAATCTAGCAAGCATTCGATCAGATGACTGCCCTTTGTCATCGGTTGTTGTAATGACAATCATTGGTATGCCACAGTCTTGACCAAAACCGGAACATCCTCCTTCGTCCTCAAATGAAGGTTGGTTATAGCCAAGAAGTACTGTTTCGAATAAGAAAACAAGAACTATATAAACCAAACCCAGAACACCTAACCACTTAAAAACTTTCATCAGTCACCCCTGAATACATAGAATAAAATGTATTATATGTGAAATTTAATTTCAAAGTTTCATGAATTTAGAGCAAACAGATAGGGTAAAAGACTTAATCGTTCAGGTTTCTAAATTTATGGACGATCATATTTGGTCAGCAGAAGAAATCTATGGCTCGCAAATGGATGCCTTTCGAGAAGAGGGAAATCCATGGAGGGTACCACCTGTAATTGAAGAACTAAAAACCAAAGCAAAAGCTCAAGGACTTTGGAATTTCTTCTTACCTGAAAGTCAGAATGGGTTTGGTTTAACCAATCTTGAGTACGCACCACTGGCTGAAATAATGGGCCAGATTGGTTTTGCATCTGAGGTGTTTAATTGCTCTGCACCCGACAGCGGGAATATGGAAGTTTTAGATAAATACGGTTCTAAAGAACAACAAGATAAATGGCTTAAACCTCTTTTGGAAGGAGAAATAAGATCAGCTTTTGCTATGACTGAACCCGGTGTTGCTTCGTCCGACGCAACAAATATATGCAGTACTATTGAGGCGGATGGAAATGACTATGTGATCAACGGAGAGAAGTGGTGGACTTCAGGCTTTGGTAATCCTGATTGTAAGGTGATGATATTCATGGGGGTAACTAATCCTGATAACCCTAGGCATCAAAGACAATCTCAAATATTAGTGCCCACTGACGCCGAAGGGATAAATCTGGAAAGGATGTTAACAGTGTACGGTGTGGACCATGCTCCGGGCGGTCATGCCCATCTAACTTTTAAAGACGTTAGAGTTCCGAGAGAAAATTTAATCCTTGGAGAGGGCCGAGGATTTGAAATAGCACAAGGAAGGCTGGGTCCTGGAAGAATTCATCATTGCATGCGAATGATTGGTCAAGCAGAAAGGGCTCTGGAATTGCTGTGCAAAAGATCTACTTCTCGAATTGCTTTTGGCAAACCATTAGCTGAATTAGGAGGTAATTATGATGTTATAGCCGATTGTAGAACTGAAATTGAAATGTGCAGACTTCTCACTCTCAAAGCTGCATACATGATGGATACAGTAGGAAATAAAATTGCTAAAAGTGAAATAGCGCAAATAAAAGTAGCGGTTCCTAGCATGGTAGTTAGAGTGATTGATAAAGCTATACAGATTCATGGAGGGGCAGGGGTATCTCAAGACACACCTTTGGCAGGTCTTTTTACTTCAACCCGCTTCTTACGTATAGGTGATGGCCCTGATGAAGTTCATAGAAGGGCAATAGCAAGAGCAGAATTAAGTAAATATAATTCTGAGTAGATGTAATTAAAGTCTGATCTATTTACAAAAGGTCAGCATTCATGACTTTATTCCAAGCTGAAATAAAGTCATTAACAAATTTTTCTTTACCATCATCACTGGCATAAACTTCTGCCAAGGCTCTCAGTTGAGAGTTAGAACCAAATACCAGGTCTACTCTTGTAGCAGTTCTAACTTTATCCCCTGTAGAACGATCTGATGCTTCATAAACATTTTCAGCAGAAGGCTTCCATTCCACATTCATATCAAGCAAGTTTACAAAGAAGTCATTAGTTAACTTTCCAGGGGTTTCAGTAAATACACCGTTATTATCAGAGCTAATTCCTAAAGCTCTCATTCCGCCTACCAGCACAGTCATCTCCGGTGCAGTTAGTCCGAGTAATTGAGCTTTATCTAACATCATTTCTTCAGAGCTGACGGAAGACTTTGTCTTATGGAAATTACGAAATCCATCTGAAGCAGGTTCAAGTACTTCAAATGATTCAACGTCAGTTTGCTCTTCTGAAGCGTCTCCTCGACCAGGAGTAAATGGAACGCTTGCACCCGAAGCTTGTTCTAAACCTACATTTCCAGCAAGTACAATAACATCCGCTACTGACGCTCCTGTTTCCGAAGCAATGCCTTCTAGGACACCCAATACACGTGCAAGTTGCTCTGGTTTATTAGCTTCCCAATCCTTTTGAGGAGCTAGGCGTATACGCCCACCATTGGCGCCACCGCGCATATCAGATCCTCTGAAGGTTGAAGCACTTGCCCAGGCTGTTTCCACCATCTCTTGGACAGATAAATCAGTTTCAGCAATTTTTGCTTTAACCGCTTCCACATCATAGTCAGCGTTGCCCGCAGGAACGGGGTCTTGCCAAATAAGTTCTTCTTTAGGAACTTCAGGACCCAAGTATCGAGATAGAGGTCCCATGTCACGATGTAGGAGCTTAAACCATGCTCTAGCAAATGCGTCAGCAAATTCCTCTGGATTTTCATGAAAACGTTTTGAGATCTTTTTATAGATAGGATCTTCTCGCATTGACATATCTGCTGTGGTCATCATGGTAGGGACTCTAACGGATGAGTCCTCGGCATCTGGTGCCTTATCCTCGTCTTTCTGATCTATCGCATGCCAAACAATCTTGCCGGCAGGTGTTTCCACCTTCTCCCACTCATAACCAAATAAGAGATCGAAGTATCCGTTATCCCATTGAGTAGGATTAGCTGTCCAGGCACCCTCAAAACCACTGGTAATGGTGTCACTACCCATTCCTGATGCGTGGTTACTTTGCCAGCCAAAACCCATGTTCTCCAATGGTGCTCCCTCAGGTTCATCTTGAACATGCTCCTCAGCCCCGGCACCATGCCCTTTACCAAAGGTGTGTCCACCAGCAACAAGCGCCACGGTTTCTTCATCGTTCATGGCCATTCGACCAAATGTCTCTCTGACATCTTTACCGCTTGCAATAGGGTCAGGTTCACCGTCAGGGCCTTGTGGGTTAACATAAATTAAACCCATCTGTACGGCACCCAAAGGATTGGCTAGATCTCGCTCACCTGAGTACCTCTCATTGGCTAACCATTCTTTCTCTATACCCCAATCAATATCTTCTTCTGGTGCCCAAATATCAGGACGTCCTCCACCAAAACCAAAAGTTTTTCCACCCATGGATTCAATCGCGACGTTCCCAGCAAGGATTAAAAGGTCTGCCCAACTAATTTTATTGCCGTATTTTTGTTTTATGGGCCAAAGTAGACGACGAGCCTTATCTAAGTTTCCATTATCCGGCCAACTATTAAGCGGAGCGAAGCGCTGAGCACCTGTTCCCCCGCCACCACGACCGTCTCCAATCCTGTAAGTACCCGCTGCGTGCCAAGTCATTCGAATAAAGAAAGGACCATAATGCCCGTAATCAGCTGGCCACCAATCTTGTGAATCTGTCATTAGATCATTTAGATCCTTTTTTAGAGCTTTATAATCAAGCTTTTTAAATTCCTCTCCATAATCAAAATCCTCAGCCAAAGGATCAGATTTCTGATCATGTTGATGAAGGATATTTAGATTTAATTGATTTGGCCACCAATCTTGATTTGATGTTCCTGAAGCGCTATTGCTAGTTAAGGAACCATGCATTACTGGACATTTGTCTTCATTTTCTTTACTCATAAGTCACCTTCCTGGTAATTTCCTTTAAATTTATTTTGTACCTATTCTAAGTTTTTTTTTATCTTCTAGCTAGGTAAGTTTCGTTACTTTAAAGCCATAATTATTTAGATAAATCTTGGGCAAGTGAATCAGACACAGTTCTTGGAATTTCTTGTGTTCTGACGTTGTAATATGGGTGCTCTACACCTGCAAATAAAGTTATTCCAGACTGTAAATCTTTAAGCATAAGATTAGTCAGGTTAAAGCTAAGAGAAAACTGAGATGGTTCTAAATTTTCCTGTAGAGTTGAAAAAACTCGGTCATTTTCACCTACTTGCAACCAAACCTGATTTTCTACACCCTTAAGTTGGTCTAATTTTTCTTTTTCTGCTTCTTTATTTGAAAACTTTAAAGCCAAGGTTGCTTTTAAGAGACTCTCATCTGTAATAGAGGAATCATCAGTAATCAGGTTTTCAAAAATTAAGCTTATGTTACTTCCAATCTTAATAGATCTGTTCATTAAATCTTTCCTAACTTCTAAACAAAAAAAAGAGCAATAAGAATGCTCAAAAAAGGAAATCTAAAATAGATTTGATGAAATTTTACAGGTATTTAGCTGACAATACTATGTAACAGACCATCGAAAAAAGTGAAGTAATATATAAAGCTGCTTCAATCATGGAACGAACTTTACCCTAAAAAATATACTAAAAAGTCTATTGAAATTGAGTATGAGATTGATAGTGATTCTCAATCAGATTCTTTTTTATAGAAAATATGGGAGAATGCCTTTAGCAACAGGAGCCAACAAATGAAGAAAGCTTTATACCCAGGTACTTTTGATCCTATTACTTTAGGTCACATAGATATAATTGAGCGTGCCTTACATTTATTCGATCAGGTAACCATTGCGATAGCTACAAGTGAATCAAAGACACCCCTGTTTTCTTTAGAGGAAAGGATTGATCAGATTGAGACAATTTTTAAAGGAAACAAAAATGTTAGAGCAATAGGTTTTACTGGGCTGGTTGTTGATCTAGCTAAAGAAGAAGACACTAATGTGCTTATTAGAGGATTAAGAGCTGTCTCTGATTTTGAGTATGAATTCCAGTTAGCAAATATGAATCGTGCAATGTCCCCTGATCTTGAGAGTGTGTTCCTTACTCCAAAGGCAAAATTTTCATTTTTGTCATCCACTTTAGTAAGAGAGATTGCTTCAATGGGCGGTCAATTGTCTGCATTTGTTGATCCCATTGTTGAAGAGGCACTAAAAAAACGTTTTAAAGATTAATTTAGGTCTGACATTTAGGACAATAGACACTGCTTCTTTGAGATAAACGCATTTCTTTTAAATGGGAAGAACATTTCTTACAAGCCTTTCCTGCCCGACCATAAACCATTAATTCATTTTTAAAATAACCCGGCTTATTATCGCTTCCCACAAAATCTTTTAAGGTGGTGCCCCCTTTGTCTATGGAGTTTTGCAGTAGCTCTTTAATCGAAAACGCTAGAAGGTCATACTGTTTGCTACTAATAGTACCGGCTCTTTTTTGTGGCCTAATCCCCGCTAAGAATAAAGCTTCAGAAGCGTAGATATTACCCACACCAGCAAGCACTTTTGCATTCATAATAAAATTTTTTAATGGGACTTTTCTTTTTCTAGAAACTTGGAATAAATATTCTCCTGAAAAGGAATTACCCAAAGGCTCTGGTCCAAGATCTTTTAAAAGAGGGTGAACTTCAGGATCTTTAGACCATAAAAAAGACCCAAACTTTCTAGGGTCAGTAAATCTAAGGAGGCAATTGTTTTTGAAGACAATATCTATATGGTCATGCTTTTGAGGTTTAACTTCTTCAAATAGAATCCTTAAAGAACCTGACATACCCAGATGTATCAGCAGAGAGCCTTTTTTACTATTTAAGATTAAATATTTAGCTCTTCTCTTAATAGATGAGAAATAATTACCGAGAAGATTCTCCTCAAGGTCTTTTTTAGGAACCTTCCATCTTAATTTTGATTCTCTAATCGAGATCCTCTCTATGGGAAGGTTTAATACATGAGGCTCTATGCCCCTTAAGGTTGTCTCAACTTCAGGGAGTTCCGGCACCTCTTATTATTTCATTTGAGAACTTACGTTAAATAAGTCTTCTGGACTCAGTGAGCCTACGGATAATTTTAGGCTAAGCACTGAGATTACGTAATCGTAACGTGCTTTAGCATAATCTCTTTGGGCTGCATAAAGCCCTCTTTCTGATTGCAACAGATCTACTACGTTTCTAGTTCCCACCTCATATCCAATTTGAGTTGCTTTCAAAGCTGAGTTTGCCGAAGTCAGCGCTTGTCTTCTTGCCGTTACATTAGCTGATTGGGTCTGAACGCTGAAATGATTAGATCTAACCTCTCTGATAACAGATCTTTCGGTAAATAAAGTTTGTTCTTTGCTTCTATCATACTGGGCATAGGCTTGCCTACGGGCTGAACTAACTGCACCTCCAGAAAAAATGGGCATGCTAACTTGAATAGCATACTGTCGGTTATCCGATTCTAATCCGTATAAGGGATTTTGAATAAATCCTCCAAACTTTCCTTGCCTACTGGTGCTTTTAGTAACTCTACCAACAATATCAATTTTAGGTAAATGAGCAGAACCACTCGATCTGGCACTGCTTTTTGCTGCTGTAGTATTTAAGTGAGCTGCTTTGAGTTGAAAATTGTTAGCTAAACCTATCTTTACCCACTGCTCTCTATCTATTGGATCAGGAGGAGGGGTAGGGTATTCATCTTTTAAAGGTGATAACAATGGTAAGTCGCCACCAATAATTGCTGAGAGAGCTTCTCTAGAAGAATCTAGTTGAGCTTCTCTTGTAATTCTTCCAACTACACTTAAATCATAAGCAGCCTGAGTGTCTTGGACTTCTGTAATAGATGCCAGACCTACTTCAAATCTCTTTTTTGCCTGGTCTCTTTGTCTTCCAATCGCTTCTACTTCAGCCTTAGCAGCACTTAAACTATCCTTTGCATAAAGTACATTGAAATAGTTAGTTGCTACTCGGATCATAGTTTCTTGTTGTTGGTAGGCAAATTCAGCCGCTGCACTTTGAGTTAAAGCTTTACCTTGCTTGAATTGAAACCACCTATCTAAACGAAATAGTGGTTGTTGGAGCGAACCCGAATAATTGTTTGAGTTATACTCGTCCAACAAGGTTTCTTCTAATCTGTATTCGTTCCATCCTGTTGAACCAGAAATACTAAGCGAGGGCAATAACCCTGCTCTTCCTTGCACCTTGTATTCTTTGCCTGCTCTAAAGGAAGCCTCTGCAGCTTTAAATGTTGGATCGTTTATGAGTGCAAGTTCATAAATATCCTTTAAATCTTCAGCCCAAGTTTGAGATATAGATAACCCAACGATACTGAAAATAACTAATAGTTTCTGTAATTTTGTTTTTATCATCTTTAAACCTCGTTTAGTAGGTGTATTACTCAAGTATAACACCTAATCGTCTTTTACCCAATTTTTTTGCTATTTGGTGCTAAAACAACACTCTTTTAATGCCTAGATGGATATAATACTTAGGGCAAATACATCTTAAATGAAACTGAGTTCATCTAAATTCACAGCTCCAAAAAATAACCTCAAAGACTCTGAGAAGATGGAGCAATTTGCTGCATCAAAAAAAATATATGTAACCGGTTCTAGAGAAGATTTGAAAGTGCCCATGAGAGAAATAAGCCAAACTTCTCTCAATGGAGATTTAGGAGAGCAAGAAAATCCAGAACTATGGGTTTATGATACCTCAGGACCCTACACTGACCCTGAAGTCAAAATTAATCTTTCTAAAGGCCTTGAACCAAATAGACTGAACTGGATTAAAGAACGGGAAGATTCTGAGGAACTTCCTAAAAGATCTTCATCTTTTGCTAAACAACAAATTGAATCTGAAGACTTAACAGACCTAACTTTTCCTAATCTACCAAAGGCAAGGCGGGCTAAGACTGGAAAAAACATAACTCAACTGCATTACGCAAGGAAAGGTCAAATAACTCCGGAAATGGAATTTATAGCTATTCGTGAGAATCAAGGTTTAAAAGAAGCAAAAGAAAGGGGTTTGATCTCAAGTCGGCATATGGGTGAGTCCTTTGGAGCGAAGATTCCTGAAGAGATTACACCAGAGTTTGTAAGAGATGAGGTTGCGGCTGGGAGAGCAATCATACCCTTAAATATAAATCACCCTGAATCTGAACCTATGATTATCGGTAGAAATTTTAAAATAAAAGTTAATTCGAATATAGGAAACTCTGCGGTGACCTCTTCCATAGAAGAGGAAGTTCATAAGATGACTTGGTCAACAAAATGGGGAGCTGACACTGTAATGGATTTATCCACCGGGAAGCACATACACCAAACAAGAGAATGGATCATTAGAAATTCTCCAGTTCCAATTGGTACAGTCCCCATATATCAAGCTTTAGAGAAGGTAAATGGAGTTGCTGAAGACTTAACCTGGGAGGTTTTTAGGGATACTCTTATAGAGCAAGCTGAACAAGGTGTAGATTACTTCACTATTCATGCTGGCGTTTTATTAAGGTACATACCCATGACTGCAGAGAGATTAACTGGAATTGTATCCAGGGGCGGATCAATTATGGCCAAATGGTGCCTCTCTCATCATCAGGAAAACTTTCTTTACACTAATTTCGAAGAGATATGTGAAATCATGAAAGCTTATGACGTTTCTTTTTCTTTGGGCGATGGATTAAGACCTGGTTCAATTGCGGATGCTAATGATCAGGCTCAATTTTCTGAATTAAATACCTTAGGTGAACTAACAAAAATTGCTTGGAAACATGATGTCCAAGTTATGGTTGAAGGACCAGGCCATGTTCCTATGCAAATGATTAAAGAAAACATGGATAAGCAACTTGAAATCTGCCATGAAGCACCTTTTTATACTTTAGGTCCTTTAACTACTGATATTGCACCTGCTCACGATCACCTTACATCAGCTATAGGGGCAGCCATGATAGGTTGGTTTGGATGTGCGATGCTTTGTTATGTAACGCCTAAAGAGCATCTAGGTCTACCTAATAAAGAAGATGTTAAGGAAGGTTTAATTGCTTATCGTATAGCAGCTCATGCAGGCGATTTAGCTAAAGGTCATCCTGCAGCCCAATTAAGAGACAATGCTTTATCTAAAGCTAGATTCGAATTTCGTTGGGAAGACCAGTTCAATCTAGGTTTAGATCCAGAAAAAGCAAAACAATTTCACGACGAGACTTTACCAAAGGAGTCAGCCAAGGTAGCACATTTCTGTTCTATGTGCGGTCCTAAATTCTGTTCTATGAAAATTACCCAAGAAGTCAGAGAATATGCTAAAAATAACACTGAAAAAATAGATCTTGTAGATATTGAAGAAATAGAAAAGGGTTTAAAACAGAAATCTAAAGAATTCAAAGAACAGGGCTCCAAGATATATCGTGAAATTTAATTTTTAAAAGGAGAAACTATGACTATACAAGTAGGGGATAAGCTACCTCAAATTACGGTGAGTACCATGACCGATGAGGGGCCTAAACCAGTATCAATAGAAGAACTTTGTGCAGGGAAAAAAGTAGTGCTATTTGCAGTTCCAGGGGCATTTACGCCAACCTGCAGTGTTCAACATCTCCCTGGTTTTGTTACTAATGCCGGTAGCCTAAAAGATAAAGGTGCTGATGTTGTAGCCTGTATTTCTGTAAATGACCCTTTTGTAATGGCAGCTTGGGGAAAGGACAGGAATGCCGGTGAAGATGTTCTCATGCTTTCTGATGGTAATGCTGAATTCACTTCCGCAATAGGTTTAGAGATGGATGGTTCGGGTTTTGGGCTGGGAACCAGGTCCCAACGTTATGCGATGATTATTGACGATGGTGTGGTTTCTACCTTAAATGTAGAAAATGGACCTGCCCTTGAAGTAAGTTCGGCAGAAGCAATTCTTGAAGTTTTATAATTATTTATGACAAAACCTGTTTATGACATAGGTCAGATATGTGAGCTAGATCGATGGGAAACTTTTCTAAATGGTCAGCCCCATGATATTTTCACCAGATTAAGAAAAGAAGCGCCTATTTATTGGCATGAAGAACAGCTTCCTTTTGAAGATGGGTTCTGGGCCTTAACAAAGCATGAAGACATAATAAGGGTTTCAAAAGATCCGCAGACATTTTCTTCATCCCAACCGGGTATTTTAATGACTTATGGAGATCCTGAAGTCGCTGATCCCGCAGCCACCGCAGCTTTAGTTAGCAATATGATTGCCATGGATCCACCACAACACACTGTTTATAGAAAGATGGTTTCACCTAAATTTAGTCCTAGGTCTTTAAACGATATGGAAGATGGATTAAGAAATAAAGTTAAAGAATTGCTTGATGAGGCATCCAAACAAAAAGAGTTTGACTTTGTAACTGAAATATCAGAAAAGATTCCTTTATGGGTTTTGTGTGAAATGATGGGAATAGAGGAGTCGCAAAGACAAAGAGTAAGAGAAATAGTAAATAAACTGACAGACGCTTCCTCAAGTCAAAATCCAGATAATGCCATAGAGATATGGGTGAATTACATGGAACTTTTCAAAATGGGTAGGGATATGATCGAGGAAAGGCGTAAGAATCCTACAGATGACTTAATGAGTCTTGTTGCTAACACTGAGGTTGAGGGAGAAGGATTACCGCAAGAACTACTAGATGGTTTTATGCTGTTAATGGTAATTGCTGGAAATGAAACTACTCGTAATACTATAACAGGTGGCTTAATAGCTCTGAGTCAGAACCCTGAGGAGAGACAAAAATTAATAAATGATCCAAGTTTAATGTCTAATGCTGCTGATGAAATGCTTCGCTGGGTGAGCTCAGTTATCTATATGAGAAGAACTGCTGCTTGTGATACTGAAATAAGAGGTCAATCAATAAAAAAAGGGGATAAGCTTATTTTGTGGTACGGAGCAGCCAATAGAGATGAAGAAGTTTTTAAAGACGCTCATCTCTTTAAGGTAGACAGAGAAGATGCGGCTAAACATATAGCCTTTGGGGCAGGTCAACATCTTTGTTTAGGGCACCGGCTTGGCAAGCTACAAATAAAGATTCTTTACGAAGAGTTATTAGCGCGTTTCCCAAATATAGAAGTTATTTCAGAACCAACTCGAATCCCATCGAATTTCCTTGATGGCATTTCTCATTTAAAAGTCAGAATTTAAGCAAAGGTTAATGTTAACCAAAGCAGACGATTATCCTATTCATCAACTCCCAATACCTGTTTCGGAAGTTGGTAGTGAAAGAAATTTCTATGATAGGTACTTTTTCAACGGGTATAACCAAGAAGGTGACATCTTTTTCGCTGTCGCGCTATGTCTTTACCCTAATCTAAATATTATGGATGGGTCTTTTGTTTTCGTTTATGAAGGCATCCAACACAATTACAGATATTCGAGAATCCTTGATCAAGAAAGGCTTAATACCAGGGTAGGTGCTTTAGAGGTTCAAGTCATAGAGCCTTTAAAAGAACTCAGGGTTTGTGTAGAAGATAAAGAGAAAAACTTTTTTGTAGATTTAACCTTTAATTCTAGGTTTGAAGCGATGCAGGAGCCAAGGATGACAATGAAGTCCGGTCCACGAATAACCATGGATAGCACCAGGCTGACCCAACACGGAAGATGGAAAGGAAAAATTGGGTTCCAAGAGGAACAAATAATAATTGAACCGGAAACCTATGTGGGTTCAAGGGATAGGTCTTGGGGAATAAGGCCTGTGGGGTTACCAGATAGTCAACCTTTGTCTCCAGCTCAAATTCCGCAATTCTACTGGCTGTGGTGTCCTGCCAACTTCAAAGAATTTGCTAGCCATACGTTCTTTGTAGATGATGAAAAAGGAAATCCAATTAGTAGTCACGCCATTATTCAAAGAAAGCAAACAGATGTCTTAGTTAATCTTTCAAAGGAAGTGATTTATAAACCCGGAACTAGAAGGGTTTCAAAAGCAACCTTCGTAGCTGAAAGTCCTGACGGAACTCAAGTCAAAACAATTATAGAACCGAAATACAACATGTTTATGTGTGGTTTAGGTTATATGCATCCTGAATGGGGTCATGGTCATTTTAAAGGTGAAAATGAAAGTCATTATGACTTTTATGATTTAAAAAATGATCCTCATGATCCACCTTTTTTGCATATTCAAGCAATCAGCAAAATCCAGATTATTGAAGAAGGGACAACAACAGAAGGATGTGGAGTTTTAGAGCAGTTGCTTATTGGTAGACACAAACCAAGTAATTTTCAGGACATTCTAGATCTAGCTAAATGATTCATGGCACAAAACAAGATAAAATTTTAGGACAAGAATTTTCAGTTTTTTTATCTAAGAAACTTAAAAAAAAGTTTTCATTCTTAAGTATTCAAAGAATTTTTGGTGGGGCTTCAAGAGAAACTTATCGCGTTGCATTAAAAGATGAAGATCAAAGCACTGTTAACTTTATTTATCGAAGATCTCAGAATAGCTCTCTTATAGAAACGGACCAAAAAACAGAATATTTTGCGTATTCTGATTTTCAGGAGACAGAAGTACCTGTTCCAGCACTCGTAGCCCTTGAAGAGTCTTCCGATGTATTAGGAGCACCTTTTATGGTGATGGAAGAGTTACCAGGGAAAGTCGCGAGCCCCTTTGATAAGGATGCTTACATCCCCCATGAGACTGAAATAGGCCAACAGTTTTGGGAGATTCTTGGAAAAATAGCTTCTCATGATTTAACAAACTCTAAATTAAGAGAACTTTCAGAAGAAAAGGCTTTAAATAATTGTGGGAAAGAGCAGTTGGAATATTGGGTAGAGATTATTCGCAAAGATTCTCTTGGAGTGGAACCCATACTTGAAGCAGCAATCAGGCAGTTACAAAGATCTGAACCTTTACCTGCAACCAGGTTAAGTATCGTTCACGGCGATTACAGGAATGGAAATTTTTTGTTTGAAGGAAAACAGGTTACAGGAATACTTGATTGGGAAATGGCCCACATCGGCGACCCTCTAGAGGATTTAGGATGGGCTTTATCAGAGATTTGGTGTTGGGAAAAGAAAGAAACTCCAGCTTATTTAATACCAAGAGAAGAAGCTTTAGATATTTGGG
>Ga0209019_1001225_pt1 | contig 12860 bp, 11 predicted proteins | sample METZYME_3_300m_FD_187549 | JGI IMG/M metagenome (GOLD analysis project Ga0209019, IMG submission 187549) | Marine microbial communities from oxygen minimum zone in mesopelagic equatorial Pacific - METZYME_3_300m (SPAdes) (version 2) | ecosystem: Environmental > Aquatic > Marine > Oceanic... | reverse complement strand
TTAGAGAAGCCAACGTTACTACCTCCCGCACGCTGAGACCTGCCTCGCCCGCCTGGTGTAATAGTGGCTCACCGAACGCCTGCCTGAAACGGACGACCATTCTCTCAACTAGTTGATCGGCCGTAATTGTGCGCGGCAGTAAGTAAGTGTCGGGAAACAGGTACCCTTCAAGGTCAGAAGCCTCTGGGTCGAGTGCGGCAATCAATTCGACACGTTGACTCGCTGCGAGAAATTCCTCGGCAGTTCCAAAGTCGCTCCTCCCAAAAATCGACGCCATCGCCGGAACGGTTAGCCCCTCCGGAAACATGAGAGGTCGGAGATGCACATCACCGCGTGCGATTTTGCTCACGACTTGAGACACCGACAGTGGTTGGTCAAATCGGTACTCACCCGCTTTAAGCTCACGCCCCAAGTTCGTCTTCCACAAGGCGTATCGGAATGCCCATTCGTCTTGGACCACACCAGACTCAACCAACTGACCGCCAATGGCTCGGGCACCCGAACCTGGCGTAATCTGGACGAACACCTCAGCAGTTGGAAATCCACGATAAGGAGCTTCCCAACGGGCTACCAGCCGCATAGTGGCCACTCCGGCAACAGCGACTCCCAACACTACAACCACTAGCCCGCCGAGTGCTATTCGGTGAAGAGTCATGATCTCAGTCACAAATCATTAAACGTGCCACAAGAATTCACTTGGTCGAGGTGGTCCTGTAATATAACCGCGGCGGCGGCGGCATCAATGGACTTCTTGCGGAGGCGCCAATCGCGCTCACGCAAAGCTAGACGGGCCTCGGCTTCTCGACTACTCAGGCGCTCATCTTGAAAGGTTAGTGGTAAATCGATTTCGCTTCGTAACCGATCGGCGAACGCACGGACCCGAGCCGTCTGCTCACTTGCACTGCCATCAAGATGCCTCGGTAACCCGATCACGACACCACCGAGCCCATCCGTATCAGTCTGTAAATCACGAATTTCATCCACTAATACCCTAATAAGATTGTCGAGGGAACTGGTTCGAGTGATCGTCCGCAGAGGGCGCGCCAATGTGCCCGACGCGTCACTGACTGCGAGACCCACGCGTTTATTGCCGAAGTCGAGCCCGAGCAGTCTCACCCTTCTAGCGTAGCTGCGCATTGCCACACTGTCCACTGACCTCTCGATACAGGGATTACAGGCCAAAGTCCAATGGCCATTACAGAAGGCGGATCGACGATAACCCGATTAATCCGCTAAAATGAGTTTTACGATGAGTCGTCGCACACGCCTTCTAGCGTTATGGTTGTCTGCACCAATACTGGCGTTCGTGGTCCTAGGTGGGTATGTCAGCCGCACCTCTGCACAGGAAGATAGATATCGCCCACTACGGATTTTCGAAGACGTCGTGTCGTTGATCCTCAACAGCTACGTTGAAGAAGTCGATATTGACCGCGTTATGACTGGTGCTATGCGAGGACTTGCCGAGGGTCTCGACGCCGAGAGCACTTTCTTGACGCAGGATGACGTTGCGGCACTCGAGAGTGGTGCCCCTTTGCCCGAGGGGCAAACGGGCATCACACTCACCCGCCAGTATTACCTCAGAGTGCTGTCGGCGCGGGACGAGTCGACGGCGGCGGTCGCCGGTCTCCGCCCGGGCGATTACATCCGGGCCATCGACGGTGAGTCCACCCGTAATATGTCAATTTTTGAGGGGAACCGTCTCTTGCGAGGTTCGGTTGGCTCAACCGTGACTTTGACTGTGATTCGAGGTAACGCCGCGGAACCCCAGGAAATTGTGCTTGAACGAACTCCGGTCGGTTCGTCAATCGTCAGAAGCCGGCTTGCGGCGGCTGACATCGGCTATCTCCGTCTCATGGCGTTCGATAGGGAGATTGCCGATGATATCGTCTCAGAAGTTGACTCGCTTATAGGGGCCGGTGCACGTCAACTCATCATTGACCTCCGTGGCACAGCGGATGGAAACTTCACTCACGGGCTAGAAGCTGCGCGTCTGTTTGTCGGCTCGGGAACCTTGGCAATCCGCCAGCGTCGAGGAGAACCCCAAGATCTCACGGTTGCCCAAGCTGGGGACGGCAGCATCGGGTTACCCACGGTGATCCTCATTGGAGCTGGAACATCGGGTGCGGCTGAGTTGTTCGCGTCGGCTCTCGCTACCAACGGCAGGGCTGAGCTCATCGGTGGACGCACCTTTGGCAGGGTCGCCGAGCAACGTCTCATCAAGTTAGTCGACGGTACTGGACTATGGCTGTACTGGGCCAAGTATCTGACCGCCACGGGTGAGCCTCTACATCGAGAAGGCCTGGAACCGTCCGTGGCTGTTAACGAGCCTTCCTTCGTTCTTGGCGCCGCCCTACCGGATGTCGACCCAGTTCTCGAAAAAGCGCTGGAACAGCTCGCGGCCGACCGTGCTACATAACGACCGGCGGGGCGTTAGAACATTCGAATGAACCCACCACTCGCCCCGTCGAACCTAGAATTTACGACATTGTTATAGATAGACCCGAACGCGTAGGTAAAGCCGATCCGGATGCGATACTCGGAATCGGTCGCTAGGGCTCGGCGGCGGAGAAGAATCTGTTCATCCGTCACCCCTCCTCGCTTCAGGAAGATTTGATCTCGCACACGCGACAGGGTGCCAAAGACGTTAAGAAAGAACCCGCGGAACAAGCGATACTCTATGTTGCCGAAGAGCACCTGACGTGACTGGCTCAGTTCGTCAAGAAACTGGGAGAACTCATAGCTCACACCCGCGTCACCCCACGGTTGGTTTGTATCCAGTGAAAAACGTGCACTGTGATTGGCACGAGCTTCCTCAAGCTTGTCGAAGATTGTCAACTCGGTATAGTCAAACTTGTTGTACCCAACCGAATACGTCGCGGTTAGCTCACGCCGCGTCGACTCGGAATATGGAAAGAAGTTGAACTGAAACGCCGGAGCGACCCGCCAGGTCAGGTCCTGATTGCGAAAGGTCGTCGTCACTGCCGATCCGCCAAACCCGACCCCCATATGCTCGCCGACTGTCTTAATGATCCGTGTTGTGAAGGAGTTGTTCCGGCTGACGTCCGTCAACTGGCGTCCGTCGCTCAAAGTGAACGCATCCTCGTCATAATCCACGTTTATCCCAAGGTTGATCTTCCAAGCATCAGTCGTCCGGTTTGCTGAGAACGACCCGCCGAATTCTTTCGCTGTCTCGAGGTCCTCACCTTGAAGTTGGGTATTAAAACGAGCTCGGAATACCCAGAAGTTCCACGGGTCATCCTCGGGTTGCGCACTGAGTTCCTGCCTCGTACCGGATAAGTCCCGGTGCGAAATCTCAATTCGATCGGCGAGTGGCGTGCGGGCCGCATAGCGTATCAAGCCCATCTGAAATATCTGAGCGAACCCACTACGCTCGGAATCATTAGTATCGTCTTGCGTCGTAAAGAACATCAACTGGTCGTCCTGTCCCAAAAAATCTTCTAAACCGAAGAAATCTAGCGTGAACGCCTGCCCGCCGCCAGCAGTTCTCTCACGTGTGACGAGGACATGTACCTGAGCATCACGCCGATCGCGCACGTAATTGACGAAGGTAATTTCCTGCCTGAGATAATCACGGTCGCAACTACGACGATCGCAGTCAAGATAGACACGTAACGCTTCTGCCCCTGACTCTGTGGCAGCGGGTTGAGACTGACCCGCTTGTGCACTGGCACCCAAGCCGACCCAGAATGCAGTTAAGACGCTGGCCAGGCGCCCACACCGGCGGCGGCGTCTCCGTACAGGACAAAGCAAAGGACCGGGTGAGTTGGAGATCATGATATGAAAGGATTCAATAGAAAACGCCGACGGCGAATAGGTGCCGGTCCGTATGATGTCACTAAATCATTACAACTGAGAAAGTCTTTTTGCTTCTCGCCCAACGCGTAACCGTGGAAGAGCCGCGACAGTCAACGTGTTTCGTTGACTCGTCAGAAACCTCGTTGCTATACTTGCCGTTTCTGTAAGGCCCGTGTTTTCAAGGCATAGGCGCGTAGCTCAGCTGGTTAGAGCGCCTGCTTGACATGCAGGAGGTCGGCGGTTCGAGTCCGCCCGTGCCTACCAGAATCTGAAACGGTTGCTGAGGACCTCCAACCGAGACACGGTCTGATGCCCTGTGTCGGCGGCGGGTGACACTAGTTGCTTGCTGACAACTCGAAGACGAGAGCTAAGTATCCACCTTATGGCACACGTTACCATCACGCTTCCGGATGGCTCGCAACGCGAGGTGCAGCGAGGCTCTCTCGTAAGTGACCTGGCCAGCGCAATTTCGCCGCGACTGGCCAAAGCCGCCCTTGCCGCGATTGTCGATGATCAGCTGGTCGATTTGTCAGCGTCCCTCGACCACGATGCCTCACTACGGTTGGTCACACCGAAGAGCCCTGAGGCCCTCGAGTTATATCGCCACAGTACGGCACACCTACTGGCGGCTGCTGTTACGAACCTGTTCCCTGGTACCCAGTGCGGTATCGGGCCTGCTACCGAAGATGGTTTTTTCTACGACTTCATCGTGGAACGCCCATTCGTACCGGAGGACCTTGAGGCGATCGAAGCTAAGATGCGTGAACTCACTCAAGGCGATCTGAAATACGAACGCGAAATGATGTCCAAAGAAGACGCCAAGCTGTATTTCAACGATCGAGGGGAGCCGCTCAAGGTGGAGCTCATCGAGGAAAAGGGCGGACCGGTCGTCTCGTGCTACTCCATCAAGGACGCCTTCATCGACTTCTGCACTGGGCCCCATGTCCCCTCGACCGGGCACCTTAAGGCGTTCAAGCTATTGTCAACTTCCAACGCCTACTGGAAAGGTAGCGCCGACAACCAGCCGATGCAGCGCGTCTACGGCACAGCATTCTTCAATACCAAAGACCTAAAGGCCTACCTTGAACAACTGGAAGAAGCCAAAAAGCGTGACCACCGAAAGCTGGGTCGCGAGCTAGGACTCTTTCTCTTCCACCATTGGGCCCCTGGCGCACCCTTTTGGCTTGCCAAAGGCACAATTCTCTATAACCTGCTGGCGGATTACATGCGTGAAGTACTCTGGCCAGCCGGTTACGTTGAACTGAAGACACCGATCGTCTACAACAAGGCGCTTTGGGAAACATCTGGGCACTGGGAACATTATCGAGAGAATATGTTCCTAGTCGAATCGACTGACTCCCAACCAATGGGAGTCAAGGCGATGAACTGTCCAGGCCACATGCTGGTGTTTGCCAGCGAAGTTCGCAGTTACCGTGATTTACCAATCCGTTTTCACGAGCAGACTCCCCTACATCGTAATGAAGCCTCGGGTGTGCTGGCTGGGCTCATCCGCGTGCGTCAGTTTGCCCAAGACGATGCCCACTGCTTCGTCACCGAAGACCAAATTGGTGAGGAAGTCGCTCGACTCCTTCGTCTGGTCGAACGCGTTTACGGGGATTTCGATCTGACGCCCGTGTTGCGATTGTCAACGCGGCCCGTAGAGTTCCTGGGAGAGAGCGCGCAATGGGACCACGCTGAAGCCCAGTTGAAAGAAGCACTCGGCGAAGTGGGTTTACCCTACACCGTCGACGAAGGTGATGGCGCCTTCTACGGTCCGAAGGTGGACGTTGATGTGACCGATGCGATCGGTCGCAGATGGCAGTGCGCAACCATCCAACTCGATTATCAGCTCCCTCGTCGCTTCAACTTGAAGTACATCGGCGCCGACAATGCTGAGCACTGCCCGGTAGTCATTCACCGGGCAATTCTTGGGAGTTTTGAACGGTTCGTGGCTCTTCTAATCGAACACTACGCAGGCGCATTGCCAATGTGGTTGGCACCAGTTCAGGCCATCGTCCTGCCCATCGCAGACCGCCACGCCGAATACGCCGAGACGGTGCGGACCGAACTCACCGAAGCAGGCCTCCGAGTGGAAGTCGACGCGCGGAAGGAAAAAATCGGATACAAAATTCGAGAGGCCCAGTTACAGAAGATCCCGTATATGCTGATAGCTGGTGATCGCGAGGTTAGTGACGGCGCAGTGGCCGTCAGAAGTCGGGCCGGCGGCGATCAGGGGTCTCGGCCACTTAACGAATTTCGCGATGCCGCGGTTAATGAGGTGCGGCTCCGGAAAGGCACTGCTACCGTAAACTAAGGGGGTTTTTATCGCTTTCTATAGAGGTGCACCGCGGCGTGAAAACCGCACCAGAGTGAACGAGCGTATCCGCACACGTGAGATTCGAGTCATCGACGATCAGGGCGAACAGCTTGGCATCATGCCGCCTCAGCAGGCACTCGTGGTCGCTAAGGAAAAAGGACTGGACCTCGTTGAAATCTCGCCAACGGCCTCACCGCCGGTGTGCCGCATTATGGACTTCGGGCGTTATCAGTACCAAGAGCAAAAGCGTGCACGGGAAGCCAAGAAACGCCAGAAAACCATTGACGTTAAAGAAATCAAGTTTCGTCCTAAAGTTGACGAGCATGACTATCAATTCAAGAAAAAGCACATTGAGCGATTTCTCGCCGACGGCGATAAAGTCAAGGCCACGATCTTTATGCGAGGGCGGGAACAGGCGCATCCGGAGATCGGACGGCGGATTCTTCAGCGCCTGGTAGAGGACCTAGGTGATCAGGCTACGCAGGAGACCATGCCACGCCGTGAAGGTAATACAATGCACACTATCCTGTCGCAGCGTACTCCCGGTAAGGGAGCCGATAAGAAAAGTTGACGCAGGAAGTATAAGACCTCATCGAGAGAGAGACCGAGTTCCATGCCAAAGTTAAAAACACATCGCGGGGCTGCAAAACGATTCAAACGAACCGCTTCAGGGAAAATCGTTCGCAGTAAAGCATTCAAGCAACACATACTCACCAGTAAGAGTACGAAGCGGAAGCGGAAGCTACGCGGTACGACAACCGTTTCGGCAGTTGACGCGCCTCGGCTGGACCGAATGCTGCAAAACAAGTAACGCCGGACTTGGTCCGGTCAGTGGGAGAAAAGTTATGCCGAGGGTTAAACGCGGAAATGTGAGGCGCGCCAAACGACGGAAGCTGCTGTCACGCGCCAAGGGCTTCTATCAAACCAAGAGTAAGCTCTATCGTGCGGCAAAGGAGTCAGTCGACAAGGCTCTCTCATACGCTTTCATCGGACGGCGCCGTAAAAAGCGGGACTTCCGACGGCTCTGGGTCATACGGATCAACGCTGCGGCGCGTCAACACGGATTGAGCTACAGCCAATTCATCTACGGTCTGAAAACAGCCGGTGTTGCCCTCGACCGAAAAAGCTTGGCGGATCTGGCCGTCAGTGAACCGGCCGCCTTCGCTCATCTAGCGGCCCAAGCCAAGGGCGCCGGTAGGTAACTAGGACGAGCAAGCCGCAGTCAGGAAAAATGGACTGCCGTTCCGCTGTTTCTTCGAATCAAGATGACTGACGCGCGCGCGATTAACGATCTGCGCACTCGATTTCAGACTGACCTCGCCCAGTCCTCAACTTCCCAAGAACTCCAAACCGTCCGTGATCGATACCTCGGCCGTAAGGGTGGGGTTATTGCCACACTTATGAAGGAAGTCGCGTCCGCCCCGGCGGACGAGCGGCCTGCATTGGGGCGCCTTGCCAACGAGTTGAAACGCGACATTGACTTGGCGATCCGTGAACGGCGAACTGCAACCGGAGTGGGCGGTCAGGCGACGAGCACGGTGGACGTAAGCCTGCCTGGACGGGGAGCCGTAACCGGATCGCGTCACCCGTTAACAGCACTTCGGGAACAGATTGAAACGATTTTTGCCAAGATGGGATTCACGGCGCTCGAAGGCCCAGAAGTCGAGGATGAATATCACAACTTCGAAGCACTCAACATGCCACGCGACCATCCTGCGCGCGATATGCAGGATACGCTTTACCTCGCCGAGCCACTCGAACCAAGTGCGGCTCCAGGACCCCATAATCAGCCAAGAACACTGCTCCGCACGCACACCTCAGGCATGCAGATCAGGTATATGGAGGAACACGAACCACCGATCCGAATCATTGCACCAGGTCCGGTTTACCGTCGCGACAATCTGGATGTCACCCACACGCCGATGTTCCACCAAATCGAGGGCCTACTTGTCGGCGAGGGTGTCACGATGGCCGACTTAAAAGGCACGCTCGAGGCGTTCCTTCGAGAACTCTTTGATCCTGATACCAAAGTGCTGTTCAGACCGAGTTTTTTCCCATATACCGAACCATCTGCGGAGGTCTTCATTGGGTGTCTCTTCTGTGATGGGGTCGGTTGTAACGTATGCAAAAAGACCGGATGGCTTGAGATTCTTGGCAGTGGCATGGTGCACGCCGCCGTTTTCGAAGCAGTTGGGTATGACCCCGAGCGGTATACGGGTTGGGCGTTTGGTCTGGGTATCGAACGGGTTGCGATGCTGAAATATCGCGTTGACGACATCAGGCTCTTCTACGAAAACGACCTCAGATTCCTGGAGCAGTTTCCGGCGTGAGAATCCAACTCTCCTGGCTCGATGACTTTGTGACGGTGCCGGTTCCTGTTAAGGAGTTCGCGTCAAGTCTCGACATGCGCGGCTTCGAAGTTGGAGCCATTGAACCACGACCAGAGAGCTCTACGGCAAACGACACTGTTTTTGACCTTGAGATCACTGCCAACCGTCCCGACTGCCTGAGTGTGACCGGGATCGCTCGTGAGGTTGCTGCAATGTACAGCACAGAACTTCGGATGCCGACCTCTGAAATGGCTCCAGCGGAGGAGCTCGTGGGCGGTTTACCGGAGTTGTCCGTAACCCTGGAAGACGCAGACCTCTGCCCACGGTATGCAGCAGCCGTCGCAGAGGTCACCGTAACAGACTCCCCTGATTGGCTAGTTCAACGCATCGAGGCCGCCGGAGGCCGGGCAATTAACAACATCGTCGACGTCACTAACTACGTCTTACTGGAACTCGGCCAACCAATGCACGCGTTCGACTTCAATCGATTGAAAGGTGCCGAGTTGCGCATCCGTCGGGCTAAACCTGGCGAACAGATACGAACTTTGGACGGCCAAACTCGCCGACTGGCTGACAACATGCTGGTTATTGCCGACGGTAAGCGGCCCCAGGCCGTGGCAGGCGTAATGGGTGGTGCAGATTCCGAAGTGAATCAGGCTACACGAATCATCGTCTTAGAAAGCGCCTACTTTCAACCAGTGTCCGTGCGCCGCACTAGTAAGCGGCTTGCTCTCAGCACCGACGCATCCTATCGGTTTGAGCGTGGCTCGGATGTCTCAGCACCGGTCAGAGCGCTCGAGCGCTGTTGCACGCTACTTCGGCAGATTGGCGCCAGCAAGGCAATCGGGCCCGTTATCGACTGTTATCCAGACCCCAAAAAACCCACGTGCGTCCTTCTCCGACACAAGCGGATCGAGTATCTACTTGGTCAAACCATCGACTCAGCCTTTGTCGTCGACATCCTCACACGCCTCGGGTTCACTGTGGAGGAAACGGACCCAGGCACGTGGAACGTAGAGATACCCTTGAGACGGGTGGATGTTTCGCGAGAGGTGGACCTGATCGAGGAGATAGCACGTCATCACGGATATGAACGATTGCCATCTACGTTTCCAATTTTGGATTCGCCGCCGCCGCCGGCTGATCCCCGAATCGAGCGAGACCGACTCGTCAGTCAGGTTGCTAGGGCTAATTGTTTTTCCGAGGCCGTAACATTTGCATTTATCGAACACCCGGTAGCGTTGCCGTTTGTTAGCGACCCCGACGAACTGGTAACAATTACCAATCCACTGTCTGAGCAATTCACGGTACTTCGCCCGTCTCTCTTGCCTGGGCTCGTTGGTTCAGTCGCCCATAATCACCGTCGGGAACGTCATGACGTAAAACTGTTTGAGGTTGCAACGCGGTTCACACGGGGAGGCGAGACGCGAGCGGTTGCCCTCGCGTGGACAGGTGCTGGAACGCCGGAGCATTGGAGCCAGCCCTCACGTAACGTGGATTTCTTTGACATCAAAAGTAGCGTCGAGCAGATTCTCAACACCCTGGGTGTGGTGACCCCGGTGTATCGCCCAGCGACCTCTGCATATTTGGTCGCAGGTCATGCTGCAGAGGTGGTCACGGGCAACACCCGTCTTGGAATACTAGGACAGCTTGCGCCAACCGTTTGCGTCATGCTCGGGCTTGACGGACCTGATGAGGTGTTCGTCGCCGAACTGAATCTCGACACGGTCGCACAAGTCTCTTCGGACCGTAGCAACTTCCGTTGCGCAGCCCTACCCCGTCATCCATCTGTAGTAAGGGATCTGTCAATCATCGTCGCAAGCACCTTGCCTGCCTCGGTGGTTCGTGACACGATCCGGTCGGCCGCACCGGATACACTGTTTTCAATCTGTGAATTTGACCGTTACACTGGCAAGGGCATCCCAGAGAACTGCGTGAGTCTATCGCTTCGGCTTACTTTCCGTGAGCCAGACCGCACACTGACCGACACCGAGGTGCAACAGGCGGTGGAGGAAATCGTGTCGGCGTTAGCTGCATCCCACCAGGCTCGGATCCGTTAACGAATTGAGGGAGACTGATGGCCAATAAACGTTCTTCCGCACTGGAACCACTCAGTCGCCTTGAAGACAAGGTGAAGCTGTTAATAGGGTTGGTGGAGCGATTACAACAAGAGAAGACCAGCGCGATCAGTGAGAACGAACAGCTGAAAAGTGAGCTCACCGCGCTTCGGACCCGGTTCGAAGAATCTGACCGTGCTGATACTGAAGTGGTTGCGCTGCGGTCTGAGCGTGATCAGATTCGGACACGCGTTACCGGGATCCTGGAACAGTTAGAAGCGATAGACCTTTAGGAGTAGCGCCGTGCCTCAAAATTCACCGAACGTTACCAACGTCGAGATCCATGGCTTGACCTATGCAGTACGGAGTTCACTTGAACCAACCGTGGTAAATAAATACGCAGCTCATGTCGAAAAAAAGATGATGAATGTGGAGACTGATGAGAAAGCTCCGACGGATTCGCTCAAAGTCGCTGTTCTGGCCGCACTCAACATCACCGACGATTACTTCATGTGTAAGAGCGCCGATCAATCGACGATGCCACAGGTCCTCAAGCAAGTGGAGAACCTGGAGAAGCTGATCGATGAGGCCTTGGCCTCTAATACCTAAGCCCCGTCCCCCATCCAGGGACTAAACACCTACCGCTTGCCAGTCCCCACCGTTCATTCTAAGATCGCGTCGACGAATAGTAGAGTTGCAATCGGCACACTAACAACCAACTGTAGGCGGTTGGTGGTGTGGGGTGATTTCCCTGCTTTGTCCGTGATGGTTTCGGAGGTTCGGTTGAGCCAATGTTACTTTGAGTGAATTGCAACACCGTGTGGTGTGCACGCCTCTGAGTGAGGTAGCCTGAAACGCGGATGGACCCAGCGATTCCACCTGCTACACGCAGGTTCATCCGACCTCCCCACACGGCAAAGCGGGGCTTTTTCCCTCTCCTTCTTTCATCAGATTTTAAGAGCGCGCCATATAGCTCAACCCATTTCAGGGACTGCAATGACAGACCAAAGTTCTCCGTCGTGTAAGTCCCCAAAGCTCACTACCAGCCATGCCAGACCGACCAGATAGGACGGCCACGGCGACGGCGGGCAAGCGAGTTGCTGAACTCGGCGAATACAAACTACTAGAACGTATCCGAGCGCGGGTGCCACCGGCTCCATCCTGGGTCGTAATCGGAATTGGTGACGACGGAGCGGTCGTCGAGCCGGCCCGAGGCCGGCTCGACGTCATCACTACCGATGCGATGGTTGAAGGCGTTCACTTCGATCGCGCATTCGGAACCCCAGCCGACCTGGGCTACAAAGCACTAGCCATCAACCTCAGCGATTTGGCAGCTATGGGTGCAGAGCCACGTGTCGGCGTACTCTCGTTGTTCTTACCCCCGGACCTAACTCTCGATGACCTCGACCATCTCCTCGATGGCCTGCTAGCACTTGCCAGCCAGCACCACTTGGAACTGGTTGGCGGTAATCTGACGCGCTCTCCAGGCCCTTTATGCATCGACATCACGGCAATAGGGTCAGTCCGACGGCGAACGGTCCTGACCCGTGGGGGTGCTCAACCCGGAGATGGCCTGTATGTGACCGGTTCAATCGGCAGCGCGGCAGCCGGCCTCGAATGGCTCAAAACTGAACGGAAGGCGCCAGACACTGCTAACGAGATGACCTCTTGCGTCGAAAGGTTCCTTCGCCCGGAACCAAGAGTACGCGCCGGCCTTCGGGTCGGACGCAACCGGGTAGCCACCTCTGCAATGGACCTCAGTGACGGGCTCGCCGATGCGGTAACTCAACTCACACGACCACTAGGTCTCGGTGCGATCGTCGAAGCTGATGCAATACCCGTTCAAGATGCCGCGCGGCGCTGGTTCGCTGCGCAGGACCGGGACCCAATCGTCGCAGCCATTACTGGCGGTGAGGACTACGAACTGCTATTCACACTGCCCGACCGACCACGCAGCCGTGCGCACCTTCTTGCACGTCTCGTCAAACCACTGTCGGTTACACGGATTGGCACTGTCACCACCACACCGGACCTACTGCTCCGACGGCCAGGAGGTGATGAGCCGCTCCCCGTTGGGTACCAACACTTCTGATAGACTTCCCGGCCGAGAGCAAATTTCGTCTCATTCAGTAGATGCTGGCGATATCCTTCCGGGAACAAATCGTGACCGCCGTGGTAACCACCGTCTTGGTGGTCTTGGTTGCGGACATAACCTTGGTCGATTTGCCCACTGTTGCCGAAAGCCCCGCTCTTTCCAACGTCTCGACCCCACTACCAGAGCCTCGAACACCGTTACGCTTTATCGCCACCGCCTACTGCAAAGGCCACACCACCCGCTCG
>Ga0209019_1001212_pt1 | contig 12932 bp, 19 predicted proteins | sample METZYME_3_300m_FD_187549 | JGI IMG/M metagenome (GOLD analysis project Ga0209019, IMG submission 187549) | Marine microbial communities from oxygen minimum zone in mesopelagic equatorial Pacific - METZYME_3_300m (SPAdes) (version 2) | ecosystem: Environmental > Aquatic > Marine > Oceanic... | reverse complement strand
CCAATTGATGTTAATGGTCGTCCGTATCGTTTTTTCGCTTCTTGTGCTAATAATATTTTAGTTCCTACTCCGTCACAACTTGCAATTAAATTACCGTGTCGTGCCGCGAAGCCTCCTATTTGTTTTGAATAGTGCGAAATACTTCTAACTAATTTGTTGTTTTTATTCATAATTGCTCTTTCAATGTACTTACATATTTTGCTATAGCATGATCTAATGCATCAGTTTTAGAAATTAATCCATTATCATTATCTGGTCCCCAATCCAGTGTCTTACTGTTTACAAATACGCCTGTATGAATATAAGGCCATGGAGGCATAAAAGGAACAGGATCGCTAGGGCGAACGACACGCCAATGCCGTGGTTTGTCACCAGATTGCGTAGATATTTTGGGACTACCATATGAAAATACTTGTACATTATAACCTCTCTTGTGTAGCCATCTTCCCATTATTTGTGCAACCGCTCCACCTAAACTATGTCCTGTAAGATGTACTGTACTTGCAAGGGGGTATTGTAATTGATTACCTTGAATAACACTTCTGCTTGTCGTAGTTGAAGTATCTATAATTTGCATTATAGTTACAGCGGCATCTCTAAACCCTTTATGAAGCAAAATACCAGCACGTACATCCGACTCTAATGCTATATCAGCATCGGACTCAACATTTGATTCATTGGCTGTACCACGTATGATAATTACTGTTAATCCATCTTTTTGTTTTACATCAAATGCAACATTATCTCTGTCATCGCCACCACCATCATAAATTGCTTTACAATATTCTGCATACTCAATAAGAAGAGTTAATGAAACTGGCAAGTTTGCCTTACTACCACTAAGTACATCTTCTTTTTCTTCAGTGTCCTTTGATGAACAACTACTAAGAAGTAGAATTATTCCTATTATTAAACTACTGTACATTAACGTCGCTACATAACCAATAACTTTTATTTTCTGCATAACATTCTTCCTTATATATTGGGGCAAACTCAAAATGATATGGTAAAGACCCTTTGTTAGCACACGAAGCTCCCAATATTATACAAATTATAATTATATAAAGCCCATTTATTCCCATTCAATAGTTCCTGGTGGTTTAGAAGTTATATCATATACCACCCTATTAACACCAGTAACATTATTAATAATTTCAGTAGAACATTTTTCAAGTATATCATATGGTATTTTATACCAATCAGCAGTCATTCCATCTTCGCTTGAAACTGCTCGTAATGCAATAATATTTTCATATGTTCTTGCATCGCCCATAACACCTACAGTTTTGTTAGGTATTAATACTGCAAATGCTTGCCAAATACCTTCAATATTGCCTAACGTCTTTAAAAATACATGATCTGCTTCACGTAATATTCGTAATCTTTCGTGTGTTACTTCTCCAAGTATTCTTACTGCTAGTCCTGGTCCTGGAAAAGGTTGCCGATTTAAAATATAATCTGGCATCTTTAATTCTTTGCCTAACAGCCTAACTTCATCTTTAAATAAATTTCTAACTGGCTCAATTAAAGTAAACTCCATATCATCAGGCAATCCGCCTACGTTATGATGCGATTTAATTGTTGCCGCTATATCTTTTCCTGATTCAATTACATCAGGATACAATGTGCCTTGTGCTAAAAACTTTGCATTCTCTGTAACTTCTTCAAAGCATCTAATAAATTCCCTTCCAATTATTTTTCGTTTAACTTCTGGGTCAGTAATATTTTCTAATGCTTTCCAAAACCTTTGTGCAAAGTCATACTTTGTAATGTTTAATCCTAGCTCTTGCATGGATTCCATTATTTGGTTTGCTTCATTTTTACGAAGCAATCCTGTATCAATAAAAACACATTTTGATTGTTCGCCTATTGCTTTATGTAATAATGTGCCGACTACTGCTGAATCGACTCCCCCACTAATTGCAGTTATAACTTCATCATCGCCTACTTGCTCTTTAATAGAGTTAATAGTATCTTCAATAATGTATTTAGAAATCCAATCCTTTTCACAATTTGCTACTTTAAATAAAAAATTTCTAAATACATCATTTCCTATAAGTGAATGTATTACTTCTGGATGAAATTGTACTCCATATATAGGTTTTTCTTTATGTTTAACTGCCGCAATAACATTGTTAGATGATCTTGCAATAACTTCAAGTGTATCTGGAAGCGATACAATTTCATCTGCATGGCTCATCCATACTTGTGTTCCTTTTAAATCATCTAATAATGGAGAATCTTTTTCTGTATAAATGTCAGCATTTCCATATTCTCCAGTTCCGCGAACAATTCTACCACCAGCATTATGTACTATTGCTTGTAAACCATAACATATACCAAGAACAGGAACCTCTAAGTTTAAAATATCTGGATCTAATTTAGGTGCTTCTGTTTCATAAACACCCGATCTACTTCCTGATAATATTATTGCTTTAGCATTTTTTAATTCTTCTGCTTTAACAGACGGAGCATATATTTTAGAATAAACATTTTGTTCTCTAACTCTTCTAGCAATAAGTTGCGTATACTGAGCACCAAAGTCTATTACTGCTACTGGATTATGTGTGTACTTTGCTCCAAAATCTATTACTGCAACTGTCATAATGCTTTATATCCTATATCCTTTCTATAAAAACAATCTTCCCAATGTATTTTTTTGCATATTTGATATGCTTTATCTTGTGCTTCGTGTAATGTTTCTCCTCTAGCAGTTACATTTAAAACTCTGCCACCTTTTGTAATATATCTGTCATCTACTTTTTGGGTACCAGCATGAAACACTTGTACATCGGGATCGTTTATTTTATCTAAACCTTCTATAGGAAATCCTTTACCATATTTTTCTGGATATCCTCCCGAACACATACAAACAGTTATTGCAGACCCTTCGTAAAAGTTAGGTGCTGGCAACTCTTTTAATGTACCATTAACACATGCTTCTAAATATGGAGACAAATCACTTTCCATTAACATCATTAATACTTGACATTCAGGATCGCCAAAACGCACATTGTATTCTATTACATACGGATCGCCATTACAAATCATTAAGCCAATATATAATACGCCTCTGTAAGGCACACCTTCTTCTTGCATTCCGCTAAGTGTTGGTTCAATTATTTCTCTTCTAATTCTTATGTCTAGTTCATCTGTTATTAATGGTGCCGGTGCGTATGCTCCCATACCTCCTGTATTAGGTCCAGTATCTCCTTCACCTACACGTTTATGATCTTGGCAATAAGGAAGTACTTTATAATCTTTTCCATCTGTTAATACAAAACAACTTGCTTCTTCGCCTTGTATAAATTCTTCTAGTAATATTTTATTTGATTTAGACTCAAATTTATTATCAGTGAATGTTTGACGAACATTAATAGCCTCTTCTAATGTTTCACAAATAGATACACCTTTCCCCCCACATAAACCATCTTCTTTAATAACAATAGGAAATTTATCATTAGGGCGTATTATTGCATCTTCTATTGTTGATCGATTGTATGTTTCCCATCTTGCAGTAGGAATATCGTTACGTTGCATAAATTGTTTTGCCCACAATTTACTTGTTTCCAATCGGCCTGCAAGTTTACTAGGAGCAAATACTTTTTTAAACATACCTTCGTAATGTTCAGTAAGTCCGTCTGCTATAGGACCTTCGGGTCCGATAATAACAAATTCGGAGTTTTCTTTAATAGGAATGCTTTCTTTTTCTAATTTCCAACGTAAGGAATCTTCTCTTCCTCCGTTGCCTATCATAATAGTTGAAATCATGCTACCTGTTGTTTATATCTAAGTGAGCCCTCTTGTGTAGGGTAATTTGATGTAAGACATGCCATGCATAACTCGTCTTCACTTTTATTTAATGCTTTTAATAATCCAGGCAATGACAAATAATATAAACTATCTGCATTAAAATCTATTGCTTTTGGATTTTTAGTACCTGCATATAATTCTTTTATAGTCGGAAAGTCTATTCCATAAAAACAAGGCGATGTAATAGGAGGACATCCAATTCTTAAATGTACTTCTTTTGCTCCACTCCATTCTTTTAAATTAGTTACTAATGCTCGCATTGTTGTGCCACGTACAATAGAATCATCAATAAGTATAATTTTTTTACCTTGTAATACTTCTCGTAAATGCGTAAATTTTAATTGAATGTTATGAATCCTATTAGTATTATCTATAAATGTTCTTCCAACTGAATGGTTCTTAAGTAACCCTTGAATAAAAGGCACATGGGCTTCTTGTGCATATTTTGCCCCAGCAACATAAGAACTCTCAGGAACTGGTACTACAATATAATCCCCATTAAAAGTTAATTGCTCTTCTTTTGCAAGTTGAGCTCCAATGGCTTCTCGCACATGATATACAGATTCGCCATCCATAACAGATGCTAAGTGAGCAAAATAAATCCATTCAAAAAAACAATAACTAGTTTTTGTTGTTTCGGTATAATTTTTTATAGTATAATTGTCATCATCGACAATTATCATTTCGCCTGGTCTTAAATTAGTTGCTTCTATTTGTAAATTAGAAAGAACTACACTTTCAGATGCAAAAACCAATATGCCATCGTTAGTAACACCATAACACATAGGTTTAAGTCCCAATGGATCTCGGACTGCTACCATTTTGCCATCAGCATTTATAAAAGCAATATTCCACGATCCATCAAAGTCAGTTAATAATGTTTTAAATATTTCTACAAAATTTAATTCTTCTTGGGGCTTGTGTGATTGGACTTCTCGACTAAGAAAGTGCATAATAACTTCTGTGTCGGAATCGTAAGTCATGTTATAACCTACTTCTTCTAACCCATTTTTGAGTTTATCAAAATTTGATAAGTTACCATTAAATGCTAAACTAAACCATTTTGATTTTCTTCCATGTGGGCGTTCAAATGGTTGAGCAAGATTACTTTCAGTATCACCACTTGTTGCATAGCGAGAATGTCCTATTGCGGCATGCCCGCTATAATCTTCTAAAAGTCTTTTACCTTTGAACCGATGGTTTATTTCAAATACTTCATGTACTTTACCATTATTTTTATGTGTTTGCAGTATTCGCCTTCTGTCAGGATTATACGATGTAACGCCAGCACTGAGTTGACCTCGATGCTGTAAATCTAGTAATCCTCGTACTATTAGCGGATATACGTTTTTAGTTTTATCTTTTAACGAATAAGCCCCAATGACTCCACACATTTAAAATTGTTCGTCTTCTGTCGATCCTTTAATTGCACTTAAATTGGTACTACCAGTGCAAACCTGACCAATTTCGTCGAAATAACCTGCACCTACTTCACGTTGGTGTTTAACCGCAGTAAATCCTTGTTCTTGAGCCGCAAATTCTTTTTGTTGTAAATCTACAAATCCTGTCATTCCGGTATCTCTATACTTACACGCTAAATCAAACATACTATAATTTAAACTATGAAAACCAGCAAGTGTTATAAATTGATATGCAACTCCTAATTCTCCAAGTTCATCTTTAAAACTGCGTATTTCAGTATCACTTAACTTTGCTTTCCAGTTAAATGACGGCGAACAATTATACGCAAACAATTTACCAGGATATTCTGCTCGTATTGCTTGACAAAATTCTCTGCATTCGCCTATGTCTGGTAAAGAAGTTTCCATCCAAATTAAATCACAATAAGGTGCGTATGCAAGTCCTCTTGAAACTGCTTGCTCCATACCTGCATTTACTTTAAAGAAACCTTCGTCTGTTCTTTCTCCTGTAATAAATTTATGATCATATTCATCAGCATCAGTAACTAATAATGCACCTGCTAATGAGTCTGTCCTTGCAATTAATACAGTAGGAACATCCATTATGTCTGCGGCAAGCCTTGAAGCAACAAGTTTTGATACCATTTCTTTAGTCGGTACTAAAACTTTACCGCCCATGTGTCCGCATTTTTTGGCAGATGATAATTGATCTTCTAAATGCACACCTGCGGCACCTGCTTCTATCATACCTTTCATTAGTTCATGGGCATTAAGAACTCCACCAAAACCAGACTCCATGTCTGCAACAATAGGAAGAAAATAATCTATATCTCCTTCACCTTCCATTGTTTGTATTTGGTCTGCTCGTTGAAAAGTATTATTAATTCTTCTTACTATGATTGGTACACTATTAGCCGCATACAATGATTGATCTGGATACATTTCCAAACTATCATTTGCATCACCAGCAACTTGCCAACCACTAAGATATACTGAATCCAACCCCGCCTTTGCTTGTTGCATTGCTTGGTTGCCTGTTAATGCACCCAATGCACTAACATAATTTTGTGTATTAAGTTTGCGCCATAATTTTTCGGCACCTGTTTTTGCTAAGGTGTATTCAATTTTAATAGAACCGCCTAAACGTTCTACATCATCTTGGGTATACGGTCGAATTACACCTTCCCATCTATTTTCTTGGCTCAACTTTACCTCCTTAAAAATGTTTTGTATATTCAGTTACTACTGCATATTTTCGTTGAACATCAGTTAATTTTTCTCCATCCCTAAATGATTGTTTATCTAATTGCTGTTTAGGGTCACCATTTGGCCATATACGCCAACTATCATTATCTATTACATCTGCAATAACTAATTCTTTATTTTGATTAATACCTATTTCTATTTTCATATCAATTAAATCTACATTAACTTTTTTCCATGCTTTTTCTATTGTTTCAAAACAAGGTAACATTAACGAATTTCTAATATATTCTAATGTTACTGGATCTATTTCTGGTTGGATTGCAAGTAAAGGTTGCATTTCGTGTCTTGGTTGTTTAGGAGGATAAAGCAACCATTCTTGTTCGTGTGGTTCTATTAGTGGATCTGTATATACTTCACCAGTCCATTCTCCATCACGTAGATATAATGCTCTTGCATCATCTTCAGACATTGTAATAACTGCTCCGTCACCATTAACAACTACTGCATGTTTATGAAAAAATTCTGTTAGTGGTGGCTGAAAAATTTCTGCAGAAGATTTGCTAGGTTCTCTTTTTAAATAACTACCAAACGGACGACGCCGTATAACACATTCAATAGGTATCATTTCGCATTTTTCTGCAATAAATGATGTTTCGTCATTTCGTGTTTGATATGCTACAGGTACGCCTGCTTGTTTTAAATAAAACATTACATTACAATTTTGTGTAGTTTTATCTTGTGCTACTGGTAGGTCTGCTTGTATTGCGGCATCATTCGCCGTGAGTGAATCTTTAGTTCGTACTCGTATTAAAGTAGGATCGTCTAATGACTCTATCCGTTTTGTTTTACCTTCAATTAATGTTTCCATATCCATCTGTTTTAATAGTTGCGTGGTACCCCTGATCGTTCATGCTTTTTGCAAAACGATGGGCTTCTTCTCTATTTTGACAAAATCTTTTATGTACATCTTTTGGGTTAGGTTCAATCCACTTGGCCTGTTCCCGTATTTGGGCATGAGTATTTTTTCTACTATCTTCGAATTTAAAATATTCAACCCAAATATTCATCATGTTTCCTCTGTGGCACCGACTTTTCTTAATCCTGACCATTTATTTACATTACCGATATCAAAAACCTTACCTCTATCTATAAATAAATGTTCTACTTTTGTTGGTTCCATTAATGCTGTATGCATTATAACTTCGTGTGTTGAAAAGTTAGCACAAGAATATACATCAAATTGTACTAACGCAGGACTTTCTTCATCCCATATATGAATTGCAACATGTGATGTTTCTATTGCTACAATACCTGTTATACCTTTATTACCTTCTTTATTTACATATGCTGTATATGGCCCTTTGATAATTTTCATATCAATTTTTTTAACTAAATCCTTAAGCCATTTTTTAAGTATTCTTTCTTCTTTAATAGGTTTATTAACTTCTGCTCGAACTAATAAATGCTTGTGTTCCGGCATCCATATTACCTCTCATTAAGTTTTCTCTCGCAATAAGCCTCTGGTAATCCGCCTGAACAGTTTTTTTCTGTAACTTTTACCTTACATTTACCACTTATATATTCACACGGAAAAAGTAATTTTTTATTTCTTTCTTCTTGTAACTTACTATTTACTATTATAAACAGAATATAAAAAAAGATGACGCCAACCAATATCCCAAATGTCCATTTAATTATTCCCACATATCACCATTTTCTTATTGGTTTATTTTTGCATTGACCAAAACAACTAGATGGCCGCCACAATTTAGTTTTATCTTTCCCCTTCCATAACGAAGGCGAATTTTGACAACCCATTTTACATATGTATGTATGGCTATCCGTTTTTATATACATTGGAGGTTCAGAGCAACCTAACAATATCATCACCGGTAGGCCAGCCATCATTACTGCCTTTGCTGTAAATTTGCTCATTATCTTTCCAGACAGTAAATTCTCCTTTATTACCTTCTATTAAATGAAAATCTTGTGCATTATAATTTGCTAAATGCGTTATCTCTTCCACTAACCTAGTGGCATGCGGTAAATACTCTCACATAACACAATAACGAATACTGTATGTTGTCATCCAATTCCTTGAAATGCAATATCGAGAACAAACCCCATAACACCAATAGAAAAAATAAGTGTACCTATAAAAAACATAATAAGTTTGGTTCGATAACTCATATTATGTATTTATTTTGGTAGGCATGGTTGGACTCGAACCAACGACCTCCACCATATCAGAGTGGCGTTCTAACCAGCTGAACTACACGCCTTTACTTTAAAGGAAATACCAAACAACAATCATTGCTATGGCTACTGCAACTACTATTCCTACTATTGTTGTTACAAACATTTGATTATTACTCATAATTACTCCTTTTATAATTGGGTCGACAGACGAGGCTCGAACTCGCAACCTTTGGAACCACAATCCAATGCTCTACCAATTGAGCTACTGTCAACATTGGCTCCCCGGGCCGGATTCGAACCAGCGACCGGATGATTAACAGTCATCTGCTCTACCACTGAGCTACCGAGGAATGGTAGGGGTTACTGGAATCGAACCAGTGACAATCTGCGTGTAAAACAGGCGCTCTCCCTACTGAGCTAAACCCCTGTGTGGCGGTCCCAATGGGATTCGAACCCATGTTGCCGGCGTGACAGGCCGGTGTCCTAGGCCGTCTAGACGATGGGACCGAATAAGAACGGACCTTACTAGTTCATGCCTCAGGGCGACCCCTTCTCTCTTGCAAGTAGTAAGCCTAATCCGTTCTTGTTAGAAAGTCGCTAACTCTCCCTCGGGTGTAAAAAACCCCTTCTCGTCTGAAGAGGAGAAACGCACCTTACAGTTTTTTCTTTTTTATACTATATTGTAAAGGGATAGTATAAAAAATTTCTGGTAGGGAAGACAGGATTTGAACCTGCGACCTCTTGGTCCCAAACCAAGCGTTCTTCCAGGCTGAACTACTTCCCTGAATAAACAAAAAATGCTAAAGTTAATCTTTCATCTCCGGCACCTTCAGCACAATGTATCATATTTGCATCATACATAACCATCCTATTAAATTTGTTTCCAATAGAACTATGCTTTTCAAAATTATCATGTGCCATTTGAAATGCTTTTATTTCCCATTCTTCTGTATCATCCTCTTTGGGCATTTCAGTAGTTCCGTCCCATCCTGTTTTTTTATGCTTATAAAAACAAGTACCTGTATTAAATGCAGGAGTTTTATCTAAATAAATTACTCCTGCTAAAGATGGATTTCCATCTTGGTGTATATTTCTAAAATCATCGTTTGTTTGCTTTTGAAATAATGCATTAATTTTAACATTATCGTTAGGCATAAAAGATGATATTTTTTTATTAAATTCGTTATATATATCAGGCAAAATATCTTCACATGATAAAGATCGTTGACCAGGAAATCGTCCTCCTATTTTAAGAATTTCTAATACTTCGTCGTCGTCTTCTTTATCTGCTACTGCAACATTATCTAATTCATCACAATAATAAAAATCTTGTTTTAGTGCTTTGAATCTAACAATACTTGGATGTTCAAAAAAATTATCATATACAGCAATAATATTTTTCATTTATACACCCCAAACACTAATGTTAATCTTTCTTCTCCTGCTTCTTCTGCTCTATGTACAAGATCTCCTTTATATATAATCATTCTATTAAATTTATTTTCTATAATACTTGTTTGTCTAAATTCAGTATCATCTAAAATTTCTATTTCATTTGGTCTTTCAGTAGTTCCGTCCCATCCTGTTTTTATATGAGTATAAAATCCAGTTCCACTATTTGATATAGGATCTTTATCTAAATATATTATACCTGTAAAAAGTACTTCTAAATCTTGATGTATTTTTCTATAATCTTGCTTTGTTTGTTTTTGAAATCTTGCAACTATTGTAGTATCCGGTGGTACTAACGGTTTAACTGCCAATTCAAATTCATTATACATTTCTGGTAAAATAATTTTACATAAATCTGTTCTTGTTCCTGGATAATTCCCTAATTGATTAAATTCTTGTTCTAATGCTTTCCGTCGTACTTCTTCTGGATGAGCAAAAAAGTGATCATATACCATTAATCTATAATTCATTCTGCCAACTTAAATATAAAAGATGTTTGTGTTAACCTACAATCTTCTTTGCTTTTTCCAAAACAAATACCCGGAGCATGTAATAATTTACTATCATATAATACTATTCTATTAAAAACATTTCCTACTATAGATTCTACATTAAAATTATCCTTATTTTGGTCTTGTCTACGTTCTGGATACATATCTTCATATGCTCTATCTGGCGTTCTATCTTTGTTTACGCCATTCCAATTTGTTTTTTTATGCGAATAAAATATAGTACCACTATCTACCCCAGGACTAGGTGTTAAGTAAACAACAATAGCCATTATAGGATCTGTGTCTTGATGAATAGTTTTATCAATTAAATCATGCTCGGCTGTTTGCAATGTAAAAAATGTTTCTACATGTAATTTTGTTTTATCATTAAATTTACAAACTTGGTTTACAAAATTAATTGTATGTTTATTTTCTTCTGGTAATATATTTGTAGCACGTATTGTTCTTTCGCCACAAAAATTTCCTATTCTAGATATTTCATAAATGTCATCACTATCCATTCCTTCGACCATAACAGTATTTTGCAAATAATCTGCAGGATAAAATTGTTGTTTTAATACTTTATTTCTAACAGCAAAAGGATCAGGATAAAAGTTTTCATATACTATAGAATTTAATCTCATAATATTTTTTAAGATGGAGCTGGCGATTGGAATTGAACCAACGACCTGAGGTTTACAAAACCCCTGCTCTACCGACTGAGCTACGCCAGCGAGTAGTTTATTTAAATTTAACTTCTTTTGGACGATTTAAGGCTTCGTACTGTTTATTATTACCAGATTTTCTAGCATGTTCTACAATTGCTTCGTAATCTGGATTCTGCCATCGTTCGTGCCAATCGCAATCAGGAGTAGAAATCTCAGTGTAAGTACCGTCGGGGTGCTTTTTACCAATTTTTTTACCACCTCTATGATGTCTCTTTTTTTCTTGTTTTTTACGTTCCCGGTTTTCAAGATTAACCATGTGCCGGTATTGCGGCGAACGCTCTAATGCTTCATCTTTACTACGATATTCTTTTCCCATTAGTGTGCCCTCGCAAATTCTAATTTTTTTAGTGCATAGGCAGTATATTCTACTCTATCCTGCCAGTAATAATAATCTTCTACTGTTCGTGCATGTTTGACTTTATAAAAAGCCTCACGCAACTTTTTGACTAGGTCCTTTTTCGATTCCTTCATCTTCTTTTCTCTCTTTAAGAAGGTTGTCAATATCACCCATAGAAATAATTTTCTCTGCGTGTTCTACTTCATAATCAATAATTTCATAATCTAATTCGGCTTTAGCCTCTTTAAATAAAAGACTTTTGAGTCGACTAGATGCCTCAAGTAAAGTTTCAAACTCACTTGTTCTAATCCTAATTCCGCCTTGAGGCCTTTCTTCAGTAATTAATTTTAGTCTATACATTATTTAATATTTATAGGTTATAGATTGACCTATACAACTAGTATAACATCTATAATTGTCAAAGTCAATCAATTGTTGGAGGAAAGTTGGGTATGTTATCGGAAAAAACAAAATAGTCTCCGTTAAATAACCAACGGTTATAATCTTCATTAATTTCATTTGTACCATGTAATAGGTATGCCGGAAATAAAAAAAGATCACCTACGATAGGCTGACATTCATATTCATGTCGCCATTCGCGAGTATATTGAAGACCATTCCAAGGAAATAGTCCTTTAGGTCCATTATATATAGGACTTAAAAACCATAAACTAGGAAGGGTACCTTCTAAATTAAAATAATATGTATAACTAAATAATGCACCTTCGTGATCATGCAATCCTGAACCTGTACTGTTCCCAAAATTTAAGAATGCATTTGTCATTTTTATTTGTTGGTGAGTTGTATCAATTTGTAGGTGCTTAATAAACTTGTCTGCACTTTTATTAATAAAGTCAAAGACTTCTTTAAAGGCAGGATTTTTAAATTCTTTTCCATATGTTGGTGAGTTAGACCAAAACCGTTTTTGAACAGAAGTATATCCTTTGTAATTTACATTTGCCCCATCGTCAAATGGGACATCAGGATCCATTGTTCGTTTGGCTTCGTCTAATATTTGTGTATGAAAGGATTTATCTTTATTAATATTAATGTGATAAATCTTATGCGGAAATATTTGATGTATCATTTACTTTTTGTTTTGCAATTTCAAAATATTTTTTCTGTCTACGAGTGTGTTCCTCTTGACAGAGTTCTAAAACTTCTCTTAATTTTTCGTCGCTTAACACTCTTATTTGATTTTCTGTTATTGGGAAATCAGTCATTTATACCCATTTAAGTTTAAATAATACTTTTAGTTTTGGATTTGTAATATCTGCAAATATAT
>Ga0209019_1001210_pt1 | contig 12937 bp, 7 predicted proteins | sample METZYME_3_300m_FD_187549 | JGI IMG/M metagenome (GOLD analysis project Ga0209019, IMG submission 187549) | Marine microbial communities from oxygen minimum zone in mesopelagic equatorial Pacific - METZYME_3_300m (SPAdes) (version 2) | ecosystem: Environmental > Aquatic > Marine > Oceanic | place... | reverse complement strand
ATACGAATACCCATCATTTACGGGATTAGAAAGTCGTGTTGAGATGGATGGCGGTGACATTTATGCTCCACCTGGCACCAAGGTGACGTTATTTATTCATGCTAATAAAGGGGTGCATGAGGGAGACCTTCTGCTGGACAATGCCGGACGACTTGACTTGGTAGGCCAGGTGGATGGGCCTTCGATCCTGGAGGGTACATTTGAAATCTCAGGGAATGACTCGTACCAAGTGAATTTTACCGATGTTGACGGCCTGAATTTAAAAGACGCGATGAAGTACTTTGTCCGTGCCATTGACGACCGCCCTCCAGAAGTGAGATTTCTACGACCAGCGGCTGACCGTTCAGTGACTCAGTTAGAAGAAGTAACGGTCGAAGTGTTGGCTGATGATGATTACGGATTCGAAAAATTCGAGCTAGTCTACTCTGTTGGAGGCGGTAACGAAAAAATCATTCCTTTTAAACATGCACTGGCGTCAACGGAATTAGTAGAGTTACACACTTTGTATCTTGAAGACATGAAAGTGCAACCAGGTGATTTTGTTACCTACTATGCACGTGTTAGGGATGTGAATCGGGCGAAGGCGTCTGTCGAATCACGAAGCGATATTTTCTTTCTTGACGTGATGCCTTTTGAACAAGAGTTCGAGTTAGCACAGAGTCAACAACAGACAGGTAGTTCAAATAGCGGAATAGATGATCTTATTGCTGCACAAAAAGAGATCATCATTGCGACGTGGAAATTTGAACAACAGAACTTGTTAGATGAAGAAATGCTGGTGGTGGCGCGGGCCCAGAGTGAGTTAAGAGCGCTTGTCAGACAGGTCGGAGGCTTAAATGATCGGCGTGTTCGGCAAGCGGATGCAAGGAACCAAACTGGACCCATGAACAATCCGTTGGTATTAGCCGACCAAGCGATGGCTAGTGCTGAAAACTGGCTAGGTAAGGCTAACAGTGCTAAAGCTCTGCCATTCGAAATGGAGGCTCTAAGTCAGTTGCTGAAAGCACAGGTAGAGAACCGTCGACGTCAAGTGTCGCAGCAGCGAATGCGAGCTGGTGGAGGTTCAGGTCAATCGACCGTGGATCTTTCTGCTTTATTTGATCGCGAGCTACAAAGAGAACAGCAGACAAACTACGAATTGAGATCGCAAGGATCGCAGGTGGAAGAGAAGAAGCGAAGTGAATCGCTGGAACGCGTACGCGAACTTGCTCGTCGCCAAAACGCTATCAGCCAGGAACAACGCCTGCTAGAGCGTCAGAGAGCACAAATGAATGTTGAAGAAATTCGACGACAACTTGACCGCATGACTCGTGAGCAAAACGACATACGGTCAGAGGTTGAAGAGTTAAGGCGCCAGGTCGGTGACACTCGTCGAATGGCGTCTACCTCAACAAATTCGAGCGATCTTGATGAGCAAATTCGTAATTTATCTGAAGCGATGCGGAGTGTAACAAGTAATTTGAGACGTGAAGACTTACCTGGCGTTGGTTCAAGTAGCGATGACGCTCTTGGACAGTTGCGAAACTTAGAACATGAATTACGTAAATATGATGCAGAAGAATGGCCGAAACTTCTGAAAGAGTTGCACTTGGAAGCGCTGCAGTTGGCTAACGCTCAACAGCGTCTCGAAATGGAATCGCATGACCTAGCTCAAGGTGAGGCAAACCCTGAGAGTAGAAATCAAAGAGCCTCGGTGCAACGACGTTTGGCGGAACGAACGGAGACATTTGAACGCGATGTTCAATCAGTAGCATCTTCGCCTGTTGGTGAATCAGACACGGTACTTGAAAGGGCGGTTCGTGAATTTAGAGAAGCACGCGTGCCTGAACAAATGCGTGAATCGGTTACTGATATGCTCGCGATATTCGATTCAGAAAATGATGCGATTTCTGAAGAGCAAATGAGAGACTTTTTTGTCAGGGAAAATGAAATAACAGAAGCACTTAACCGAGTGACAGAGCGTATTGGGGCCGCAAGCCACCGTGATAACGCCGACGCAGAGCGTTTTTCTGAGCAACTAGCCCAGTCAAGCGACCTTCGTGACCGTCTCGCTCCTATTGAGCGTCAGATAGAGGCGCTGTCTGGTAATCAACTCACCTCGAATAATCCTGGTGCTAATGAAGTACCGTCATTGACCGACTTGCTTGGTGAGTACGATCGAGCGCTTCATGCAACTCAAGATCTTCTTGATGAACTGCGCAGAGACAATTCTGCCCTAGATCAACGTTTGGCGAATCAAGTTGAAAATCGAAGGAGTGTGTCGGCTCCAGGCACACAGGCGTTTAAGCAAGATTATTCGCAATGGGAGGCGCTTAGACGTGATGTGGAACTTGCGCTTGAGAGATTCGACGCGCGACGCTCTGATTACCTTGCTAAAGAGGAGATGTCTGATAGTGTCAACGCCGGTGCTGACGACCGAATGCCTGAAGAATATCGTGATCTGGTTGACACTTACTTCAGGTCGTTAGTGTCACAGAAACCACGTTGAAATAATTCAGACGACTTTCATGCGCTTCGGTAATCTTTTTCCCTTATGGGTGAATGTTGGCCTCGTTGCCGCACTAATTTTCGTGGCGGCTTGGACCTATGCGCGTTCGGCGATGCAACCGTTGTCGAAAGAAAAACGATTAGTACTTGCCACCTTACGGTTCATAACGCTGATTCTTCTTTTAGCGATCCTTCAACGTCCAATGGTGGTTGAGCGAAGAGTAGCAAATCCAGACATAGTAGTTCCGGTACTTGTGGATGTCTCACAGAGTATGCGGCTTCAGGACGCTGGTGGACAATCAAGAATTTCTCGTGCAATCGAAGTTGCACACAACGTTTTGTTGCCGTCAATTCGTGAGCAGTACGATATTGAGGTTTTAGGGTTTGGTGAGACGTTGCAGGTCGATGACTTGTTACAACTCAAGGCTAATGCCAGCCGAAGTGATTTAGCTGGTGCTCTTGACGAAGTCCGGGAGCGTTACCGTAGTCGTAGTGTGGGTGGCATCATAGTTATATCTGACGGTGGTGATACTAGTGATCGTGAGCCAGCCGCGGTTATAAAGGAAGGGGATCCGCCCATTTTCTCGATTGGAGTGGGAGGACCGGACTCCTTTAGTGATCGCGAGGTGCTCAGCGTTACCGTTGGAGAGGCACCACTTCCTGAATCAATTGTTGAATTAGCTGCATCGGTAGTGAGCTATGGATTTGGTGTTGATCCAATCGAAATCCGCTTACTTGAAGATGGTCGAGTCATACAGGTGAGTCGACTAATTCCTACGACGCCAGGCTCGGCAGTGAGGAAGATTTTCCGTGTTTCCCCAAAACCGGATGTTGCGACCCTGTATACAGTTGAGGTTGTGAATGACCCTATGGAATTAACGAAGAACAACAACACTCAACAGGTACTAGTGAAGCCGGCGGAACGTATGCGCCGTATTCTCATGGTTGAGGGGGCACCTGGGCATGAGCATAGCTTTCTGAAACGTGCATGGGGTGTCGATCCTGGTTTCAAGCTGGATTCGGTCTTGAGAAAGGGACAGAACGACCGAGGGCAAGACACCTTCTATATTCAAGGTCATGATGAATGGACCAGAGCGCTATCAACTGGCTTTCCGGAGGAACGTCATGAGCTGTTCCGTTATGATGCGGTCGTTTTTGGGAATGTTGACTTCCAGTCGTATTCGTCAGAGCAGTTGTCGATGATAGAGGAATTTGTTTCGCGTCGAGGTGGCGGAGTAATGGTTTTTGGTGCTCGTTCATTTGCAGGTCGAGGATTGGCGAATACGACTCTTGCCACTATTCTTCCTCTTAACATTAGTGGCAATTTGCCTAATTTATCATTGCCGATCAACCAAGAACCACACCGTGTCAATCTAACCTTTGATGGCGAACGACACCGTATTATGCATTTAGGTGATTCAATTCAGTCGACGCGAGATCAATGGTTGAATGCTCCACCTGTTGCAGCGGTTTCTGCGCTTGGCGACCTGAAACCTGGCGCGTCACTACTTGCTTTCACTTTGGGCTCAACTGGTGGTGTATATCCCCTGATCGCAGTGCAGCGGTATGGGCGAGGCCGCACGATGATTTTTACGGGGGAGGCATCATGGCGTTGGAAGATGCTTTTACCTTCAGACGATACGACCTACGAAACTTTTTGGAGGCAAACAGCCCGATGGCTGTCGACAGCTAGTCCAGGACCAGTCACGGTGGTAGCTCGTGGTGGTGTTAGTTTGGGTGACGAAGTTACGATCGACCTATTCAATCGTGATGTGCGATTTGATCCTGTACTCAATAAATCGATTGTTGCCCAAGTGACTAATCCTAATGGAGAAATCGTTCAGGTTCCCCTGGCTTTAATAGATGGTGAGACTGGTCAGTATGAAGGTAAATTTACACCGATTGACCGTGGCGTCTATCGTATCGATGTGGACAGTGGTGACAGGACAGCTGATTTTCGTACGGTGCGCGATTGGATATTGATCGGTGGTTCAGATTTGGAGTTTGCTGGGCCTCGTCTGCATCGCGAAGTGCTCTCAAGAATGGCAACCGTCAGTGGCGGAGCAATGATGGAGTTAGACGCCCTGGGTGATGTATCCACAATGTTGCAAAATCGCCTTCTGGATCAGCGGCCATTGGTACCACGTGATCTTTGGGACAGCCTTTGGATTTTTTTGTTACTGGTTGTGTTGCTGTCAGTTGAATGGGGCCTTCGTCGGCATTGGGGATTACGATGAACCTTGGGATTCCTGAGCGGTACTCTTTTACCACACGACTGAGCAGTTACGTATTTTCTCTGACGTTAATTGTAACAGTTTGCAGTGTTCATGCGGATGCACAAGAACGATATGCGCTTATCATATCTGGTGCGTCAGGGGGGCCTCCATACGCTGAGCGATATGAACATTGGCGTGCAACACTAGTGTCTTCTCTACGGAGCGGCTTCAGATTTCAAGACGATCAGTTGTTCGTGCTCTCAGAAAAGCCAGGACCAGATGTCGGTCGTGCATCACGGGAAGGTGTTCGACAGGTGATTGATCATTTACAGGCGAGAATGACTGTTGATTCATTGTTACTAGTTGTATTAATTGGACACGGAACGTTTGATGGAACGGATGCTAAATTCAACTTGGTTGGGCCTGATTTGGAGGCGCGTGAATGGGACAGCCTAATGGATACTTTGCCTGGACAGTTGGTGATCGTTAATACGACTGCAGCAAGTTTTCCATTTCTGGAGCGGCTCGCTGCGCCAGGTAGAATTGTGATTGTAGCAACTGATTCCTCGGCTCAACGCTATGAAACGCGCTTTGCAGAATTTTTTTCTTCTGTTTTCGAAGTTGATTCCAGTGATATCAATAAGGACGGTCGTGTTTCGATCTTGGAAGCTTTTTTGTTTTGCAGTGAAGAGGTAGGTCGTTGGTACGAGCGGCAGGGACAACTTGCCACAGAAAGACCTGTCCTTGAAGATTCCGGCGATGGAATAGGCACCGAAGCCGGTGGAGAGGGTATGGATGGCCTCATCGCTCGCCAAGTGTTTCTTGATCAACCTATTGAGTCACAAGTGAAGGTATATCCAGAATTTGTAGAGTTGTTTGAACGACGCGATCAACTTGAACAGCAAGTTGATAATATTAAGATGCGTCGTTCGGATTTGACGCCAGAGGATTATCGACGTGAATTGGAGCGTCTTTTAATCGATCTCGCTAAAGTATCAAGCATTATTAGAAACAAGACTCAATAGGACATCGTTATTCATGTTGCCAGGTGAACTTTTGGAGAAGCATTATTGGAAAACGTTTCATTGGTTAAGTATGCCTTGTAGGCCCATTCTTGTATGTTCGCTCAGTGCGTTTGCGATGTTTGGAGTTTCAACCGAGATTCTCTTGGCGCAGGCGCCTGATTTTGTCAGTGATCGTCCAGACCAGACGGAATCAAGTGTGGTTGTGCCACTAGGATTTGTTCAGATTGAAACGGGGTACCTCTATACACGGGATTCCGGTAGTTCGAGTCGGGAAGTACCTGGAACACTTATTCGTATTGGTATTGCTAAACGCGTTGAACTACGTTTCGGTCATGCTGGCTTCATTTCGGCAGGCAGTGGCTCTGGTGCTGGGGATAGTCAGATTGGAGCCAAGGTCAACTTAGTCGGAGAATCAAGTTGGCGTCCTGAAGTCGCGGTTCTTACGGGTTTCTCACTGCCGACTGGTGAGGCCAGTCTATCGAGTGGTCACGTTGATCCGTCGGTACTTGTAGCGTTCTCTCATACGCTGTCATCTCGCGTGTCACTAGATTACAACATTGGTCACTCTTGGGAGTCGCTGAATAAAATCTCTGCTCGCCAACGATTGCTTCAGTATTCGCTTGTTTTTGGCGTGGAAATAACTGATAAGTTTGGTGGATTCGTTGAAGCTTTTGGCAACAGAGCGTTCAATAGCAGTAGGAATCCAGCGAATTCTATAGACGCTGGTGTGACATATCTGTTGGCAGACAATATTCAGCTCGATCTGTACGCTGGACGTGGATTAAGCGCCGGCGCTGAAGATACTTTTGTCGGCGGCGGTATTAGTTTTCGGTTGCCTAACTAAGACAATCCTGTGGTGGGTTATCGACGTTTCTCTCGAGGAACAAAGTCTCTCTTTTTTGGGCCTTCATAAACTTGCCGGGGTCGTGTGATTCTTTGATCTTTATCTAACAGCATCTCTTCCCACTGTGCTATCCATCCTGCAGTACGTGGTATGGCGAACAGTACAGGAAACATATCAGGTTGAAATCCCATGGCCTGATAAATTAGGCCAGAGTAAAAGTCGACATTCGGATAGAGTTTTCGCTCGACAAAGTAGTCGTCCTCTAGGGCGATGCGTTCTAATTCTAAGGCAATGTCGAGCATTGGATTTTTTCCTGTGACCGCAAACACGAGGTCTGCCACTTCCTTAATAATCTTAGCCCGTGGGTCATAGGATTTGTAGACGCGATGTCCGAAGCCCATTAAGCGGCGCTCACCGTTTTTGACGCTCTTGATGATTGCTGGAACTTGCTTGACCGTTCCAATTTCAGCCAGCATTCTGAGTACAGCTTCGTTCGCACCGCCGTGCAGGGGACCATATAAGGCTGCGGCTGCGCCCGTCAGGGCTGAATACGGATCTGCATGTGAGCTGCCGATACCTCGCATGGCACTCGTACTGCAATTCTGTTCATGGTCAGCGTGTAGGATAAATAAAACATCTAGCGCTCGTTCAAGTACCGGGTTCGGTTGGTACTTTAACTCTGTCATCTTGAACAGCATGTTTAGAAAGTTTCCAGTAAAGCTCAGGTCGTTATCCGGATAGACGTAGGGGAGTCCCATGCTGTGCCGGTATGCGTAAGCCGCGATACTAGGCACTTTAGCAATTAACCTCAGCGTCTGCATTTTTCGTGAGTCTTCACTGAAGATGTCTTTTGCGTCAGGATAGAAGGTCGACATTGCTCCAACGGTACTTAAGAAGATCCCCATTGGATGAGCTGTGTACTGAAAACCCTCCATAAATTTCTTTATATTTTCGTGCAACATCGAATGCACGGTGACATTGTGTTTCCATTTGTTCATTCTAGCGGCGGTTGGCAGTTCACCAGAGAGGAGTAGGTAAGCGGTTTCGAGAAAGTCACTGTTTTTTGCCAATTGTTCAATTGGGTAGCCTCGGTACATCAAGATTCCACGCTCACCATCGATCCAGGTGATTTTGCTTCTGCAAGTGGCCGTGTTAGTTAGCGCCGGGTCGTAGGTCATCAGGCCAAAATCCTCAGGATTTTCCTTAATACGACGTAGCTCCATGGCGCTAATAGAGCCATCCCGGATGGGAATTTCGTAGGTTTTGTTGGTGCGGTTGTCAGTAATCGTTAGAGTGTCAGGCATGATGGTATCAATTGTGAGGACGCCGAGATGGCGCCACATCGACTTCCTCTATTGTAGGTCGACCTGCAGTGGATGGTCGAGTGGCCAATATCTTGTCACAGTTTCACGCATCGAATTCGAGTTCACCTCCAGATGGTTCGATATTGCAAGACAAGTAGGTACTGGAAACTTGGTCTGTATTGGTAACCAAGTGTGAGGCAATACATTTTTGCGCACAAACAGAGACTGCGCACCACATTTATGGTTTATTAGCCCAGTCGAAATCCCCACAAACTCATAAATTACTTACACGCCCACTGCCGCATAGTGCTTAAGCGCGGCGACAGTACGATCGATCTCGGAATGTAGATTGTAAAAGTGTGGTGAGATGCGTAAGCCTCTTGGGCGTCCCGCAACACCAATACGTTCATTTTCATAGAGTGCGCTATAGAGCTTCCTTGCGTCAACGCTTCCAGTTTCAAAAACAACCACCGATAGAGATTCTGTCGTGTCTCGACTGGTTATCAGTTTGAAGCCGTTGATGCCCTGAATCTGCTCCATGAGTGACTGGGAAAGTTCCTGGGCTCGATCTTGTATTACCTGCATGCCTATCTTTTGCTGAAACTTCAAGGCTTCGCCAAACCCGATAATGGCTGGTTCGTCCCGTTGTCCGAAACTTTCAAATGTTGTCGAAATTCCGACATCACCTCTGCCAGCACTATAGATACTGGGCCAGATTTGTTCATGTGCTCGGGCATTGATGTACAGCACACCGGTTTCCTTAGGGCCGGCTGGCCACTTGTGTGCGCTACCAGTGTAGAAATCTGGCTGCATGTCACTCAGATCAACGTTCATGACTCCAAATGATTGTGCGCCATCTACCAAACTTAGGACGCCTCGGTTGTGCGCAAGCTGACACAGTTCTTTAGCGGGGAACACGTCTCCAAAAGTATTAGTCTGCTGTGTGAATGAGAGAAGCCTCGTCCGACTCGTGATCGCCTTGTCAACAACCTCAAGGTAATAGTCGAAGCCCGGGTGTGGCCTAACGACTTCGAGTTCGGTAACGGTAAACCCGAAACGCTTCGATTTTTCCTTCCAAGCAACATTATTACTCGGATGATTGTCGCCGAAGATAATGACCTCATCATTTGCTGAGAGTTCGACACCGCTCGACACCATGTTGTTGCCTTCGCTTGTGTTGCGTGTGATGACAATTTCCTCTGGAGTGACGTGTAGATAGTCGGCCAGAATCTTTCGTGTATTGACTTTGCCCTGTCCCATCTTGCCACGGTTCTGAAATGATGGGTCACCGTCCATGTCCTTCGTATTTTCGTACATCGCGTTGAGAGCAGGAATAGAAGATGGGCAGAGGTTTGCAGCGTTTATGACGCTGACCTCGGGTGGCATCACGAATTGTTCACGAACAGACCGCCAAAACGCTTCATCAGGAACCGTTGGTGTTTGAGGCAGTGGCATGGGGCTTTCGAACGCCAAGCCTTTCTGTCCCAATAAGGTGGCTGACCCGCTGGCGGCCAATAAACTTACGAAATTCCGTCGGCTGATACCGTTGCGGTCTCGTGCTGCATGCGCGGTCATGTCGTGCTCCTTCAGATTAGTAGAAAAGTGGACTTCGTGCGGCTAATCATAGCTCAGAAGGCCCTAGGTTCCCAGCGCCTAATTCCTAGGACCCCTAGATTCGAAGTCGGCATGGGGGTTTCAGGAAACAGCAAAGGCAATGACGTTCTGGGTTTCTTGGAGTGCGCCACTAGCCCTATCTCTAGTGGTTATCAAAAAGTGGGATGCATGCAGAGAGACGGTCAGGCTAACATTTTTTGTTCTTTTGTTATTTTCCTTTTCGTGCCTGAGGACTTTTGGCGATGCCCTCCCAGACCGTTTGTACTATTCGCCGCGGCCAGCCCCGAGGAATCTTTTCGCCTGTCAGGTAGTGTGCATAGAATGACCCAATGAGCATGCTGACTGCCGTGTCGATGTCGGCATCGTTACGGAGGTCACCGCGCTTTTCAGCTTCTTCCAAAACGTTGCGCAACATTGCTCGACGTGGCCGAACGACACGTTGTCTGAATAACGTAATCAGTTCTGGAGTGTGATGCTCTTCAACCATTACCGTGCCAATGATAGCTATACCATTCGGACGGCATAGCGAACGTTGCAAGGTTGTGAGGACGGCTCGTAGATCCGTCGGCGCGTCGCCAGAGGAGGGTGCCGCTTCTTCAACTTGCAACTCGGCAAGAGCCGCAGTCGCTAAGTCAGCCTTACTAGCCCACCGTCGATACACAGTCGGCTTTGTAACACCGGCTTCTGCAGCGACGCTATCCATTGACATCCGCCCGTAACCATCTTTAGAAAGTTGTCGTAATGTTGCGGCAAGGATAGCCTGATTCACATTCGGATCCCGGGGACGTCCAGGGCCCGTAAAACTGGTTGTTTGGGTGGATGTAATCACTGTTCAGAGCCTCCGTTTATGGCTTCATTATATTTACTATACGGTATAGTAAATAAAAATAAGAAAATTGCAAGGTATATATCAAAAAATGTGGGATCTTACCGAATTAGCAGGATTCTTTCGTTAATTGGATAGAGCCACTCAATGCCGCGAGCGGTCAGGACTGCATCATCTTCAAGCGGGATTCTCACTTTCTTGTTGTTCCATTCTGCTACGGCCGTGTAAGCGAAAAGCTCAATTGACAGAAGATTAGTGGGGTGGAGCGTATATTCAATACGGACTGGGTTAAAAAATGCGATGGATGGACCAATCCCATGCCCAGAATTTCCAACCGAATGCGATCCAATGACCACATCGGTGACATCAGGATTCTCTGTTGGTTTATTGAAATCTATTCTTTGGAATCCGGCTTCCGCCAGTGCATCGTAGATCTCCTGTTCGGCCTGTGCAGCAGCGATTCCTGGGCGGATGGTTTCTGTGATGATGGTTCGTGCTTTCCGGCCTTGATCGAAGGCTCTCTGGAAGCTGACTGGGACCGTAGATTCGCCATTCATAAGTACGTATGCGATCCGCTTCATATCCGTGTACATGTTCAAATAGCCAAGGCCCCAGTCGATCATTAGCAAGTCACCTCGACGGATGATTCGGTCACTCGAGGTTGCTTCGATTCCGTTGGGACCGGTAATGTAGACCGACGGTAAGCCAAATGAAGTGTCTAGGCCACGCTCGAGCAGTTGGTCCATCATCCACCAAGCGACGTCTTCTAACATCGTGACGCCTGGTGTGATTACTTCATTCGAGAGGGCGCGCTCAGCGATCTGTCGGGAGAGCTCACCAGCCTCAGCGAACGCTGCAATCTCGGTTGTTGTTCGACGTGAGCGAAAATCTGAAACTAATTTCTCAGCCGAAACTAAGCGGGAGGCATACGGCTCGTTAAGCGTTTCGACTAATTGCTGATAACCGGCATATGTTAGGTTATCGATCGGCCCGATTGTTCGAGAAGTATTGATGCCGATGCGTTTTGGTTGCCGTTCTTGAACGAAGTCGGCCAGGCGGTTGGCTGATTCGAACAGGTCATAGGCGCCTGATTGTCGAATTCGATAGCCATTGATGCCTAAGGCAGCTCGCTCAATCCGTTCACCACCCCGGTCAGTAAAAATATAGTAACCAGTGTTACCCGTGTAACCCTGACCGAAGTCAAGATAGAGGGTGCCGTAGTTTGCTTCACGGATCATCGTGATCCACATGTCGATTCCGTTTTCACGCATGACTTCAGGCAAAATCTTGTCAAATTTCTCACGCCGTATCTGGTTCATTCGTTCCCAGCGTTCTCGAGCTTCCTGACCCGCCATTGGGACTTCAGATAATGCCAATAAGAAGAGCAAACATATGGTGAAGTGTTGAGATGCTTTCATGTCACTCCTAATGAAGAATGGCAACCTGCTTTTGCGACAATGTATGAATAGAAGCCTTCAGCGATAGAGCATAAGTGGTGCAAGCCATCAGTGATCACTCATTGTTTTGGTTGGGGTCGTGCGCTGTATTGCTCCCAGAGACGTGTGTGGTGTGTACCCAAAGGTGCTTCTTGGCCCCGAATCAAAACATGTTTCACTTGTGACGGAATATCGAGGAGGTCACCATCAGAAATGACGAGATTTGCGATCATCCCTTCTTCGACTGAACCATACAGATGACCCACACCAAGTATTTCTGCTGCACCTCGGGTCAGCGCGTGCCACGCTGCTTCTCTCGGGAGGCCGAAGGCAACACCGAGCGCTGCGTGGTCTGGCAGGTTGCGTGCGGCCGTGGCGCCACCCGTTCGGAATGCGAATGGAATTCCGGCTTCGTGAAGCAGTTTGGCTGCTACGAAGATGGTATCGTAGGGATCGCCATCGGCCGGTTGTGACTGAATAGGACCAAGAATTACTGGGACACCAGCCTTGGCAATCTCGTCCACGACCTTCCAGATATCTCGAGTTCCAGCTAAAATGCCTCTGAGTTGGAACTCTTCAATGAACGCCAGTGCCGACTTAATGCCTTCTTCGCTCGACGCGTCGAGTACTACTGGTAGTTCCCCTAACACAACAGGAACGAGTGCGTCGAGTGTATAAGTCTGGTCTGTTGCAGTGGTCATTTCAGCTGCCAGGGCTCCTGCGTGGGCACGGGCTCGGTGCATCCACTGTCGAAGCGTTTCCAATTGCGCGTCGACCTGTTCTTGACTTTGGCCTCCACCGCCAAAGCCACCACCCCCTTCACGCTCTGGAAAATCGATATGCATAGCAAGCGGACTGCGCGCGACAACCTCGGTTGGGGTCCAGCCTGCCATGTCAATGAGTGCACTTTGACCTTGGATGAGTCCACCTTGTGGTGCTGCAATGGCTGTTGTCACTCCGTTGGCTCGGGCGACTGGGATCATTTCTGAATCGGGGTGAATCGCCACTGATGCTTTGATATGACTGTTGATTTCTTCAAGTTCAGACGTATCGTTTGTTGCTGCGATCGACCCGATTTCGGAAAGTCCAATCACCGTTCCAGCATTAATCATGCCTGGGGTGACCGTCAGACCGGTGGCGTTAATGACATGAGCATCCGCTGGGGTCTGAACGTCTGCACCGACC
>Ga0209019_1001202_pt1 | contig 12969 bp, 10 predicted proteins | sample METZYME_3_300m_FD_187549 | JGI IMG/M metagenome (GOLD analysis project Ga0209019, IMG submission 187549) | Marine microbial communities from oxygen minimum zone in mesopelagic equatorial Pacific - METZYME_3_300m (SPAdes) (version 2) | ecosystem: Environmental > Aquatic > Marine > Oceanic... | reverse complement strand
TACTGTATAAATAGTGCGGTTGGGGCCCGGAACGGATGGTTGGGTGCACAAAACGTGACGAGTCTAAGAGAGAGAGATTGCGAGGCACAATTGACTGGTGATCCACGGCTTCGGCCGGCAATTCGCCCCTGTAGTCAATAGTCAGTGTAACTTCATCACCGGCCGAGATTGACTCCGGCAGATTCAGGATCATCGTGTTCTGACCTGGCGTACGAATTGGGAATAGCCGTCCGACCCCCTCGGCAGTAACCGATTCAACTGCAAGTTCATCGGCTAGCCGGATCGAAAATAACGACAGGTCGCGCACGGCGCGCATGGCTAATGTGGCGCGTCCCTCCACCCAGTCGCGCCTCGGTAGAAACATCACATCGAGGTCGTAGTTCTCGATGTCATAGTCAATTAGATCGTCCTCGCTGTAGAAGCGGCCACGTGTCAACAGCTTCTCGCTTGACGCGTAGACCGAAATATTGCGCTTCCCTTCACGATCGAAAAGTTGAATGTCCTCGGCCTTGCGATCCGATTTAACATAAGTCAGCTGGTCGTAGTGCGGCGTATCTAATTCAATGAGCAAATCTCGCTCATTCGGTAACACCCACCAAGCTTCAGCACTTAGATCGCCGATGTCGACAAGATACGATTCCGGTGCGTACTGGTCGAATACTTCCTGGGCTCTTTCGTAATCACGCATGCCAACAGTACGTTCCATAAGTGCTTGCTGCGGCACGAGCGCATCGAAGTCGCTAGGGTTCACTCGGATAAAAGCACTAGTGAACGTGGTTCTCAGCGTTTCGTCACCGGAGAAGAGCCGGAGTTGCCCCTGCTCCACGGATGTAGTTGGAGTGAAATCCATCTCACCTTCGCCCTGTAGCACTAGAGCCGTGATTCCCTGTCCGGTATCGGCGACGAACGCCATTCCTTGAGGCAACGTCAGCGTTAAGTCGGTCGTCGAAATTGTGAGATTCCGAACGATGTACTGACGTTCGGGATGGAGTTCGAGCCGGAAAAGGCCACCAACTTGTGTTAGCCGTTGCTGTCCGACAATCCGCCATTCAGGTCCGTCTCGAAAAGATTGACCTGTCAACGGATCAATGTCTCGCCTCACATTGAGAAGCCAAGTAGCGACGTTCCCTGCCAGCCGTTGCTCACGGAAGACCTCAAGCAGCACGGCATACCCTTGTCCTTCGGGTACATCGGATAACGGTAGACGTCCCAGTTCTTTGATCGTCACGTTGGTCACACCCGCTAAGATGTTCCGCCTGACGAACTGCCGGGCGCTTGGCTGAGCAGCCAGAGAGGGTGACAACATCGCCAAGTAGGCGATCGCGCGGCCGGAAATAATGGTTCGCTCAAGCTGCTGATAGAACTGGTTAAGGGGAGGAGCGGTGACTCCGGGTGTCTGCGCACGAGCAGCTTGGTTGGCTCCAAGTACGACACAGATCGCTAAAACGGCCGCAAGACAGAGATTCGTTCGTAGGTAATTCACCATGAAAAGCTAATTGTCCGTCAGTAATCTTGCTAACACTTTTGCTCCAGTCACTAAATCGTTCCGACACCGCGGGCGGGAAACTAGTTTTAGTTTACCATCGGATAGACAGCACCCCTTAATAGACTCTAGGTAGAGCCTTCACTCCCAACACAGCCTTGTGGCCGTCTGGTACAATGAGCCACTGGGTAGGCTGATGCCTAATCTCACGATGGATGGGCATCCTAACTCCGCACCTTCGCCAGCCGGCACCGGCAGGCGCTGACAACGAAGAAGATGAAGAATATCAACCGTACGGTCAAGACAGTCGCCGTAGGAACGCTCCTCTCCTTAGCAGCAGTGGCGTCAGCCCAGCAGCCACCGGAGGTCCAGATTGAAACGCTGGTCGCTGCCGAGGGCACGACGGCGGGAACGACCCTACGTGTCGCCGTCCGGGCCTACTTAGCACCCGGCTTTCACGTAAATTCGAACAAGCCCCTTGAGGATTTTCTCATTCCCACCGCGCTAATACTCTCGCCTCCCGATGGGATTGCCGTGGCAGAGATTACGTATCCTGAAGCTGGCCTACTTGAGCAGCAGGGCGCAGAAATACCACTAGCTGTCTTTGAAGAGCGCTTCGCTATAGGCGTTCTTCTCACACTGGCCAATGACCTGCCGGTGGGGACCTACACGGTGCCAGGCACACTCCGCTACCAAGCATGTGACGAAACAATGTGTTACATGCCAACGACGGCGGCCTTCGAGTGGAACTTACAGATCTGGCCTGAGGTTACGGCCAGCGGGGCACAGGACTCGGATGTCCTCGACGGCATCATGTTCGGTGGTGAGAATGCTGTTGTGCCGGACAGCGGCAGTGCCGTCTTCGACGTACCCGCGTGGGACACACCGAGCGTTTTCGAAACCGACGACGTTGTCACCATGCTTCATGATTTCGAGATTCTCGGCACGACAGGCGGCTACCTCGACTCAGAGGACTTTCTGAGCTTCGTCAGCGCCGCTGAAGCGGGAGAAGCTCGCTTGGGCTGGTTTGAAGGGCGCGGGCCGTTAACCATCCTAGTGCTTATTCTCCTTGGCGGGCTCGCGCTCAATTTAACACCCTGTGTACTACCAATGATTCCGATTAATATCGCCATCATTGGAGCCGGGGCTCGAGCCGGCTCGCGTGTTCGTGGCCTGTTGCTTGGCTCCACATACGGTGCGGCTATGGCTGTCGTGTACGGGGCGCTCGGGCTAATCGTCATCCTCACCGCTGGCACTTTCGGCACAATCAACGCATCACCCTGGTTCAATATCAGTATCGCGCTGCTTTTCGTAGTACTAGCGCTCGCTATGTTTGATGTAATAACTATCGATTTTTCCAGCCTTCAATCCAAATTAAGGATCGGCGACAACCCAAATGGGTCTTTCCTGACCGCGTTCGGCATGGGTTCGGTGGCTGCCTTGCTAGCCGGCGCCTGCGTGGCTCCGGTTGTCATTCAGGTCATCCTGTTCTCAAGTGATTTGTACGCCTCGGGCATGAACGTAGCGCTGTTGCTTCCGTTTTGCCTTGGTGTTGGCATGGCTCTGCCATGGCCGGTCGCCGGAGCCGGTCTTTCGTTCCTGCCCAAACCAGGCGTGTGGACCGTCCATGTCAAGCAGGCCTTTGGCATCTTTATCTTGGCCACCGCTGCCTACTACGGATACGTCGCCTATGGAATTTTCGAAAATCGTTTGGTCGACGCGCAGCAAGTGACGAGCAGTGTCGAAGAAAAGCTCGGAGAAGGTTGGTATGGGTCAATGCAGGCAGGACTCGAAGCAGCTCACGCTGAGAATAAATTTGTGCTTGTTGACCTCTGGGCCACCTGGTGCAAGAACTGTCTCACAATGGACCAAACCACGCTAAAGGACCCCGACGTCACAGCGGAGTTAGATGCCTATGTAAAGATCAAATTCCAGGCTGAGGACCCAAGTAGTTCGCCCGCCAAAGAGGTCATGGATCGCTTTAAGAGTATCGGCTTACCAACCTACGTCATTCTTCGCCCAGCCAACCCCGACGGTATAGGGGCTTCCGCCACACAGTAGACACCCGGACATCCGGTGCGCGGTGGATAGACCACACTTGGTAGTACGCCCATCTCAAATACCAAGTTCGTCACCACATCTCCAAATTCCAGATTTCAAATGTAGCCGTCCAGTCCTTACCGGAAGCCTTCACCAGGTTCGGCTTCCTTATACTTATTAGTACAGTATTTGCAATATCTGCACATATTTCGTGTTAATTACCACATTTTCGTGTCAAAACTTACAAATCGTCTCTATTTCCTTGCGTGATCTACAATATTTCGAGTACATTCTGTCCTTTTGGAGTTTCCTCTTAGAACCTCTTGGGCACGTGGAGAGACTAGTTCCACGCCGGACAAGCCAGTGGAAGGAGCGTCCAGTGAGCACCACGGATACCGCCGGTCACAGCGTCAACAAAGCCAGCATTCAGAAAAAAGTCAAACGCGAGAACGTAAAGTTCATGCGTCTACAATTCACCGACATCCTCGGTGCAATTAAGAACGTGGAGGTGCCTGACAGCCAGTTCGACGACGCGCTTGACGGAAAAATCATGTTTGACGGCTCATCGATCGAGGGATTTGTGCGGATTGAAGAGTCCGACATGTACCTGAAACCTGACCTGAAAACGTTTCGAGTCATTCCGTGGGAGAGTTCATCCGGCGACAAGGTCGGTCGCCTTATTTGTGACATCTATAAACCTAACAGCATAACAAGAACACCCGAGCCGTTCGACGGCTGTCCGAGAACAGCGTTACGACGCGTTGTGGAAATGGCTGCAAAGCTCGGGTTTGAAATGAAGGCAGGACCCGAGCCAGAGTTTTTTCTGTTTCAAACTCTTAACGGTAATCCAACAACCGAAACCCATGATACAGGCGGGTATTTTGACCTCACGCCTGTCGACTTGGGCGAAGACGTACGCCGGCAGATCGTCCTTATGCTTGAGAAAATGGGGTTTCACGTGGAAGCGGCGCACCACGAGGTTGCAGCCGGCCAGCATGAGGTTGATTTCAGATACGACGATGTCATGGCGACAGCCGATAGCATTAGCACCTTCAGGTTTGTGGTGAAGAACGTAGCGGTGCAAAACGGTCTTCACGCCACGTTTATGCCAAAACCAATTCACGGCATTAATGGTTCAGGAATGCACTGCCACCAATCGATGTTTAAGAATGGTAAGAACGCTTTTTACGACAAGAAAGCGGAGTGGAACTTAAGCAAGACGTGTCTGCATTACATTGGGGGCCTTTTGCAGCATGCCAAAGGGTTCTGTGCGATTACGAATCCGCTCGTCAATTCCTACAAGCGGTTGGTGCCTGGCTACGAAGCACCGACGAACCTCGCGTGGTCAGAGAAAAATCGAAGCCCGCTCATCCGCGTGCCAGCTTCGCGTGGAAATGGAACCCGCGTTGAACTCCGCATGCCGGATCCGGCGTGCAATCCGTACCTCGCCCTGGCAGTGATGTTGCGAGCGGGACTTGATGGAATCGAGAATAGAATTGATCCACCTGCGCCAGTCGATAAGAACATCTACGAGATGAGCCACCGCGAACGTCGAAAGGCAAAGATCGACGAACTGCCAGGTGATTTGAGCCGGGCTCTGGACGCGCTGGAAAAGGACTCGTTGATGCAAGATACGCTCGGCGATCACATTTTCAAGAAGTTTATCGAAGCAAAGCGATCAGAATGGCACGATTACACTACGCAGGTCACGCCCTGGGAGACACAGCGATATTTGACTTCGTACTGAGCGACCACCGGGTGTCGTTTTTCTAGCGTTTCACCGGTAATCTAAGACGTTGAGTATCCTCTAGCTGCTGGCTAGCGTGGGCCGAGGCCCCGGAGGGGGCCGGAAGGTCACTCGGCCGTGAATGGTCAATTCGGCTTATACTTAGGTGCTTTTTGAAACTTCGGCTGGCGGGTACTTCTTGAATCTTCATCGATATAAGAATTGAATGGAACCTCTAGCACTACCACTCGACTACACGGCCATTGAACGAATTCTCCCACATCGGTATCCCTTCCTGTTGGTCGATCGCATCATCGAATTTGAAGAGGACACACGCATCGTTGGCATCAAGAACGTTTCGCTCAACGAACGTTACCTAGCACACACCCAAGGCGAGGAACCAGTGCTCCCACCAGCGATCCTCACCGAGGCAGTGGCCCAAGTTGGCGCCATTTTGATCCTAGCCAAGCCTGAGAATCGGGAAAAGTTAATCTATTTCATGGGTATTGAGCGCGTGCGGTATCACAGGCCAGTTTACCCCGGGGATGTCGTGCGGATCGAAGCATCGGTTGTTCGGCTCCGCAGTCGCGTCGGCCAACTGAGCGGCACCGCTAAGGTAAATGATGAGACTGTACTCGAAGGATCGATGACTTTTGCCCTTGGCCCTCTGTCCAATTAGAGTTAGTTTGTTACTCTGATCCACCTCGTGATTCTAGATTTCTGAAGGTAACTTGTAGGAAGGGCACTTGTGCGTATCTGTGAATCGTCGTGAACTAAACTCCTTTGACCCGTGATGCGGAAAAGAATTTGTCGTCAGCGGGTTAACTTAAGACGGTTCGACGCCCGGAGTCTTATTTCAGGAAATCGAACGTGCCTCGGCCCAGCCAGGCGCCTCCATCAACCGTAATCGTTTCACCAACAACATAGCTGGCACGAGACGAGCAAAGAAACGCCACAACCTCGGCGATCTCCTGGGGCTGCGCCCATCGTCTGAGTGGAACCATTTGGGTGATCCGGTCGACAGCATCCGGGGTAGACCAGAGTTGCCGCGCTGCCCCAGGCGACTCAACCGGGCCAGGCGCCACAGCATTGACACGAATACCGTGGTGGGCCCACTCCACACCTAAGGTTTGGGTCATAGACTGGACACCCGCCTTGGCAGCGGCTGAGTGTATCGTCCCAACGCTTCCAGTCCAGATGTAGTTTGCCAGCACTGAGACTATTGCGCCCGCGGAGCCACGCTCGATTAAATGCCGCCCAACGGCGCGGGCACAGTAAAAGCTGCCGTTCAGAACGATTTCAACAACTGCGTTCCAGCCATTGGGGGAGAGTTCTTCAGCCCTGCAAATAAAATTTCCGGCAGCGTTGTTAACAAGAATGTCGACACGACCGAATTCGGCCACCGCACGCTCCACCAAGGCATCGACCTGCTCCGGGTCCCGAACGTCGGTTGTTACTGTCAGGACCGGCACTCCATCATCTTGAAGCGCTCGCGCTCCAGCAGCCAAATGATCCGTGTCTCGGCTAGCTATGACGACCGCGGCGCCGTCCACGCCTAAGCGACGAGCAATTGCCAAGCCAATCCCCGTACCACCACCCGTTACAATAGCGACCTTGTCAGCGAGGATACGGTCCGAGTGCATGCTCGGGGAGTCTAGCACGCTAGTTCTACAAGAAACCCGCCGAGTGGCTTGAATCCGAACGGTGATAGAATGGCTGGCATGTCTTCCAAACGATCGCGCAAAGTGGTGTGGTGGCGACGGACTAAGTTGACGCTCGGCCTGATGGCCGCTGGGGTTGCGATGGTGGCGTGGTGGATTTCACCGTCACCCGGAACGCCAGCCAACTCAGTGGTTTCCCCGACCGACACGCCGGTCACTAGCGCTGGCTTCCCACCAATGCAAACCTCATCCCGAGACCTGACGTCGCAGCGTGGACCAGTAATGAGGCTGCCATCGTCAAATCTTCCGCCTCTCCCAAGGCTTCAGTTCCCACCTCCGAGGCCAATGGAAGTTATTCGAGCCGTTTATACCTTCGCAGCGAACCATCCTGAGGTGCTCTCGTACGTTCCATGCTATTGCGGCTGTGAAAATTTCGGCCACGGCGATAACCACGATTGCTTTGTCGCAGATCGCAATGCTGAAGGGAAAGTGGCATGGGAAGCCCATGGCATGGGTTGAGCCATCTGTATCGATGTCGCGCGTGACGCGATGACCATGCATGAAGCCGGCAGTTCCCTTACGAACATTCGGGAGACCATTGAGCAAAACTACAGTCCGCATTTCATGACCCAGACCCCGACACCGCCCGTCCCCTAGCCCTTACTGGTCGCTGTGGCGCGCCGAGCTTCAACAGCTAAGCGTAGTGTTCGACGCCGCTCGGGTTCCGAGCCGCCCGTGTCACGGACACGCTCCCCCAAGTCTGTTCGGAAATCTGCTCGGAAGAGTGACCATGGCCCATCTGCGCCCGCCTCTTTTAGTCGACTCTTTGAAGTTCTGCCCCAAGGCTTTTATTGCGGCACGATCACCGGAAACACTACGAAAACGCTGGCTACCAATCCGCACCTCAAACTAATGTTCGGCTACCCGACCGAAACGTCCTCCACTAAAGTGAAACCGTTTGATGCCGACCGGGTCGTTGACACCGAAGCGTTCAAGATATTTCTTGAGCGGCTAGAGCGCGATGGCGCTGTCATTAACTATTTGCTGTCACTGCGACGGGTTGACCGAACGCCCATGTGGGTCGAAGTTACGGCTCACGCCGAACCAAAGCAGGGCAAGACACTACTCATGCATGCACATATGCGTGACGTCAGCGACAAGAAGAAGTCGGACGAGCAGGAACGAGAGCGTTCACAGCAGGTGCACAAAGAGGAAATTAAGGCTTACGCTCGGCGAGTAATGTCTGGGGTCGCTCATGAAGTAAATAACCCGCTAGCAACGATCCTGACGTGGTCAGAGCGACTGGCTGAACAGTCGGTTGATGATGTGGTCCAACGCGGCCTGAGCACAATTCATTCGGAATCTCAGCGCGCTGCGGGAATTATTCGAAAACTTTCGAATTTCAGTGACAACCGACAGGCAACACAAGCAATGGTTGATGTCAACCAGGTTATCAGAGAGACAATGTCACTTCGCACCTATCAACAGCGTGTCTCCAACATTGTAGTCATCGATGCACTAGCCTCCGGTCTGCCTCAGGTGTGGTTTGACGCTGGCCAACTCAAGCAGGTGTTGCTCAACCTAGTGATAAATGCCGAGCATGTATTAGAGGAGCGTGGCCGGGGCACGCTCGTGATGCGGACTTGGTACAACGCCGGCGAAGAATGCGTGGTGCTGGAACTGAGCGATGACGGTCCCGGGGTGCCTGACGAGATTCAGGCTAGCATCTTTGATGCGTTCGTCACGACAAAGGATGTAGGTAAAGGCACCGGCCTCGGCCTCACAATGGCTCAAGCGATTATGCAGGATCACGGTGGCCGGATTACGTTGACTTCAGCCCCCAACGAAGGAGCAACATTCCGCTTGGAATTCCCGGAATTCTCTGCCTCAACGGTGAAGGCCCATCAGACTGAAATACCGTCGACCAAAAGAGGGACAAACCTTGGTGGTGGTGCAGCAGTTCTTCTCGTAGAAGACGACCCGGCCCTAGCAACAGTGGTGGCTGAGGCGCTTACCGACAGGGGTTACCGCGTCGACCGCGCGGGAGACGGCAAAGACGCTCTGTCCCGAATAGCCGAACGTACCTATGACCTCGTAATTTGTGACCTGAAAATGCCACGTCTGGACGGCGCAGCATTCTTCAGAGCAGCCGTTACAACCACGCCAAATCTCAAGAACCGTTTGGTTTTTACCACTGGGGACGTGGTCGGAGAAAGCACTGAACAGTTTCTTAATGAGGTCGGCTGCCCCTGTCTTCGCAAGCCATTCCGCCTCACCGAACTGTTCAAGGTCGCCCAAGAAGTACTATCCTGAGTGAAGACCGGCGGTCACCGAGCCACGGCAGTGGGCGGTGAAGTGGCAGCTGCCCGCGGCCGGTGTTCGACCAACTGATTAGCCTTCGGGCTGCGTCGCTTCGGATAGGGCAGCACTACACCCCGTGGGGCACTACGAGAGGCCCGAGTTGCCCGCTTGGGCATATTGTGAACGAGTACAGCGCCAAGCGCGTTGGCAGCTACAGCGTCGGATTCAAATTCTTGAGCAAGGGCCTTACGTAATTTATTAATCGCTCGCGTGTGAAGCTGCGAGACCCGAGATTCGTTCACGCCAATCTCAGTCCCGATCCGTTTCATCGTTACCTCGCCGTAGTAATACAGTCCGATTACCTTCCGCTCACGTGGCGGGAGCGATTTAATGGCCGCACGTACCCGACTTTTGACCTCACCCTGTTCCACGGCTTTGTCCGGCGACAGCGGTTTCGAAGGCACCATCACCGGCGGCAAGCTAGCTTGATCGATATCCTCGGATGTCGCTAAGGGTGACGTGGATTCGATGGTGTTGATTCGCACGATTGTCTGCCCAAGGCGGGCTTCGTCAGAACCGACGCGAGCGGCCAAGTCAGCTAAGGAGGGCTCGCCGCCCAGTTCCCGTCGGAGGGCCTCGCGTGCGGCCTCAAGTTCACGTCGCACACGGCGGATCCCGCGAGGCCACGCATCGCGGCGCAGTGCGTCGATCATCGCTCCCCGTACTCGGCGTTCAGCGAACGTCTCGAACTTGATGCCTCGGCTCGCATCGAACCGTTGGGCGGCATCAATGAGTCCAATCATTCCGTCCTGCACCAAGTCTCCAACATCAATCGAGTGCGGCATCGACGCTGCAACACGACGGGCCAGTGCCTGGACGAACGGCACGCCATCCTCGACGCGATTCTGCTGCTCCGTAGTAGCAATCTGCTGCGACATCTCAAATCCCCCCTAAGCCACGGCGTCGAGTAGCGGCAGTCGAAAGTGTGCTCCTCATACTTCGGCGTATGCAGTGGCAGTGCTTTATGTCGCAACAGTGGTACCAACCGGAAGAATGTGTAGTGAATATTTAAGATATATCTGTAAAGTGAACCGAAATAGACCCTTATAGTTTTTTATGACTGTGAAAGACGGAGAAATTATGTAGAGATCCTTCGAATAATTGTCATTAAATTGACATAAAGAAGAACTATGGTCAATTAAATGACAAATATGGAGAAAAAATCTCTTGCGAAAGGAACCCCTAAGAGGCCTGGAACGCGATCTTATTCGGGAGTCTTCAGATTAGAGCGTATCTCGTTTGCCGTAGCTAGGGCCTTAAATACGCCTTCCTCGATCTGCACCGCGCGTGAACGGACCTTCTCATCCCCAGCCTTCTCAGCCCTATCTTTGAGAAGCTCAGCATTGGAGAGAATAACTCCGAGATGATTTCTCAGGTCGTGAAACAGTCGGCGGAAATCGGTCGGCTCGTCCACACTCATCCCTTTCGATGTGGGCTGAAGCATGGCCGCCAGTCACTGAGCGTCTTGCTCAGGCCTCTTTTCGGTCGGCCTGCGCCCAGACTGGGCCCTTCGATGCACCAGCCGGCTCCCGCCAGAGCGTGTCAGTGAAAATACGAATCGAACCGCCAGCCGTTCGGACATACTCGACCTTGCCACTGGAAATCCAGTTGTAGATCGTCCGGCGGCTAACGCCCACTAGTTCGCACGCCTTCATAATCGAAATGGCTTTTCGGTCAATAATCATGGTCTTACTCGCTGGCGTGCGGAGTAGCCCAACACACTGAGCGGGGACCCCGCCTCGCCTACCAATCCATCTAGCTCACTCCCACTCCTTAGGGTCTATCGGCCTTGCGACCATCGGCCTGTAGGTGAACATTTGGGCTGTCTTGACCCAGGAGTCGCTGAGTGTCAAAATACCGTCACCTCTCTAAATGACTGAAAAAGAAACACATTTACTCATCGTTGAAGATGAAGAGGCGCTCCGTGAAGCATATGCCGAGGGCCTCTCAGACCGTGGCTACACGGTGACGCAGGTCGAAACTGGTGAGCAGGCGCTGGTGAAACTTCGTGAGTTTGCATTCGACGTCGTTGTTACAGACCTGAAGCTGCCAGGCGCGGCGGATGGTACTCAGGTGGTCAAGGCAGCTGTTGAGCGGTATCCCAAGATTCTCGTCATCGTCATGACTGCGCATGAGGCTGCGTTCCCTGAGGTTAAGAAAGCAGTCGAGACAATGCCGAACGGCAAGGGCACCTTCCTCACTAAACCATTTCTATTCGAGCACTTGGTGCATGTTCTCTCAAAGGAACTCGCAACCCAAAACGAGATTGATGACTTGCGTAGACAAGTCAATGAGCGTTACCAATTCGGCAACCTCGTCGGGTGCAGCCGAGTTATGCGTAATCTGGTTGACCTCCTAAGGACCGTCGCACCAACCAACAGCACCGTGTTGATCACCGGTGAGACCGGTACCGGTAAAGAGCTCGCGGCACGCGCCATCCATCAAAACAGCCCGCGCCACGCGCATCGGTTTGTTGCGATCAATTGTGGCGCTATTCCTGAAACCCTTCTTGAGGCAGAACTATTTGGCCACGTGCGGGGTGCGTTCACTGGTGCCATAGAGTCTCGGCCGGGCCGGATTGAGCAAGCACAAAAGGGCACCCTGTTCCTCGATGAGATCAGTACGATGAGTCCCGCGCTTCAGGGTAAACTCCTTCGCGTACTGCAGGAGCGCGAACTGGAACGGATCGGTGACACTCGGCAGATTAAGATCGACGTTCGGGTAGTCGCAGCAACAAATTCCGACCTAACCCAACGTGTGGCTAATGGGGACTTTCGCGAGGACCTGTTCTATCGACTAAATGTCATTCCGGTTACCCTTCCACCACTCCGGGACCGGCGGGAGGATATCCCGTTACTGACAGAGCATTTTCTCCAACGAATCGGGCGTGAACTAGTGCCGCCCCGTCCGCAGGTCAAGCCCACACAGGAGGCAAGACAGCAGCTAAGCGCTTATCACTGGCCGGGAAACGTCAGGCAACTCGAGAACGTCATCGAGCGAGCACTCACCCTAAACCAAGGTCGCTCCCAGATTGAGATCGGCGACCTGCCGCAAGAAATCCAGGCGGCTCCTAATTCGTTGGAAAACTTCCAGGTTACAGTTCCCGACGACGGCCTTGATTTCAGTCTCCGTATCCATGACATCGAGCGGCAGATCATCCGGCAGGCGCTCGAGAAATCTGGCGGCAATAAACGCCGCGCCGCTGACCTACTTAAGCTCAAGCGCACGACCCTTATTGAGAAGATGAAGCGGTTACACGCCTGAGGAAATCTACATGCCGCCGCGGTACGCCTACTGGACGATTGTGCTGGATACCGGCGTTCGAACATCATTTCGATCAGCGACACGAAATGAGCTGGTCACAACCTTGCACCAAATCAGAAGGAAAGACCCGAAAGCCGAACTCAAATGGTTCGCGCAGGGTCGCCTATGGGAATCGCCGACCGAGGCGCAAGCGGCGCGGGTGCGTCGTTCCACGAAGTTCGCAAAGTTGGCCCGCAACCCTAGGGCTACAAGAGAGGTTATGAAGAGAAAAGGCGGACCAAGCCGACCTGGGCGGACCAACGGAAAGCACTCCCGGAATCGGTGAACGACGTAAGCCTAGATTCAATTACTGCCGGAATCAAAACACTGTCAGACGGCTGTGCATCGATCTATCGGCTGAAGAAAGAAAGTGTGAATCGTTCGCCGAAGACCAG
>Ga0209019_1001200_pt1 | contig 12983 bp, 10 predicted proteins | sample METZYME_3_300m_FD_187549 | JGI IMG/M metagenome (GOLD analysis project Ga0209019, IMG submission 187549) | Marine microbial communities from oxygen minimum zone in mesopelagic equatorial Pacific - METZYME_3_300m (SPAdes) (version 2) | ecosystem: Environmental > Aquatic > Marine > Oceanic... | reverse complement strand
TCTGTATCTACTCGTTTGAGTAATATTCTTATAATATTTGTCCTTTTGCCATTTTGGACTTCACTTCTTGTGCGTACAACTTCCTGGATTGCTCTTTTACAGCAAGAAGGGGTAATCAATGACTTTCTGGTTTTAGTTGGCCTCATTGGCAATGACGGACGCTTGGCAATGATTCACAACGCCACAGGCACTGTAGTAGCTATGACACACATTTTATTGCCTTTTATGATTTTACCCCTTTTCAGTGTAATGAAAACAATTCCAAAATCATATGTCCGAGCAGCTGTTTCTTTGGGTGCACATCCATGGAAGGCTTTTTGGAAAGTTTATTTCCCAAACACAGGATCAGGAATTGGTGCAGGTTCAATTTTGGTTTTCATCATTGCTATTGGATATTACATCACTCCGGCACTGGTTGGAGGAAGTTCTGGAACCTTTATCAGCAATAGAATAGCCTATCACATTTCAAGTTCTCTTAACTGGGGACTAGGTGCTGCTCTCGGTGTGATTTTACTTGGAATAGTTTTAGCCCTATTTGTTCTTTATGATCGAATTGTAGGAATTAATAACATGAAGTTAGGTTAATTATGAGTTCTTTGCCTCCTTATTTTTCTATCCCAGAAAAGATCTGGCACTACACATTTTGGGTGATATGCGGTGCTGTGCTGTTTTTTTTGATTTTTCCGCTGCTCGTAATTACCCCGCTTTCTTTTAATGCAGTTCCGTTTTTTACTTTTACTAAGGAAATGCTGGCTTTTGATCCTGCAGGTTATTCCTTGGTATGGTATGAAGAATTTTTTACCAGCTTGAACTGGCAGGGAGCCATCCGAAACTCAGTCATAATTGCCTTTTTTTCTACAATCATTGCAACTTTCCTGGGAACTTTGGCTTCATTAGGACTTTCCCGTCCGCAAATGCCATATCGGACTTTATTGATGAGTCTTTTGATTTCACCAATGATTGTTCCTCTCATTATAGCTGCTGCGGGGATGTTCTTTTTTTATAGTCGTATTGGGTTGCAGGGTACTCATTTAGGAGTGATACTAGCTCATGCTGTGTTAGGTACACCTTTTGTAGTCATAACCGTGACAGCTACTTTAACTGGATTTGACAACAACTTGATTCGTGCCTCTCAAAGTTTGGGAGCCACTCCAACTACAACTTTTTTCAAAGTCATAGTACCTTTGATTACTCCAGGAGTTATTTCCGGTGCTCTATTTGCTTTCGTTACTTCATTTGATGAGGTGGTGGTTGTCCTCTTTGTTGGTTCATACAAACAACGTACTATTCCATGGCAAATGTTTTCCGGAATCCGTGAACAAATCAGCCCTACAATTTTAGCGGCTGCAACTTTGTTGATTCTAATTACCATAGCGCTTTTGATTACACTCGAACTGTTGAGGCGCCGAACGGAAAGACTTCGTGGAGTTACTCCTTCCTAAGTTTAATGCTAACACTTATACGCATCTGTTAGAAAAAAAACTTCCAATTATTTTTATTTTGTTTGAATTAAACTTATAAATTGTAATTATTAAAATCAAATGTTCAAAAAATACTATTATTCATGGAAAGAATGTCTTATAGATATTCAGAAGATAGCACGGCAAGTGTCTTTGTCCGATTTCGCTCCAGATGTGATTGTTGGAGTCTCAAGAGGCGGTTTGGTTCCTGCAGTTGCATTGAGTCACTGGTTTCAATTACCCATGGTCCCAATTCAAACAGCTCTGCGAGATTTTCCTGCATGGGTCTCCTATAAACCGAAACAGACACATAAAAATGTGCTCATTATGGATGATGTTTGTGATGGAGGAGAAACATTCCACAAAATTCATGAGGAAATTAAAGAATTTTGCGAGATACCGAAATTTGCTTCATTATGGTGGAACAACGAATGTGATTTTACTCCACACTTTTTCGCCAGGGAAGTTGCCAAAGATAGTGAAAATCTTTGGATTCATTTCCCTTGGGAATTTGAAAACACTCAACAATACATCACTGATTAAAAATGCATATAGAAAACGAAGTTAAATATGATTTTTCAGATGTTCTTATCAAACCGAAGCGTAGCTATTACACATCTAGAAAAGAGGTGGATCTAGAGAGAACGTTTAAGTTCAAGTGGTCGGATCTGGTTTGGAAAGGCATTCCAGTTGTGGCCTCAAACATGGACACAGTCGGCACGATTGGCTCTGCTAAAGTTTTGAGCAAGCACAATACTTTGACCTGTCTACACAAGTTTCATACTGCTGAAGAATTGCTTAAAATCCCCAAAGTCATTAAGAAAAATGTCGCCATAACAATTGGAGTAGCCGAAGGACTGCAGATACTCTATGAAATTGGAAAGGATTTAAAGGATTTTAACTATATATGCATTGATGTAGCCAATGGATACACCGAGCAGTTTTCTGAATTCATAAGGAAAGTACGTTTTGAGTTCGAGGAAAAGATAATCATTGCAGGAAATGTTTGTACGCCGGAAATGACGGAACAACTTATATTGTCAGGTGCTGATATCGTTAAAGTCGGAATTGGTGGTGGTTCAGCCTGTATTACAAGAAATGTGGCTGGTGTAGGAATTCCACAATTGAGTGCAGTAATAGATTGTTCTGATGCAGCACACGGTGTTGGCGGCATGGTCATGTCAGATGGTGGCTGTACCTGTTCGGGTGATATTAGCAAGGCCTTTGGTGCAAATGCCGATTTCGTGATGCTGGGCGGCTTGTTAGCTGGTCATGATGAAAATAGTGAGACCATTACGGAAAATATAAATACTGGAGAGAAAACGGTTGAGTTTTATGGTATGGCCAGCAGTACAGCACTGGATAAATTTTACAGCAACAACAAGGGTAAAGATTATAAGGCCAGTGAAGGAAAGCATGTCACAATACCCTACAAAGGTGCATTGGAAAACACTTTGTTGGATCTTTTGGGTGGAATCCGCAGTACGTGTACGTATATTGGTGCAAAAAAAATCAAGGACATCTCAAAATGTACCACTTTTGTTTGTGTTAACAATCAATTGAATAATATTTTTCGATGATGTCTGTAAATTTAAGGTTTTATTTCTGCGAAATCGACGGGTGTATCAATGGATGTGTAAGAAACTGGAATAATACAATTTTGCTCCCGGATCAGCTCGAGGAAGACCTTCACAGGAATGACAGACAAATCTGGTATTATTGAATTTACGTAATACGATAAGTATTACCTAAAGAAAGATTAGTCATGGAGCAGCTTATTTCTATACAGAATGGAAGAAGAAAATCTTCCATATTTTCAGCTGACGAGATGGAAAGCCGTCTTGCAGAATTGCGGGTCCAGATGGCAGCCGAAGACTTAGAGACAGTTTTATTCACCTCCATCCATAACATCAATTATTACAACCACTTTGTTTATTGCTCATTTGGACGTCCCTATGGTCTGGTGGTGACACAGGAAAAGCTCAAGTCAATTACTGCAAATATTGACGGCGGGCAACCCTGGCGGCGTGGTTATGGAGAAAATATTATTTTTACTGACTGGGAAAGAGATAATTATTTCAGGGCTGCAAAACAGGAAGTTTCCAATGAAGGCCGCGTTGGTGTTGAGTATGATCACATTAATCTGGAAAACTTGAAAAAACTTCAAGACGCACTGCCAGCAGCAGAATTTGTAGACATTTCTAAAATCGCTATGCGCCAGCGGATGGTTAAATCAGCAGAAGAAATAGAATTGATCCGCAGTGGTGCGCAAGTAGCCGATTTTGGAGGTGATGCCTGCGTAGAGGCGATTGGGGAAGCAGTTCCGGAACATGAAGTTGCCTTGCACTCCACTCAGGTAATGGTGCGGGAAATAGCGAAACGCTATCCGGATAGTGATATTATGGATACCTGGACTTGGTTTCAGTCGGGAATCAACACAGATGGTGCTCACAATCCTGTCAGCACACGTAAAATTCAAAAAGGTGATATACTCAGTCTAAACTGCTTCCCCATGATTGGCGGGTATTACACGGCTTTAGAGAGGACTTTATTTTTTGATCATGCATCAGACCGTCATTTAGAAATATGGGAAGCAAATGTTGAGGTTCATAGACGTGGTTTGGAATTGATCCGGCCCGGTGTGCGCTGTTGTGATATTGCTGGAGAACTGAACGAAGTATTTCGAAAACATGATCTTCTTCAATACCGTGCCTTTGGATATGGACACTCATTCGGGAGTCTTTCGCACTATTATGGACGTGAAGCGGGGCTGGAATTGCGTGAGGATATTGAAACTGTTTTGGAACCGAACATGGTCATCTCAATGGAACCAATGGTAATGATTCCGGAAACTCTGCCTGGTGCTGGAGGGTACCGTGAACATGACATACTTGTTCTTACAGAAAACGGTGTAGAAAATATTACCAGCTTCCCGTTTGGACCGGAACACAACATTATCCGCTAAGCTGTAGAGTATCTAAAGAAATTCGGCTAATGACTTTCCGCTGACCGTTAAAGTAGGATGTTCAGTAGTGATTTCAACTGGTGAGTCATCTGGATCATTGTTTTGTTGCGGGACTCCTTTTTTCAAAGATTCTGGCCGTTCCCTCCAAAATGTCAGTAGCAGGTAATAGCCTGTCATTCCACCCATCATCAATATTCCAGCAGCCACAAGTTGGGAAGTCACTCCTAGGTCAGTCACCATCCATAATGCCGGTAGGAACCCTCCCAGTGGATATTGCTCTGCGTTTGCGGCACTGATTATAAGCATGCTGATAATTGACAAAACTGCACCTGTTCCTGCACCAATAAGAAAAATGTTTACTGTCTCCATCATGTTTCCTCTAAAATAATTAACAAAACTGTCTACAAAAATCCACACGAGTACAAGGATTAGTAATATTTTTTGTTGTGGCCTTGCGTATCGGACCTGGCATCCTGAACTTGCGAGCCAGGTAGTTCATGGGCGTTTCATAAAAACACCTCATTTTATTAATTTTTTTTACATTTACCCGCAACAAGTTTAACATAACGTTTTGGATTAAAAAACAAAAAAGCAGACTGCCCCTTAAAAGATGACTGGCTGGTTTATTTGCAAATCTCTTCAGAGATTCATTACTTCATCATAAGAAAGAAAAACCCTATAAAAAATAGAATAAAGGGGATAGTGATTGGGAATATAATTACGAAGAAAAAATTTAATTTAAAGAGAAAATAACAGACAGATCATTGTTTATTGAAAAAGTCACTATCTATAAGTAAAAAAGCAGACTTACTAAAAATATAGGACATAGGAGCTGACGAGAAAACACACAATGTCAGCAAAAAATGAATTATATCTGATACAACATGTCAAAAACCTCAAAACAAGGTAATAAGGCAAGATCTGTTTTGCTAAAACGTTACAAAATGATACTAATAAAACAGGTATATATTTGATTTCAGTCCATGATTTTTGTAAACTTATACAATGAAATATTAATAAAATTCAGCAAAAATATTCAGGACAAGATTATGATTCTTGAAATTAGCGGACTTTACAAATCCTTTCCCCATGCAGGAACAGGTCAAATTGAGGTTCTGAAAAACTTAAATCTTGAAGTCCAGGAGGGCGAGACCGTAGCGGTTGTTGGACAATCCGGTAGCGGAAAGTCGACTCTTTTATCTCTGCTTGCCGGACTGGATCGACAAACTTACGGGTCTCTTAGGTTGCGGGATCAACAAATTTCTGAAATGAGTGAAGCGAAACTGACGCAATTCCGCGCAGAAAACATAGGGATCATTTTTCAACAGTTTTATTTGATGCCTCATCTTACAGCACTGGAAAATGTGAGCTTGCCTTTGGAAATGTTTGGGCACGAAGATAGTCAAGTACGGGCACAAGAGGCTCTTCAGCATGTTGGACTTGCAGAACGTGAAAATCATTTTCCACATCAACTTAGTGGTGGTGAATCACAAAGAGTCGCCATAGCTCGGGCTGTTGTCATCCGTCCTTCAATTCTGCTTGCAGACGAACCTACAGGGAATCTGGACAATGCAACCGGAGTACAGGTTGCCAATCTCCTTTTTGATCTGGTGAATACGACTGGGATGACCTTGCTTTTAGTGACGCATAACACCGAATTGGCGCAGCGCTGTTCCAGGCAGTTGACCCTTTATTCCGGAACCTTTCAATGAATTTGCCTTTCCAGAGTTCCATAGATTCATATTCTCAGAGATTGCAAGGCTCTCGGTTCTCAAAAAAAAACATCTCGCCCTCTTATTTTTTCTGGCCCAAACTAGCGCTGCTTGAGTTGTTGAACAATCGACGCTTCAGCCTCTTTTTCCTTTTTAATCTTGCTATTGGTCTTGCCGGATTTATAGCTTTGGATTCCTTCAAAGAATCGTTGGATATTCATTTGAGCCGGAACTCACAAGCTATTCTCGGTGCTGATGTTGCTTTGACCAACTTTTTCCCGTTTAAAGATAAAACTTTGAATATTCTGGAATCAAATCTTCCTGAAAAAACTTTCTCCACTCGAAAAACAAGCCTGTTCACCATGGTGGCCTCAAAGGATCAGTCACGTCTGGTGCAGGTCACAGGCATAGAGGAGGCATTCCCGTTTTATGGAAAAATTGTTTTGAAGAAGCGTGGCTTCGTGCGGCCCGAAATTCTGAAACAAAGTCTGGATTTTTCAGGAGAAGCATGGGTCTATCCGGAACTGCTGCATATGTTAGACCTTAAAGTAGGCGAGTACATCAAAATTGGAGAGCAAAGTTTTCGAATTGCAGACTCAGTTATTGAAGATTCAAGCAGTTCCTTTTCATCATTTGGACTTGCACCCCGCGTTTATCTTGGTCTTGAAAAAATGGAGCAAACTGGTCTGTTGACCAAAAAAAGCAGAGTCAGCTACCAGAGTTTGTATCGTGTTCCGGAAGGAACAGATTTGTCCATGGTAGTGGGTAAACTTCAAAAACAAATAATTAAACTAGACGGATCTGACTCAAAAATCAGAGTCCTGACACATAAAAGAGCAGGTGACAATCTGGGCCGATTGATGGGTTACTTAAACGATTATTTGGGTCTGGTGGCCATGATTGCTGTTTTTCTGGCAGGAATTGGCGCGGCATATCTTTTTCGAAATTATCTGGTGCACCACTTCCGGGAAATTTCAATAATGATGAGTCTGGGTGCAACCCGTCAGCAGACTTATCGTATGGTATTGTGGCAGCTCGGTTTCTTAGGAACAGGTGCTGCACTGCTTGCGATAATCATTTCATTGGTAATTCTGCCGTTCTTACCCATGTTGCTTGAACAATTTCTACCACGGGGCTTTGTAACGCAAGCGAATATCTCCAGTTTGCTCCTTGCATTGGTTATGGGCAGCGTGGGCAGTCTGGTCTTTTGTTTACCGGTTTTGTCTCGTATTCGCTCGGTACAGCCACTTCATCTTTTTCATGAAAATGCTGTTAATTACGACACGGAAGCTCAGTTTTGGCGTCAAGGCTTGAGTTATCTCCCGCTGTTTGTATTGTCCTGGGGTTTGTCTGTCTGGCAGTCTCATTCGTGGGTGGTGGGCAGTGTTTTTGTGGGGTTGCTGCTCTGCGCAATTTTAATGTTGGGAAGTGTAGCCTTCGGTCTTTTAATGTTTGCAGGAAAACTGAGTCAAATATCCAGTGGAAGTTACACTGCCTGGGGAACGATGAAGCGGCTAGCATTTCGCAATCTGCAACGCAATCGAACGGGGGCGATTTCTTGTTTTCTTGCCCTTGCTCTAGGAACCTTGTTGATCAATTTAATTCCGCAAATATATCAAGGACTGCAGGAAGAAGTTTCCCGTCCTGAAGGTTACCGTATTCCCAGTTTGTTCCTGTTCGATATTCAGCCGGACCAAATTGCACCGCTACAAAATGTTTTAGCCCAGGAAAACGTAAAGTTGAACTACCTCTCTCCGATGGTCAGGGCACGTTTGGAGAAAATAAATGGAGAGGCTTTTGAATCCGAAAATGAAGACTCTCCTGGAACTCGTGAACAAGAACGTGAGCAACGTTTCAGGAGGCACACATTTAATCTGTCTTATCGAACCCAGTTATCAAAATCAGAATATATTGTCTCAGGACGTCCGTTGGCAACAAAATATGATTGGGAATCATCTTTGCCTGCAGAAGTATCTCTCGAGCAAAGGTTTGCTGAAAGGCTTGGGTTGAAGCTAGGTGATCTGCTGACATTCAATGTGCAGGAAGTTCCTGTTGAAGCAAAAGTTGTCAATCTGAGAAGAGTAAAATGGAACAGCTTTCAGCCAAATTTTTTCGTTCTTTTTCAACCGGGCGTAATAGAAGATGCACCAGCAACTTTTTTGGCTTCGCTCGGCGGGTTGGATAGACTCCGCAGGCTGCACATCCAAAACTTGATAGTAAAGGACTTTCCAAATGTTTCTGCGATAGATGTAACTCGTATGGTCAAACGTGTACTGAAAATTTCAGATCAAATGGTTATGGCACTCAGGTTAATGGCCTATCTTTCTATTTTGGCAGGTCTGGTGGTAGTATTTTCGATTGCCCGCTACGAAGTCGAAGGACGACTTTGGGAAATGAATCTGCTCAAAGTGCTGGGTGCCAGATTTCATGATATCCAAAAGATGATTCAGATTGAATTTGCGGTGCTGGGACTCTTTGCAGGTTTTTTCGGAGTTGCTGTCAGTTTGGCGATATCCTATGGGCTTGCCTGGTGGTTCTTTGAAAACATCTGGAAATGGACCTGGCAGACAAGTTTTTCCAGTGTTGTCGGAGTTATATTTTTAAGTGTTGGAGTAGCATGGTTGTCAACTCAGCGCACCTTGAAAAGCTCTCCACTTTCCTTGTTGAGGTGCTCTTAAAGTGTGTGAAGAGCGGCAGTTTTGATTGCTACTCTGCTTTTGAGTTAAATCGGTAAGGCGTAAGATAATGTTAACTGGAATTTTTGTTTGAGATTTAGGTTAATAATTTTCAAACTTTGGCTTTGAGAGAACCTCAACCCTGCGGTTCTTACCTGAATCCCGTTCTTTCTTTCCTGAGGCAACAGGCTCCTTTGCTCCTTTGCTGATGACAACAAAACGACCTTGATTGAAATCTAACTTAACTAGTGCTGCCATAGTCTTTTCAGCACGTTTTAAACCTAATGTTACATTGCTGTATTTTGAGCCTTCTCCATAATTCGGCTTTAGAGGGTCGGTATGACCAGTGATTTGGATTAATTGTTGAGGAAATTTGCGTAAGCATTTTGCTAGTTTATCCAAATTTTTTTTTGAGGAGTTTCGCATAACATCTTTTCCACGTTTGAATAGAAGTGTGCCCTTGCAAATACCGTTTTTTGGAGAAGGGAAACCTGGTTTTGAACGCAACAGTGTACGTTTGGCTAGGTGTACCACAAAATGACTTCTTGAACCAACATTTCCCCTTGTAAGCTTCAAAATGCTGAACTCTTCATTTTTTACCTCCCATTCTAACTCACCCTGTATGAGTTGTGTCTGCTCTTCGTTTGAGCGGTAAATCCTCTCCCGGTAGTTCTGCAAATCAATCTTACTCTTTTGATTTGCCTTTGTAAGTATATCAGCAAAAATATCTTTCAAAGGTCTTCCGCTGATAGGTATGTTGGCAGCAATATTTGAATCGACCATTTGTTTTTGTTTTGCGTTTCCACTTTTTTTACTTGCTTTAGCTTCCATGTAGAAACGGCTGAACATTACATCGTTTTCAAGGGTGTACTTCTCGTGAGTCAGGACTTTTCGATTTGCATAATATTGATGGTAGAGGCCTTTTGCACGTTTGTACCCAGACTCAATTCTTTCTTCTTCTCCACTGCCAGCTAGGGAGTCCCTTTTTGCTGCAAGATTTATTGCTTTTGAAGTGAGTTCGGAAATGCTCTGTTTCAGGCCATTCCTAAAGATTCTGAAATCATCCAATTTTCCTCGGATTGTGTCTAAAAGATGTCCGTTGCTGACGTTTTGATAGTTGGATTCTTTTGTTAACCAGTCCTGCAAGCGTTTATCACCAACATTTTCAGTTTTGAGGTAGGCCTTAATCTGATCAATGTCTGCAAGAACTTTCACATTTACACCTCTGGTGACAGTATTTTCCTCGTTTGAAAATCCTGCTGAAAAAGGATATGCCTTAACACGCAAAAACAGATAAACAAGCTCGTTGGCCTGTGAATCGAAGTGGGTTATATTTTCCGGATATAAGTATGTAATCTGTATGTGTCCTGCTTGGAATGGGATATTCATGCTCTTGCCATAACTCACAGATACATGGCCTAGCACAGGTTCTTCAATGCTTTTGAAAATAGAGCTGTTAAGAACATCCAGCTTATTTTTGTTGTTCATCAAGTCAGGAGTGTAAAGTGTCTTGATGGCAACCAAACAAGTGACGGGCATTTCACGAAGTCCGTTGATGTATACTTGCTGATCCACGTTTATCTGTACAATCTGCCGACGAATTTCTGCTATTTCATTTTCGATTTTGGCGATTGCTGTCGTGTAATTTCCAATACGTACTGATCGATCGTTTTGTCCTGACTTCAACTGGGCACGTTCCTGAAATGCTTTTCGATAATCTTGCTCCAGTTTTTGTAGTTGCTCATGCCACTTTGACTCAAAATCTAAAATTGCTGATAACCACTGTGTCTCGATGGTTGGAATGGAATAAAAATCCTGAATGCCTTTATTGCTGACTATATGCCCAGTTACAGCATCGTAAAAAACTTTAGTATTGTCACCTGCAGGCACTAAATGGAAATTGTAATTCACACTAGATTCGGCAGCTTTTCCAGGACTTGTATTTGTGTTCTCAGCGGTTGTCTTCTGCGCGCTGCCTGTTTTTACTAACAATAGTAATGATAAGGAAATAGATGTTAATATGCGGTAGTAGTTCATTTGTTCTCTCAAATAAAAAGTACAGTTAGGGATGAAATGGGGCTATGACTATACATGTTTGAAACTCTATCAACGTAAGACATTATGGTTGTAAAGCGTGAAAATACAAGTCAATATTTAGCTTTATCCCATTTGATATGACTTTTTTACGAATTACCTGATTCTATACTGTTGTATGCTGAAATAATAACTTGGATTTAGGCAGCATTAAACACTGTTTATTTGTATTATTTAAGTGTGCGATGGTATAATAGGCAGGATTACACGCATGGTAATTTACTAAATGTTGATTTACAAAAATTGTGATGGGGTTTAATAATAAAAACTGAATGAATAAATCACAAAGTGTTTGTTGTAAAAGGCTAAAAACATTGATTTTCAGTACTAATTTGTGTGATACTTAAATTTTACTTATTAATTAATAATACATGGTAAAAAATGCCTCTTTATGATTACCAGTGTCAGCAATGTTCAAACGGCTTTACTGAACTGCGACGTATGTGTGAAATGGATGCACCGATAGAGTGTCCGGAATGCGGTAGCAGAGAATCACAACGATCAATCAGTTCTTTTGCAGTTGGTGTAGCGACCTCTAGTATGTCCTCGGTATCTGCTCCATCAAGGAGTCCATTTAGTTGAGTAAGTTGATGAACGGACTGGTCAGTCTGTGTCAAACGTTCTGGTTAGTGAATGTCTAGTGCCGGAAGGTCGTCTCTGTTGTTCGCTCCTGGTAGGAAAAATCACTTTCCATCAACACAGATGAAAGAATCTCTAAGGCATGTTACCTGCAAATATGAGCATGTTTCAGATTTTACTTCAAACTTAGCTTCCACCTTGAATAATTATGGATGCCAGTATCCGTCCAAAAGGTATCCTCGATTTCCTTTCGCATCAAGAAATATGTTAACTAAGTTATACGCAAAACGGAGGACTTAATGTATCGTCATCTTGTAGACAGCAGCGCATGTAGCTTTCCAGAGACACAGAATATAAACCCTGTTACGAGATATAGTTGAGTGAAAAAAGATCAGAAAGCAATCGTAGAAAATAATTCATTTCAGTGGGGTTCAGGCGAGGAAGTTGATTCTATACGAACCCTGACTTCCTCTGAACTAACTGATTCGATTAAAAAAATGCTGGAAGGCCATAATTTGGAAAATGGAGTATGGGTTTTTGGCTATGGTTCACTGTTGTGGAATCCAGACTTCAAAATATCTGAAACACGTGTCGGAGAAGTGTCAGGCTATCATAGACGTTTGTGCTTAAAATCAATCGTGTATAGAGGGACCCCTGATTATCATGGATTAGTATTTGGTTTGGATCAGGGAGATTCTTGTCAGGGTATAACTTACCGGATCGAACAAAAAAATTTAAAAACTGAACTACAGAAGGTCTGGGAGCGGGAAATGTTTGCAGAAACATATATTCCAACCTGGGTTTGTGTGGAAACAGATGTAGGAAATGTTTCAGCCATTACTTTTGTAATCAACCCCCAACATGAGCATTATGTGCCGGATCTTGAACTGGAGGAAGTTGCAGAACGGGTCATTCGTGCTGAAGGGAAATGTGGAACTTGCCACGAATATGTGCAAAATACCGTAAAAAGTCTGCATCGGCATGGTTTGCGTGATCCCTCTTTAGAACAACTGCTGACTTTAATTGAATATCCTCAAATTACTAATAATTCCAAATAAATTAAATCCTAATGGCACAGGATGCATTAAAAAGTCGAGCCTCAACGTGGTGGAAATTTATTTTCATTATTGCATTGGTAGGAGTTGGTACGGCAGGAGGATATAAACTGTACGAGGAGGGCAGCAAGGTCGGCTGTTTCCAGCTTACAGAAGACGTGGTACCTGTTGAAATCAATCCGTACCGTACAGATCACCTTCAGTTGATTGCTGTCGGGGATACAGGGACTGGGAATGAAGATCAGTTTAAAGTGGCCGAAGGAATGGCTAAAGTATGCGAAAAATACGGCTGTGATTTAGTGTTGATGTTAGGCGATAATTTTTATCCCTATGGAGTGAGTTCACATTTGGATCCGCAATTTGACTCAAAATTTGAGTTGGTTTATACAAAGATCAACAAGCCATTCTTTGCAGTACTGGGAAATCACGATGTAAAGCAGGAC
>Ga0209019_1001193_pt1 | contig 13023 bp, 7 predicted proteins | sample METZYME_3_300m_FD_187549 | JGI IMG/M metagenome (GOLD analysis project Ga0209019, IMG submission 187549) | Marine microbial communities from oxygen minimum zone in mesopelagic equatorial Pacific - METZYME_3_300m (SPAdes) (version 2) | ecosystem: Environmental > Aquatic > Marine > Oceanic | place... | reverse complement strand
TCAGGATTATGATAGTGAATATGCTCGTACACTGGAGGTCATTAAGTCGGACATCGCGTTGGGGACTAGTCTCAGCGTTGATGTGACTCCGACATTCGTGATCAATGGTGTGCGAGTGGCTGGTGGATTAACCGTACCGTATCTTGATGCTGCGATAGCGTATGAACTTGCTCGTGAAGAAAAGAACGAATCTTGATGTAAGACTGTATGAAGTTGCTTAAATTATTTACGTGCGAGTTTCTTGTAAATATTTCTGGTATATTCTCACGCATCGTGACCTAGTTACGCATACCTAGTTTCTTTAGCGCACGTTCAATCTGTTTGCTAGTTACGTCCTCAACAATTGTTGTAAGGCCGATGCCTGTTGGCAACACGAAATGTAATTTTCCTTGGATGATTTTCTTGTCTTGTTTAACTGTATTGATAATTTGTTTGATTGATAAATCATTGCTTGACGGCAGGGGACCCAGACGCCGAATCAGCGCACCTAGTTCATTGCAGTCTGTTGTGCTGAACTCGCCACGCGTTTCTGCAATACTCGCCGCAGCTAGCATCCCGAAAGCGACTGCTTCGCCATGACGAAAACGCCGGTATCTTGTTGCAGATTCAATGGCATGGCCGACTGTATGACCGAAATTCAGAACGCGACGTAACCCTGTCTCCCGTTCATCTGACTGGACGATTGATGCTTTAATGCGACAACATTTAGTGATGATTGACATGAGTGCTCGTGGTTCGTGATTGAAAACCGCCGTGAGTTCCCGGCCTAGTTTCTTGAACAGCGTAGGGCTTGCGATCATGCCATATTTGATTACCTCGTAGAGACCTGCACGAAATTCACGACGGGGCAGGGTGTCTAACAATTGGGGGTCGATAGCTACTAGTCTTGGTGGATGAAAGGCACCAATGAGGTTCTTGCCGAGTTTGTGGTTAATGCCGACTTTACCGCCGATAGAGCTATCGACTTGAGCCAAGAGTGTTGTTGGCACGTGAACGAGTGAAAGACCCCGTAAGAATGTAGCTGCCGCATATCCAGCGATATCACCAACGACTCCACCTCCTACAGCAATGAGCACGGTATGACGATCCGCTCCAGCTCGGATAAGCGCATCATAAATGTAATCAACCGTCTGCTGGCGCTTGTAGCGCTCGCCATCAGGAATCAAGATGGTGTCTGCGCCAGGGATAGCTCGGCCGATTGTTTGGCCATGGAGTTTCCAGACAAGTTGATTGGAGATAATGAATGGTCTATGTGACAAGATAGTTTCACGTAGCAGTGTCTCGAGATTGGCAATAAGGCCAGAGCCAATATGGACCGGATAGGTGTGACTGCCTGATTTGATTTTGACTTGAATAGGTTTCATGGTGAATCCGAGTAAGAATAATTTAGGTGTTCGATGGTAGGATACAGCAATTCGCTCCCTTCGAAGCCCTCCTACGCTCGAATACACTGAAGGGTGCAGTAATTGTGAGCGGATCAACGAAAATTAAGGTGGCGTATCGATGGCGGAGAAAAATACTACATTTGTAAAGGAAATCACTCCTCAGTCAGAAGATTTTTCGAGGTGGTACCTCGATGTGGTCAGGAGAGCCGAACTCGCTGACTATTCACCAGTCAAGGGCTCTATGGTTATTCGGCCGTACGGCTATGCGATTTGGGAGTTGATGCAGAAAGCGTTGGATGATCGATTTAAAGCGACAGGACATGTTAATGCTTATTTCCCATTATTTATTCCGGAATCACTTTTAAAAAAAGAGGCTGCTCATGTTGAGGGCTTCGCACCTCAAGTTGCTTGGGTTACCCACGGCGGTGAAGAAGAGTTGGAGGAGCGCCTCGTTGTAAGACCAACGTCTGAAGCAATTGTAGGCACGATGTACTCAAAATGGATTCAATCGTGGCGTGACTTACCAATACTCATCAATCAATGGGGAAATGTTGTCCGATGGGAGAAAGTTACCAGACCATTTTTACGTACAACCGAATTTCTTTGGCAGGAAGGGCACACTGCCCATGAAACCGAGCAAGAGGCTGAGAAAGAGGCCTTGCAAATGCTGGGTGTTTATAAAGACTTCGCTGAACGTGAACTGGCGATGCCTGTTATTGAGGGTAGAAAGAGCGAAAGCGAGAAATTTGCAGGTGCAGTGCATACATATTCGATAGAGGCTTTGATGGGTGATGCTCGGGCACTCCAGGCGGGGACTTCCCATCACTTAGGGCAAAACTTTGCAAAGGTCTTCGATATTACGTTTCAGGCTCGTGACAAGTCCGTACAGCACGTCTGGCAGACTTCATGGGGTTTGTCCACTCGCTTGGTTGGTGGTGTTATCATGACGCACGGTGACGACAGTGGGCTGGTCTTACCACCTCGGGTCGCTCCCCACCAAGTCGTGATCGTTCCAATTCAGCGTGGAAACTGGAAAGAGACCGTTCTACCACACGTCACAGCTGTTGAGCAGCAGTTACGAGATGCCGGTATTCGAGTCAAACTTGACGACCGGGAAGCCTATACTCCAGGATGGAAATTTTCTGAATGGGAAATGCGAGGTGTTCCCTTGCGTCTGGAGATCGGCCCCAAGGATGTCGAAAAATCTCAAGTCGTGTTGGCACGCCGTGATACAAGGGACAAAATTTCGACGTCGCGAGACAACTTGGTGATTTCCGTCCAGACGCTTCTTAGAGAAATCCAAGATGGTTTATATGAGCGAGCCTGTCACTTCAGAAAGCAGCGGACGATTCGCACGGAATCGTATAAAGACTTTACGGAAATGATGCAAGGAAGGCCAGGGTTTGTAATTGCACCGTGGTGTGGCGATCGGTCTTGCGAAGAGCGAATTAAGGCTGCGACACAGGCAACGATTAGAAATCTACCGCTTGATAAATCTGAGGTGAATGGTACGTGTATAGCGTGTGATTCACCAGCGCAAGAAGAGGCCTATTTTGCGAAAGCCTATTGATCCACTCGGTCGCGTCACTTCGTTGATTCATCGTCGAGAGAACGTTTCCTAAATACGTGGGCGATCAGAATACTTAACCCGTAAAGCATGATCATTGGCACTGCCATGGCCGTTTGTGTTACTGGATCAGCAGACGGTGTGAGTATTGCAGCGATGATGAAAATAATTAGAATTGCGTACTTCGTGTTTTTGATAAGGAATTTTGGCGTCACTAGGCCGAGGCGTGCCAAGAAGAATATAAGGGTTGGCAGTTGGAAGACAATTCCCATGGCAAGGAGCATCTTGACGTAGAGTGAAAAGACCGGACCAATTTTTGGCAAGAACTCCATGTAATCCGTTGAGAAACCCGCAAAAAACTTCCAGGCTAGCGGAAAGACAGCATAGTGTGAAAATAGAGCTCCTACGATAAAAAACATTGTGGAAAAAACAACAAAAGGGATCGCGAATCGCTTTTCGTGCCGAAACAAGCCAGGGGAAATGAAGAGCCAGACTTGGGTCAAGGTGAATGGTGTCGCCAGTACGAGACCTGCTAGTGCAGCAATTTTCATGTAGAGGAAGAAAGCTTCAGCCGGTTCAGTGTAGACAAGTCTTCCACCCTCTGGGAGCACCTGTTGCAACGGTAACATGATAAATTCGAAGATATATTTAATAAATGCAAATGCTATTAGGAACCCGGCAAGAATCCCCAGCACCGTGCGGACCAAACGCTTTCTGAGTTCATCTAGGTGATCGAGAAATGACATCCGACCAGCTGACGAATTATCGTCAGGATCGGCATCTCCTGGTGGTAACACAGCGAGTTCGCCAGGGGGTTTTTCGGATTTTGATTCCAGCGCCATCGAGAATTAATCAACCACCTTTACGACTGACTCTTGCTTGGCGTAGCAGGCGTTGATGCAGAAGGTGTCTGAGTTTCGTCGCTTGTCGGACCTTTTTCAGCTATTGGATCGTTCTTCGGAGTTTCGTCGTTGGTTGAACTTTTTTCAGCTATTGGATCGTTCTTCGGAGTGTTGAGCGGTGGTGATGGCTGCTCTTCGACGCGGATCTCCTCCTCCAAGGTATTCCTCAAATCGTTCGAAGCCCGCTTGAATTCACCGATACTCTTGCCAAGAGATTTACCAAGTTCAGGCAGCTTACGTGGTCCGAAAATAATTAAAGCAATTACGAATATGATGATAAGTTCGGGCATCCCGATTGAACCAAACATCGCCTGCCACTCCTTCGTTAGCACGTTTGACTGTTGTCGGCGCGACGATCACAAATGATTACACCGACGTCTATCGTAATTCGCAACTCGATAGCAGAACCCTCAGCATGAGGGTTTCCAGCACGTGCAAGTAACTGATCGCATTATAGAAACGTCCGCTACTCTGGTCAAGCAATCTGGTATCTGTCAGCACTTGGAGCTAATTGTTGGGTAGGGGCTTATCTGTTAGTATCGAGTTTATGAAAATGCCTGGATCTTTCTCCCTTGCAGTCTGGGCTGTGGTCCTTTCAGCGGTTACAGGCGGTTTATTTGGTGGTCGAGTATTAGCAACCCAAGATCGTAATTTCGAAAAATATAAAGTTTTTGCAACGGCTCTAGCAATTATTGAGGAAACCTACGTTGGGGACGTGGGCTCTGATCGCCTCGTGTACGGTGCTATTAACGGAATGCTTCAAAAACTCGATCCACATTCGAGTTTCATGGATCCTCGTTCGTACTCGCAAATGCGTGAACGACAGGAGGGACGTTATTATGGCCTCGGCATTACGATCCAGGTTCGTAATGGTGACATCTCTGTTGTCTCACTCTTCGAAGGGTCGCCCGCCTATCGACAGGGGATTCGCCGCGGTGATGTCATCGCGAGGATTGAAGGAGAGGATGTCAAGGGTTGGACGAGTGATCAAGCAGTACGACAGTTGCGAGGGCCTAAAGGATCGACGGTTAATATCTCGATTCGCCGCGAGGGCTACAATGAGCTAATTCCACTTACGGTCGAACGAGATGAAATCAACATCCCCACCATTCTCGGTGCTTTTATGGTTGATGGTTCGACGGGATACGTGCGTTTACGTGATTTTTCAGAGACGACTGATCGCGATTTAAGTAATGCATTGCTCGACTTGTCTGGCCAGGGGATGAAGCAGTTACTGCTCGACCTAAGGAATAACCCTGGTGGACCACTTGACCAGGCCATAAAGGTGTCAAATCGATTCCTCACTCGTGGGGACATGATCGTCTATACACGTGGCCGAATTCAAAATTCCGACCAGGATTATCATGCCAGTGAAGACAGTGCGTTTACTGAGTTGCCATTGGTAATACTGGTGAATAGAAACAGTGCTAGCGCTTCGGAAATTGTTGCCGGTGCGGTGCAAGACCATGATCGCGGTTTAATCGTTGGAGAAACAACGTTTGGAAAAGCTCTGGTGCAATCAATCTACCGTGTAAGTCAAGGGGCTGGACTGGCTCTAACGACGGCACGCTATTACACGCCAAGCGGGCGACTCATTCAACGTCCGTGGGACGGTGAGTTTTCTGAGTATTTGACTTACTCTCTTCGTGAGCAAGAAGTGGAGCGTGATCATGAGATCTCTGATTTAAAGTACACGTCTGGGGGGCGTCAGGTCTATGGTGGCGGTGGCATCGAACCGGATTTTTTTAAACCTGGCCCTATAGAGGGTTTTGTTCCAACTGAGTTCGGGAGATTACTTTACGCTCGGCAGATATTTCCTCGTTACGCGCAAAAGTACTCCGCACTTGGCGACACGCGTATTACTGCGACGGCGTCAGGCCGTGAGACGGTTTCGCGAGGTTTTGAAGTGTCTGATGCGATGATGCGTGACTTTAAGTCGTTTTTGGGCGATGAGCGGATCTCGATTAATGAAGAATCATTTCTGAGCGACAGATTATTTATCCGCAGTATGATTCGCTATGAAATTGACCTTGCCCTGTTTGGGATCGTCGAAGCTCGTCAAAGATTGTTGAACGACGACCCACAGGCTTGGTATGGCCTCAGCCTGTTCAAGGAAGCCCAGGAACTTTCACTTTTATCGAAAAAATCGACTTTAGTGAATCCTTGAGACATTCTGTAAACCCATTCGATTCTTCGTTTCACTAGCACTGGCGACAGCTTTGGATAACAATATTTTGTGGGGTAAATTACTCTTGCCCCAAGGGGTAGCACCTTGGTACACTTAGCCCGATAAAAGCATGGCAACGGGGACTCCCGGTTAGATTCCAGAATGAGGGGAGGGAGTCGCCGTAATCGTCACTAGATACGGTATTTAGCTGTTTCAGGTCGGTGGTGATGGATATGTGCCGACCTCGGTAGAGGGGGGGGGCAGTTAGTGGTCATTTTACAATATGGCACCCCTCTAGGTTCCGATGAAGGATTCCCAGCCGTTCGTCGGCGTTCGATTGCGTCCGACTGTACGGCTAGTTTTGTGTACGCGGATGTTTAACTGGTTTGACATATTTATTTGGTGAGGAGTCAAGGGAATGCAGCAAGGTATTCAACTGCACAACCTGGAGATCTCGGGCTTCAAAAGCTTTCCAGACCGTTCTGAATTGGCATTCGATCAAGGTGTAACGGCTATCGTCGGACCAAACGGGTGCGGCAAGAGCAACCTGGTCGACGCTATTACTTGGGTGCTTGGTGAACAGAGTGCCAAAAGTTTACGGGGCGCTAGGATGGAGGATGTGATTTTCAGCGGTAGTGATGGCCGTAAGCCGACATCCGCAGCTGAGGTCAAACTGTTGTTGAAAGGCGTGGTTTCTGCCAGCAATGGTAACGGGAACGGTCACAATGTTCCTGTTGCAGTTGAGCACAGCGATGTGTCGGTCGTGACTCAGGATACGGAATTAGCGGGAGTTGGAACGCGTGATGTCGTTGTTTCAAGGCGCCTCTATCGTTCTGGTGAAAGTGAATACCTCATTGACGGTAAAGTGTGTCGTCTTCGTGATGTTCAGGATCTCCTGATGGATGCGGGTGTTGGCGTCAAGGGCTATGCGGTCATCGAACAGGGCAAAATTGGACAGATTTTAAGCGCACGCGCACACGATCGTCGGCTCTTGATAGAAGAAGCGGCAGGTGTAACGAAATATAAGAGTCGACGTCGTGCTGCCGAGTTAAAACTAGACGCAGCGCAGCAAAACTTGGTTCGTGTTGAAGATATTGTCTACGAGGTGCAGAAGCAGCGGAATGCTTTAAAGAGACAGGCTGCGAAGGCTCGTCGATATCGGCGGTTGCGTGACGAATTGCGTAAATGGGAGAAAGTTGTATTTGCGCATCGCTATCAGTTGTTAGGCGAGACGGTAGAGGCTGCGCGTCTCGAACTTACGGAAGCACGTTCCCGAGAACAGGTCGCTGCAGACAGTCTCTCCCAAGTCGAAACGCGCCAAGAGCAATTGCGTATCAAGTTAGCTGAAAGCGAAACTAAGGTCACGTCACATCGCGACACAGTTCATGCGTGTGACCTTGATATTAAAAAACGGCAGCAGCAGATCGAATTTGATAAAGAACAGATCTCAAATTTAAATGTAACATTGCAGGAATTACGTGGTGAAGTTAGCAATCTCAAATTACGTCAAGAGCCGGCACGCATCGATCTTTCGGAACGTCGAAAGACCGTTGATTTAGTGAGACACGAGCGGGATCAGGTTGCTCAGCAATTGTCGGACGTTGAAGTTGAGGACCTAGGCATTCGGCAAGCTGTAGAAGTTAAGGAGAAAGATGTTGAGGCGTGCCGAAGTGACGTGTTCTCAGTTATTAATACTGCGACCACGCTGCAGCATACTTTAGAGCACGCAACAAATGCCCAAACGAGACTTTTGGATGAATTAGCTAAGATTGATATTGAAAACCAGGATGTGAAGTCTGAGACTCAGCAACTCTCAGCGACCCATCAGACGACGGTTGAAGCACGTGCTCTTGTGCAGAAGGATCTAGGCACAGTTTTAGAAGCTTATGGCAAGTGTCAACGTGAATTATCTACGCTTTGTGAGCAACATAGTGTCTTACTTGAAAAGGCTAATACATCTGATCGCGATATCGCGACTTTTGCAGCGCGTCTGCAGTCTCTTGAAGAATTAAGTACAGCACGAACCGGTTACATTGATGGTGCACGGTTTATCCTTTCGCAAAAGAGTGAAACCATTCCTCATTTTGGATCAGTTGCTGATTACGTCAATGTGGCTCCTGAGTACGAATGTGCTGTTGAAGCTTGTCTGGGAAACTTGTTGCAGTACGTTGTAGTGTCCCGGCATGTTCATGCGACGGAGTGGTTGGAGTACATACGCAAGGAAAAAGCAGGTCGTTGCGGATTTCTGGTGGTGGATGATTCACCTATAAAAACTGAACAATCTGAGAATATAACGCCTGCAGAACTCTTGTCGGTGGAATCTGTGGTTACAGTTGAGGGCCCTTACGCATCGGCTATCCGTGAAGCCATTCGCGTGGTCGCTGGGCAGGTTGCGATTGCTAAAACTCCGGAGCAGGCGATAACGGTTGCTGGTCAGACAAGTCAACAGATTGTGACATTGTCAGGGGATATTTTCAGTGGTTCAAGATTGGTATGTGGTGGAGGTCAGACTGAGGCGCTTGGGATACTGGCCACTAAACGAGAAGTGAAAGAGCTACAGAGTAAACTGCTAACTATGCGAAGTCAGGCAGAGGTCATCACGACTGAACTTCAAACACTCAACCATGTGCAGGTCGATCTTGAGTCAAAGATTGCAGGATTTGAAGGGGATCAGAGAAAGCATGAGAAATCATTGCTTGAGTATGATCTACAGCTTGGCACCTTAGGTAACGAGTCATCCCGCCTTCAACGTAAACAAGACCTTCTTAATGTCGAACTGCAGAAAGCTGAAGAAGAACAACAGAGTCTTAAGACTCGCCAGGGTGAAGTCCAAGAATCGCTTGAACAGATAGATCTTAAAAAACGGAAGGCAGATGAGTGTTTGACGCTGGCCCAGCAAGACTTGTTTCAAGCTAAAACTGAGATTGAAGTGTTGAGACAACGGCTTGCAGAGTCGAAGGCTTCCTATGCAGCTTTGACAGAGCGATCTGCGGCCACTGAGACTGACGTACAACGGCTTGAGGAATTAGTAATAGACCTTGAGGTAAGGTTAGCAGCACAAACGGAAGCAGTGGAGCGGGCCGAAGCTCGATGTGAATCGTTACACTCTGGTATCGAAAGTGCTGAGAAAGAATTGGCCAGAGAGGTTGAAAAATTTGATTTGCTTCGTTCTGCTGTGAAGTCAGGGTCCGACGAAGTGTTGGAGTTGCGTCACGATTTTAGCGGCTTGGATGAAACTATTAGAACATCACGATCCGAACTCGATGAGATTCGCGATAAGGTTGGTCAATTCAAGGTTTCTTGTGCGACAGCTGAGGCAGATTTATCACATTTGAGTAACTCCTGTTTGGAAGCTACCCAACTGGATCTAGATACGGTTGTTGCTGAGGTGGCCCAATTGAAGTCGGACGGTGCGATTCAGCCCGATATTGATACGGCTGAAACTCATGATGATTTCGAAGAAGAAGCCGATTTTTCAGACACAGAAGTCATTGATGATAGCGTAGACGCCAACTTGCATCTCGATAGGGAAAGTTCAGAGTCTGCGTCTAAGCCTCGTCCACTAACTGCAGATGAAATGCTCGCACGAATGCGTTCAAGAATCGAACGACTAGGTGCTGTGAATATGATGGCTATTGACCAATTCGATGAATTGGAAACTCGGCATGCCTTCCTGACGTCGCAACAGCAAGATCTCCTAGACTCGATTACAGCAACTACCACTGCTATCAAAAAGATTAATAAAACCACTAAAGAACGCTTCCAAGAGGCGTTCGAAGCGATTAACACACACTTTCAGTCTACATTTTCAACTTTGTTCGGAGGAGGGCGCGCTGGTTTAGTATTGCTTGACGAAGCTGATGTTCTCGAAAGTGGAGTAGATATCATTGCACAACCACCCGGCAAGCGTTTACAGAGTGTTCAGTTGCTTTCAGGTGGGGAAAAAGCGATGTGTGCTATGGCGCTTATGTTTGCTATTTTTAAATATAAACCGAGTCCATTTTGTCTGCTTGATGAAATTGATGCACCACTAGACGACGCAAACATTGGCCGCTTCATTGATATGCTGCGTGGGATGCAAGATCATACCCAGTTTATTTTGATCACGCACAACCGCAAAACGATGGAAATTGCTAATCGTCTTTACGGGGTGACCATGGAGGAACCGGGCGTGTCCAAACTCATCTCAATGCAGGTTAACTGAGAGGCTCACCACAGGCCTGGTAGCTGTCCTTGAATAATTCTTACTTGTCTTGTTGAAGAGTGAACGAAGATAAAGCTACTAGGTATCATCGTCTACGGCGCCGCGCATCAATATTCTCACTTATCACTAGTTTCTCTATGCTTCTTTTCCTAATCGGATCTGGAAGCAATGAGATCATACGTGATATTGCCCAAGATTTTACTACTGCTGTGGTCGTACCGTCTTTTATCAGGTCTATTGCTGTCGCTTGTTTGTCTGCAATCGCTTTGATTGTGCTCCATGAAGCACTAATGCTGGGACCACACCTCTACACTGTGAATCTTGACCGTCGATATGGCTTGACCACAGTTTCTCTTGGAGCATCAGTTATTGATCATCTCAAGGCCATGATTTTCACTCTTCTAATTGCTTCTCCTGTTGTGGCAAGTGTCTACATCACCATGCGATTCTGGCCTAGTTTATGGTGGCTCTTTGCTGGGATCCTTTGTTCACTTGTAATGGGTGGCGTGATGAGAATAGCGCCAGCCGTGTTGTTACCAAGACACACACGCTTCGTACCAGTTGACCGTCATGTTCTGTGTCAACGTTTAAAAGATCTCTCTAAGCGTGCTGGTACCACCACGCTTGGAGTGTATGAACTTCGTGTAGGAGGAAGAAATCGAAGAGCTAATGCGACAGTCGCAGGTTTTGGTGATACTTGTAGTATTTTCCTTTCCGATACACTCATACAGAATTACTCGGATGACGAGATCGAGGTTGTGCTAGCACACGAACTGGCGCATCATTTGCATGGCCACATTTGGTTTAGTCTAGTTTGTGACTCGTTAGTTCTGCTTGCAGGATGTTTTAACGCATCAGTGGTTTTACCTATATTTGTCAACAACTTTGGATTGCAGAGCATTGATGATGTGAGCGGATTACCGCTGCTCGTGCTCGTGGTTGGTCTAACTGTGCTGGCTGGTCAACCAATCATCAACCTAATATCGAGATATCAAGAACGACTTGCCGATCGTAAGGCACTGGAAATGACTAGGAAGCCCACTGCATTTATATCCGCACTTCGGCGTCTCTGCGCCCAAAACCTTGCTGAGTATCGGCCATCCCGTTTAAATGAAGTTCTTTTTCATGCCCATCCGTCCGTTGCTCATCGGATTGCAGAAGCTCAGCGCTGGGTTAAACTGGAGGGGCAAATGTGCGGAATCAAGCGGCCGCTGGTTGATTAGCACCAAGAAGTGTGCGTCAAAGGACCATTTCTCCAGATCTGCTTGGAGAAGCTCTGTTGGCTTAATCCTTTTTGCCTGACTGTCCGTCACTTTCTTGCTCTTGTAAAAGAGCCTTGCGACTGAGTCGGACTTTTCCTGAAGGGTCAACGTTTATCACCTTGACAAGGATGCGTTCACCGTCCTGAAGCTCATCACGAACGTCTTTGACACGATGATTTGCAATTTCCGAGACGTGCAGTAGGCCGTCGATTCCAGGCATTATTTCTACAAAAGCGCCAAAGTCGGTGATGCGTTGTACTCGACCCATGTATGATTTATTGAGCTCTGGGCTCGCTGTGAGTTCTTGGATGATATCGACTGCCTTCTGGGCAGAAGATTCATCAGACGATGCAACATTTACCTGTCCGTCATCTTCGACATTGATTTTGACACCTGTGCGCTCAATGATGCTTCTGATCATTTTTCCGCCTGGGCCAATGACGTCGCGAATCTTATCTACCGGAATCTTGACCGTCACGATTCGAGGCGCATACGTGGAAATGTCTTCCCGAAAAGCTGGTAAGGTGCCTCTCATTTTATCGAGAATGTGCAGCCTACCAACTCGTGCCTGCTCAAGTGCTTCACGCATGATCTCTGTAGTGATTCCAGCGACCTTAATGTCCATCTGTAGAGCAGTTATACCATTTTCGGTACCAGCAACTTTAAAGTCCATGTCGCCATAATGATCTTCAGCTCCAGCGATGTCACTGAGAATTGCGTGTTGCCCATTCTTCTCATCTAAAATAAGTCCCATCGCAACACCTGCAACAGGTGATGCCAATGGTACGCCGGCATCCATTAAGCTGAGAGTAGAGCCGCACACTGTGGCCATTGATGACGAACCGTTTGATTCTAGAATTTCCGATACGGTGCGCATAGTGTAGGGAAATTTATCTTCATCTGGGATCACGGGTGCTAATGCACGTTCCGCAAGAGCACCGTGTCCTATTTCCCTACGTCCAGGGCCTCTTAGAAATTTTACTTCGCCAACTGAAAAAGGAGGGAAATTGTAATGCAACATGAATCGCCGATAAGTTTCACCGGCCAGCGTTTCAATTTTTTGTTTATCGTCACCAGTGCCTAAAGTGGTTGTAACTAAAGCCTGCGTTTCACCTCTTGTGAACACCGCTGAACCGTGGGTACGAGGTAACACACTCACTTCAGATGAAATTGGTCGAATTTCGTCGAACTTTCTTCCATCTAAACGTATCTGACGCTCAAGAATTTCAGAACGTAATACCTGTTCATTGAGTTCCTTGAATATCTGCTTGGCATCCGCATGCAGATTTGTATCGCCTTCTGGTAAGGTCACCAGTAGGTCATCAAGGACTTGGTCAACTTGGGCGTAGTTCTCAATTTTTCCACGGATGCGCATTGCGTCAGTTAATGGATTGAGTACTTTCGCCTCAATGTCACTTCGTCTCTCAGGAGCTATTGTATGTGGCTCGACTGTTAATTTCTGTTTGCCGACCTCGCCTGCCATCGTGTCAATCAACTCGATAATTTGTTTGATAACGGCATGACCCTTATCGAGCG
>Ga0209019_1001191_pt1 | contig 13029 bp, 10 predicted proteins | sample METZYME_3_300m_FD_187549 | JGI IMG/M metagenome (GOLD analysis project Ga0209019, IMG submission 187549) | Marine microbial communities from oxygen minimum zone in mesopelagic equatorial Pacific - METZYME_3_300m (SPAdes) (version 2) | ecosystem: Environmental > Aquatic > Marine > Oceanic... | reverse complement strand
TTACCCGTGAGTTCGTGACCACAATGCTTGCAGAGAATGGCCGCATCCTGAATTTCTTCCGCACAATAGGGACAAGTTTTCATGGTCTTGACCTCTTAGTATTGGAGAACTCGATTCTACCGCTGGCTGGTGGAGGGTTCAACGCTGAGGGTTACAGCTCACGCGGATGTGCCGCATTCCAGTCTCGGGCGAGTTGTTGCGCTTCGGTAACTTGGGCAGGTGTCAAAAAAGCCTTCTCTTGATCACGATTGAGCATGGCAACGTGTCGTAAGCTTCCCGTGGTTCGTGACACCACAATGTCAAACCACATATATGACAACATCCGATCCTGAGGAGCGCCTCGACCATTGGAGTACTTCAAGCCCAAGTTGTGCAGCGCTCTTACATCTCCTTGCTCCCCAGCTTCGCGATACCAGCGCACCGCGGCCGTGTCGTCTTCCGGAACGCCTTCGCCAGTGTCGAACATCACCCCAAGGTTGTACTGAGCCGAGGCGTCCCCTTGCTCTGCAGCCATACGATACCAGCGCACCGCTTCTGTGTTGTCTTCTGGCACGCCCTCACCAGCGTCGTACATCACCCCAAGGTTGTTCTGTGCTCTCACATTCCCTTGGTCCGCGGCCTTGCGATACCAGCGCACCGCTTCTGTGTTGTCTTCCGGAACTCCTTGGCCCGTGTCGTACATCAAGGCCAGGTTGTACTGCGCCCGCACATACCCTTCGTCCGCACGTCTACGTAAATCCTCAAGATCAGGCTGCGCGAGAAGTGGTGTACCTAGTGTCGCGAGTACGAGAATGAGAACCATGTGGTACGTGATCGCCACCACAACTAATGGCCTATTCGATCCCTTGTAGTTCATCTGAGGTGGTAGCAACTTCTTCAGGAGGACTCGTCATCAGACTCCTGAGAATCGTCTGAAGGCGGCGGGTTGGTGTTCCAAATGTCGCAGTGCATTTTCCACACGCCGTCCACGAGCTTGTACGTGCCCATCCACTTTCCGTGTTCCATCGTTGATCCGTCGGCGGCGAGACGTTCGAAGGTCCCTGTCCCATGTGCCAACTCACCACTGGACTCGGATGAGGTCAGAGCGAGCTTCAGTTCTCCTGTAGTCATACTGGTCGCAGCCTCAAGCTGCGCCAAAAGCATTGCTCTCCCTTCAACGATTGGTTGGTTCGGGGGCATACGACAGCCATCATCGGTGAAAAGATCCGCAAGAGCCTCAAGGTTGTCCGCATTAAACTCGCGCGCAAAGTTGCCCATCACAGCCTCATGATCAAACACCACTTCCGCAACCACTGGCGGCGCAGTTTCCTCGGTCGTGGACTCTGTCACATCCCCAGCTGTACACGAGGCCAGCAGTAAAACCACAACCGCCAGCGCTCCCCCACACATGTTTCGGTCTAGACGCATCTCTTCCTCCAATTCAGAATATGGTTCTCCGAGCATCACACTCCAACTTAACCTACATCTCTTGCCACTGGACGTGCAGTGCGATGATTAATATAGACTAAAACCATGACCCGACTACTTATTATCTCCTGTTGCGCCACCGTGTTTATCAACCTAACAGCGGCACAGGCAGAGGACCGCCCAAACATCATTCTGCTCATGGGTGACGACCATGGCTGGGAAGAAACGGGCTACAACGGACATCCCTATGTGCAGACACCCGTCCTTGATGAAATGGCGGCGACTGGCTTACGCCTTGATAGGTTCTACGCCGCACATCCGAACTGTTCCCCCACCCGTGGGAGCGTCTTGACGGGACGTCACCCAATTCGGTACGGCACGTTTTCACCAAACTGGTCGATCCGTCCAGAAGAAATCACCATCGCCCATCTGTTACGCGAGGCCGGGTACACCACGGGGCATTTCGGCAAGTGGCACGTCGGACCCGTCAAGGCCACGTCACCCACAAACCCTGGGGCGATGGGATTTGATGAGTGGTTATCGCATGACAATTTTTTTGAACTGAATCCTGTCCTGTCACGAAATGGCGGACCACCTACCCGTATTGACGGGGAGAGTTCGGGTGTTCTAATCGACGAAACTATTCGCTTTATTAAGAAGTCAACGCAACGCGACACGCCGTTCCTCGCGGTGGTCTGGTTCGGCTCACCGCATGAGCCATACAGTGGTTTACCGCAGGACCTCGCCCTGTATGATGATCTGCCGACTCGTTACGCAGAGCAGGTTGTGTCATTAACATCGAACGAGACGGGCACCCAAATTCAACGGCCGTTGCGTGAGGTATTACGTGAGCGCTACGCCGAAATCACGGCGATGGATCGCGCCATTGGGACGCTGCGCGAGTATCTCGAACGAAGCGGTCTGCGAGAGAACACTTTACTCTGGTACAACAGCGACAATGGCACACCACCGAGCGGTCTCGCGGACACGCCCTTGCGAGGGCTGAAAGGCACCCTATACGACGGTGGAATTCGCGTACCGGGTGTCCTTGAATGGCCGGCGCACATCTCCACACCGCGCAACACTCAACTCCCGACCGTCACCAGCGATATCTTACCGACCCTTGCCGCGATCGCAGGTCAAGCAATACCGGAACGCCCCTTGGATGGCATCAATCTTATGCCGTTAATCAACGGCACGATGATCGCGAGGCCATCGCCGCTGTTCTTTTGGAGTTTCAATAGTGACAGCCTCAACGATCAGGCGCGTGACCCGTACATTAACTACGACCTCCAGGTTGGAACGACACCGTTAGTCAAACTCATGAATGGTCTTCCGACCCGCAACTTTCAAAACATTCACTATCGGACGATCGAGACACAGGACTTTCTTGGTCCACGCGTCATCCTCGATCACCACTACAAACTCGTCATCAATGGCGCCACAGACTCGGACACGGAACTATTTCACCTCGGCGACGATCCGGCAGAGACACACAATCTAGCTGCAGATGAACCAGCCATCGTAATCGCGTTGGCGAAGCAGCTCCGCGGATGGCAGGCCTCCACGTTAAACAGTTTGACTGGCGCGGACTATCGATAGGGGCTTTTGACGAGTATGGAATATTTATTTTCCTATGGAACCTTGCAGCAGGAAAATGTGCAACTCGACACATTTTGAAGTGGTCATGCCGTCCGATATAGCTACACTTCGTAAATCTAAACCAAGTGCTTCCGAAAGAAGCCGATGGTGTGATTCCACGCCAGTGCTGCGGCTGCTTCGTTATAGCGCGGTGTGGAATTATTATGGAAGCCGTGCAGCGTCCCCTCAAACATATGCATCTCGAAGGTCACCCCGTGCGCCTTTAGGGCCACTTCATACTCGGGCCACATCGCATTGATCCGAGGATCGGTGCCAGCATAGATGATCATCAAGGCTGCCGTGATCTTCGCCACGTCATCACTCGGAGCAGAGGCTCCATAAAACGGCACGCCAGCGGCCAAGTCACGACCAAGGGTCACCGCGAGGCGGTTCGTCATGCCGCCACCCCAGCAAAAGCCGGTCGCCCCAAGTCGTCCCGTAGACAGTTCGTGGTCCTTGAGATACCGTGCACTGTTCACCATGTCCTGATCCAGTCGTGCCGAGTCGAGACTTCGCTGTAATGTCCGCCCATCATCATCATTGCCAGGGTACCCTCCGACGGGCGACAAGCCGTCTGGCGCAAGCGCGAGAAAACCAGCCACCGCTGCACGACGAGCAACGTCTTCGATGTGCGGATTCAGACCACGGTTCTCATGAATAACCATGACAGCCGGATGCGGTCCCTCACTCGTCGGCTGTACCAGATACCCCCGCATCGTGCCCGAAGTGCCACCGGGCGACGGATACTCAACGTAGGTTCCCTTCATCCGCGAGTCAGTAAACGAAATCGTCTGCGCTTCGGCATACCGCGGGAGTAAGGCTTCCGCCATCCAGAGCGCGGATACCCCACCAATAGTCATCACCGCCGCGCGATGAAGAAATTCGCGCCTGTCGATGCGCCCATGGCAATACTCGTCATAGAGGTCAAAGATTCGAGGGTCAATATTCTGTTTCGTCGTCATCAGTAGAACAGCCTCCTTGAAATCATTCCGCCTGCCGGTCTGATACTAGCGCACCTCACTGCTCAGAGATAGTGCCACAGCCATGGCACGCGGAGCGTTTCCAACCCCGCCACCACGGACACATTGCCAAGGATGGCCAACGGCCAGAAACCTCCCATACGAGCGAGTTGCACATTAAAAGCGACAGTCATGGGCAACAACACACGACTCGCCGCAAATTGATGCCCGTCCCACACGGCTGGACCCAAAATGCACATCAGACCCACATATGCAATGCCCACACGCCACCACGGTGACGCCCAATCGCGCTGCCAGACGAGAAAGATTGCTTGGATCGTCAAGCCAAGTAATGTAAGAAAACTAAAGCGGGCAAACGTTTTCCCCCAGGGATTGATCCAGAGTTCCGACAGCGTCACGCGCCACTTAGTGATGAGTGCCGACAAGGGCGCGGCGAGGTTGTGCTCTCCCGACGAGAGCACTACCCCGTAGTCGGACCAGTAAAGGTACGCGAGCCACAGCGCGAACGGCATTGCCACCACGACGCCACGAGTGACCGGCACGAGAAGATCGTGCAATCGAAAAACCCGCCAGGTGCGAGGGAGCACCGCGACGCCTGCCAGCAAATTCGTTTCTCGTCCAAGGCCCGCCAGCCCGAGGACAGCCGTGGCCGTCCATGGCCGACCCCGCTCAAGCGCTATCATCGCCAACACCAAGAGCAACAAACTGGGGCCGGCTAACAGTGAAAGCCGCACTGACGAAATCAACCCGTACCCAAATAGACAACCAGTCCACAGTAACAAATTGGTAAAAGTGGCCGGCGGCACCCACCGCAGCAGCAACCACGCCAAGATGAACCAGTACAGGATGTTCTGGACCGCATAGGCTTGCAAAATCAACGACGGTTGACCCATACCCAAGAGAAACGCGGTCCACGAAAAGAGAATGCGAGGCGCACGATACGAAAAAGTGTCGATCGCGCGTTCAATGAGAGGATCTTGGAAGAACGGGTCCAAGGCTAACTGTGCATAAAACTGTCCATCGTAACCCGGTGATGAGTCCACAAAGTGCGGCAAGGCTCGCACCGTTGGTAATGCCTGCGCCTCGTATCGCTCACCAAACAAGATGAGAGAAGTAAACCCGGTCTCACTTGCGTAAAAGCCACTCACCGAAACAAGAAAGAGTGCAACCAAGCCACCACAGAGTGTCCTGAGTCCAATCCGTGTCAGGCTCCTTTTCCTGGCATAATAAAAATTGAGCATGATCTGCCACAGTCTCACACACCCGCGCCACAGTCCCCGCACGCTCGGGATCACGACTGGTATATACAAGACACCCAAGCAGATGAACAACGCACTCCACGAAAGCAGGACCTTGTACGGTGACACAGTCGGGATAAGCCAGGTGAGACAGAAGAAGCCGCCGATGATACTGATCAGACTCGTTTCAATGCGTCGAACAAAAGCATGCGTCTCGAAGCGAAACAGTACACACGACAAGACCAGCAAGACCGCAAACAACCCCACCGCTCCCACTGCGGAAACGGATTCGTAGTCATTCACGATCCCCGGCACAATGACCAGACTGAACAGGCCGTGGGAAAATCCATGCGCGGTCCCGATTTCCAAGTAGGACAGCGCCCAACCTGACCCATCACCACGCAACTCAAGTATGTCGCCCGGCTGGACACCGGTGGGTACACTGAGATCAATCCGTCGTGTCTCCGCTGGTCGAAGATCAACGTGCGTCGGCTCTGTGTCATTGAAAGTAATTGTGATGGTGCGACTAGAACGTGCCGCGTTCAGCAATCTGACAATGATCGCCGTGGGCCGGCCGGCGAGGTCTGGGACCTCTGGAAGCGGTACGGTTAAGAGGCCATCGGCCGGCTGCTGCTCGCCGGTGATAACTGGCACCCGAACCCGATCAAAGGTTTGGTAGGTCCGTGCGTACAGGGTCATCGCGGAAACACCCGCCAACACGACGAACCCACCGAAACGTATCCATCCGGGCCAGTGCCAGTCTGTCACTATCTCGTCCAGACTCCGACCCACTTGACTGGGAATGCTACTCGAATGTTACGCGACTCTTCAGCCAGTGTTGGCACAATGCTCTCCGGCCACGATGACCACTCAGCACTGTACCGCTGGCATTCAAGGATTTCAAGATGACTCCAGGGATCGTGTGAGTTGTTCATTCAGACAAACTCACGGCAAAGTCTTGGGTCGGCCGCAACTTGAGTCCCCACCCGCTAGCGGTAGCTAAAGCATACTCGTCAGCCTTGAGGATACCGCCTGCGCCAAACATAAGGACTGGATTCGCTACGTCCGTCTGCAGCAGATGCGTACCGAAGGCTCCTTCTTGCGCCACGAGATTAGTCTCAGCTGCTCGCGCCACAATCAGCGCAGCTCGTGTCAACACGCTGGTCTCGCCAACCTGCGCACCCACGATCACAGGAATGCCGACCTGGCCTGCGGCTTGAACAACTGCCAGTGCTCGGAACAACCCACCCATCTTGGACACACGCACATTGATGATCCATCGCTCTGCATCCCGAGCAAGCGCCGCGATCTGGTCGACCCGCAAGCAACTTTCGTCCAGAATGATCGGGGAACCCGTACACTCCGATATCTCGCGCATGCCGTCAAAGGCGTTCGGTGACAATGGTTCTTCAATCCCGACGAAATCCCATGCCAACTCTCTCAGATCTCGTACCGCCGTATCGACATCGTCCCAGAGGTTGTTCGCGTCAACTCGAATCCGGAGTGCCGTTTGTTCATGCTCCGTGCGCATACTCTTAATTTTCTCGTGGTTGTGATTCAAATCGTCAGATAGTTTTAATTTAAAATCGACGAACCCCATCGCCCGATACTGTGTCACCGTCCTCCGAAACTGTTCGGTCTCGCTATCGCTCACGATCGCCGAATACGTAAAGGCTCCTGTCGTAGTCGGTAAGTCCAGCACGCGCTCGACTGGTACCCTCTCGCATCGCGCAAACATTTCCAGTATCGCGAGTTCCATCGCACACCAAGCTGCCGGATTCGCATCAATAATTGCCGTATGGGTGTCCACCCAGGTACGCAAGTTCGCAACGGACTGTACCCTGCCACAGAGGGACTCACGATGTTCCTCGAAAAACGCTTGCGCCGACACGAGACTTTCTCCCGTGACGTACTCACGGGGGCACCCTTCGCCCACGCCAATGACCTCCCCAGTCTGCGCGACCACCCAGACGCTCTGGGTCGCAGCACGGCTAGCCGACTTATGAGTGAAGGTCGTCGTAAAGGGAATCTCGACTCGAAAGAGAGCAAGGTGCATAACTAGTCTACCGAGTGTGTCGTTAGGTCCACACGAAACTCAGCGAAAGGAAACGGGCAGTCCGCTTGATACTGGAGAGCGATCAGTTTAAATTGCCCTTCCCGTTGTCCCTGCTGGAGACAGTGCTGCTTATAAGCATCGCCCGTTCCAGACCGGACCGGAAGCAGTTCCAGCGGCTGCAGGCGTCCACTCGCCCGCTTGGCTGCATATTCGACGTTACCGGCCATAAGGTGCCGTTCAATCGACTCAACTGTTTGCTGTGCCCAGTTGTCAGTCGGCGTGGCACATTCGACCACGAGGCGATAGCGTTCTTGGACAGTATCGGCGAGCATAAGAAAAAATCCCGACACGAACCCGGTAGCATCTTCAGCGATTCGCACTGCGGCAATCACCTGACTTTCATAGAGTTTTTCCCCGGTAATATTCGTGACCCCCTTCCCTTTTTGCACAAACTCAATCGTCGGCGTGTTGTAAAACAACCCGGTGACGCGCACGATATCATTCATGAAATAGCGATAGAGGCCAGTCGCGGTCGTCGGAAAAATATAGTACTCCTTGCCCTCGGTCAGTTGATCAATCGTAAGGAACGCCTGACGACCCGCATCCCAATCGTCACGTTCGACAAACTCGAAAAAGTTTTCATGGATGGTCGGAATGCCAATGTTTCGATTCAGGTCAACCATCAGTGTCCCTCGGAGTTCACTCGCTAAATAACCCAACTCGGCCACGCGGGCAGTCGGTGGGAGCGTTGGACGCACACGTGCCAGCGGAATACCACAACTTCCTCCAGTCCACGTAGACACCATCTGCAACTCTGGCCAAAGATCGGCGAATGTCGGCTGCGGCAACGTGAGAATCGTCTGCAGTTCGGTGACGCGGCGTGGCGTACACGACAACCGTGGACGAATGACCGCCTGCACGTCGATCGACAGTTCGTCGATCCGAGAAAACGTTTGCTGCATGATGTCGCGTAACAATGAGGTGCGATTGGCTGCAAGAACAGCAAGCAGCTTAACTAAGGTAGATGGATTCGCGCACGCGAGATGCGTCACGTCGCGGTATGCGATGCCAAGTCGCAAAATAAGAAGATACTTGAGATCATAGTCTTCGATCTCAAACACCTGATAGGGCAATACGTACTTCACCTTGGCTAGTCTCGGCATGTTCTGGTACATGAACCCCGAGGTAGATCCATACGGCGTGCCAGTGTCGAGCGTTCCTTCTTCAGCTGGGCTGACAATTGCGACGCAGCGTCCATAGTAGGCGCGCGGTTCGGTCGTAAACTGCACGTACGATTGGATGGCTTGGCTTCGCTTATGTTCCTGAAGGGTCGCCGGTAGAATCGGAATCAACTTCGCTTGCCCAGTCGTTCCACTCGTCTTCGCGTACATCACCGGCTGCGCAATGTTGAGCGCCGGTTCGCCCGTCTGCTCTTGGTCCTCAATATAGGGGCGCAGGGTCTCATAAGTTTGCACTGGAACTGCGCCAATAAAGTCATCGTAGTTGCGCACTGTCTTTAGGTGATGCTCACGCCCAAATCGCGTCGCAGTGTTACGACGCAAGAGTTGTTGTAACAACGCGCGTTGAATCTGTCCCGGATGTTTGGCCGCGTGCACGAACGGTCGCCAATGAGTCCACCGAAGGATTTGCATGCGCACCCAGAGTGCACAATTGAGTAGCGTATTAGCGATCATGAGGTGGTGACTGCTTGTCGAGACCCGGGGTTAGGGGTGCTGCCATCTGGCCGACAAAGTCCAATGGGTAATCACGATTAAAAAGACCTAACTCGCCGACCCGCACACGTTTTGGTAAGAACCAAGTGCCAAACAGAAGGTCCCAGACAATCAGGTTGTTGCCGTAGTTACGATTCGATTCATCCACCAGCTTCGAATGGTGCCAACGATGCAATTCAGGTCCACTCACTAAATAATTGAGAGGCCCGTAACAGACATCAACATTGGAATGCTGGTAAAAGCCGTTGATTGCATAGAAGAGAAAATAGAGAGCGACAACATCACCACTGACACCAACCAACATAAACGGCAGAGTGTCGAGCGAATACTGCAGTGCTTTTTCGACAGGATGAAACCGCCCAACATTGAGCCAGTAGAGCTTCTTGGGTGAATGATGCACTGCGTGAAGTCGCCACAGGGTTTTGGTGTTATGCGCCGCGACATGCAGCGGGTACCGAAACAGTTCGGCCGTCAAGAGCATCAAAGCTACTTGAAGAATCAACGGCAGCTGGCTAGGCCACACCTGGGCGAGCGACCAATCGAGAGACTCGAAGTATCCAAGCGCCGTCAATGCCACCACCAACCCGAGTACTTGCGGGAGCACCATCTGAATCGTAACCATGAACAATAGGTCATTTTTTACATCGGTCCACCGCGGTTGCCAGGATTTGTCATAGGGAATGACGAACTCAAAACACGTGACGGCAGCTGCCGCCAACACGACCGCAACATACGAAGCTCCCAGAATCGACCATCCCATCGACACTAGCGTGGTATTCACCGCGAAAGCACCTAACATCGTCGCCGGAAAAGCAACTTTTGAGAGGATGCCGAAATGTCTTGTGTCAGGTTCCATGCGCCACCTTTATTGTCTCGCGAACGTAATCCGACGCACCAAATTATTCTCCGTCGCCAAGTTCCCACCGAAGTTTTGTAATCACCTCTCGGGTTTCGGCAATCTGTTCTTCCAACCCGGCACGATCTCGCCAAGCTAGATGGTCAAGCGAATCGTTCGGCTGAGCAATTTCTTCCTGCAGTTCATCGAGATACTGCCCGCTTAAATCAAGATACTCCTCAAGCGTGTCAGGACTGTGAAAGCCTGAACCCGACACGGTCACATACACTGGCGTTGAATGCGCTATTTGCGTTGGGCCAGCTCTCGTGCGGGCGGCAATCCAGACACCGTGATCCACTGGGAGACTCATGGTCACCGCAAGACGTTCTGATGACTGATTCGGATCACGAGCTGACACCGATTCGATGACTACTCCGTGAGCCACAATCTCAAGCTCCTCCAATGGAATCTGCGTGGCGTGCCCTTGTGCGCGCGCAGTAATTCTGAGCGCCGACCCCGATTCGACATCAACCCGGTCACCAGGGATTGCTTCATTAACTGTCAATTCAATGATCGGACCACTGGTAACAAAGGTGTGCCCGTCACGCACGCTCTCGCGCCAAGTCTCAAAAGTGAACTCATCGCCCACGTAGGTGTAAAAACGAGCGTCGCCGATTCTCGGATCGGCACTGTTCGGAGATCGACCACACCAAGGAAAATCTGATCCGGCCGTTGCAGTCAATTCAAACCCAAGATTGAGGAAATGATAATAATGGTCCGTATGGAGAGGCCCGTCTGCCGCGCAGAACTGCAACAACTCCAAGAAATCAACTTTATCGCGAAGGACGTCGAGCGTCAGACCACGATAGCCATGAAATGTAACGGCTTGGTGCGCATAGCCCGTCATACCACCCAGTTCATGAATCCGGTCAAACACTTGATCATAATAATAGTACCCACTCGGACCCTGGCTGAGTGCAGGATCCTCGAGGCGTACGAAGTCATCAGCAGCTAATGAGATCGTATGCCCCCGCTCGTGCGTCCGAGGGTCTTCCTGCCCCGACGCCAACAAGCGGTCTTCCACGTGATAGACCCCATCGAGGCCCCACGCATACTGTGAGTAATAGGTCGCCCAAAAATCACCCATCTGCAGAAGAGTGCCTACCTGCAGATCCTCAGCCGCAATCCACCCGAGAATCGACGGGTTATCGCGTGGCGACCGTCGAAGATGAATGTGCCCGTCTGCCGACACCCAACCGCGGGACGGCATATCTACCCAACGCGCCATCCGGTAGGTTTCCAGGACCTCTTCGTCCGCCGCAATGACAACCTCATGTTCCTGTTCGAGGTACTCATACCCTTTCGAGATCCTTAACTGATAGATCCCGGCTGGCAGCGTTAACTCAAACGCACCTTCCGTGTAAAAGTCACCGTTTGGTAACGAGGCGAAATCCTCTGCCGCATCGAACCGGCCCCACATGACTGCGAGTGCGTTATCCGGCGGGACGACAGGTTCACCCTGCGCATTGGTCAATCGAATGCGAACCGGAGTGGAGACTCCTGTTGTATTGTCGACAATCGTCATTGCCAGGCTTCCCGTCCCACTAGCAACCTGCCAAAAGGCAATCGTCCCAGACTTCAGCAACATCGAACCAGCGACTATCAGCAGTAGGGCGCCGAGCAGAGTGAGTCGGCGTACGAATGGTTTACGCCACGTTACTCGCCAGGTACTCTCTTCTCCTGTGCGCATTACACTCCTCCTCCGCCGTCTCGGGAATTGATTCTTCCCGTGGTACTATCAACTCCGTGACGTCCACGCAAGTGAAATTCAAAGACCCATTTATTCATTAGTATCGAACCAAGGAAGGACTCTGGCCATGATCTATGCACGAACGTACGGACACCTGATACTCGCCGTGCTCATGGTATCGGCCCACCTAGCAGAGGCGCAGCCGGTTGGTAATGAGTTGAGCGATCTCGCTCGGTTCCGCAGTTACGAAAACCATCGCGTGTCCAGTTACGATCGCTCCGGTCGCAACGACGACGGTGGGCGCATCAATCCGATCGGTCCGGGAGAAACCCGGGTCATGGCTGAAATCGAAGGGCCAGCTATCATCAGCCATATCTGGATTACGCTCGACTCCCCAGAGTGGTATCACCTGAAAAAAATCGTACTCCGCATGTACTGGGATGGCGAAACCGAGCCGAGCGTGGAAGCACCCATCGGCGACTTTTTCGGCCTTGGCCTCGGCCAGTACTTTGTCTACGAATCATCCCTCTTATCCGTCGGGGCGTTGAAGGCACTCAACACATTCTTCCCAATGCCATTTCATGAGTCCGCGAAGATTACAGTAACCAATGAAGGTGAACAGCCAATTAGCGCGTACTACTACAACATCGATTACGAGAAACATTTAAGCCTAGACAACAACTTGGCATATTTTCACGCACAGTACCGACAGGCTGCTCCACCAGAGGTCTGGACTACTGACTGGAATTTGACTATGGATCCCCTTATTGCAGACCACGCCAACCTCAACGGTGAGGACAACTACGTCATCCTTGAAACCGAAGGACGCGGACACTACGTTGGCGTCACCCACAGCATCTTGCAAAATCAGGGCGACTGGTGGGGAGCTGGCGACGAAATGATCTTCATTGATGGTGCCACTGCACCACAGATTCTTGGAACCGGCTCTGAGGATTACTATCTAGGCGCCTGGTGCTATGGCGGCTGTGGCATCAACCCGTTTGGGCACGCCAAACCCACATTCGCGTTCCAGCGTTACGGCAACCCGATGAACGGCGGAGACAACCGCGGAGCTGAATGGATGGTCTACCGTCACCACACCGAGTCACCGGTCGCCTTCCAGAATTCCATTCGTGTCACCATGGAGCACGGACACGGCAACCATCGGGCGGATAATTGGTACACGGTGGCCTACTGGTACCAAGACGAACCCCATGCACCTTTTCCACTCTTGCCTGCTGCAGCCGACCGAGTGCCTAATCAGGTTGACACAGGCGGACCCACACTTGGTAAGCAATAACATGTGTTAGCCGGCAGCGGCGGCTTCTGTCCTAGTCACAATACGTGATCAAACGAAGCTATGGTCCAATAGAACCGCAACGCCGCCGG
>Ga0209019_1001190_pt1 | contig 13037 bp, 12 predicted proteins | sample METZYME_3_300m_FD_187549 | JGI IMG/M metagenome (GOLD analysis project Ga0209019, IMG submission 187549) | Marine microbial communities from oxygen minimum zone in mesopelagic equatorial Pacific - METZYME_3_300m (SPAdes) (version 2) | ecosystem: Environmental > Aquatic > Marine > Oceanic... | reverse complement strand
ACTCAATAAAATCCACGCCAAAGGTGTCAAGCCGCTTGGCGATTTCAATCTTTTGTTTTATTGTAAAAGAAATTCTAGGTGTTTGCTCACCTTCTCGTAGAGTGGTATCCAGAATCTGAAATTCTCGTTGTAAATCCATTTAATCAAATTAATCAGATTATTAGGGAGAATTGAACAAAATATATGTTATACATCTCAGACATTATTTAAGTTCGCCGCCTTGCTTTTACAGTGGTTGTTTTATGAATAAGAAAAAAATAGAAATAATAGATGGTGCGGCGGCAATTGCTCGGGGTGCTCTTGATGCTGGCTGTGATTTTTTTGCTGGTTATCCTATTACCCCCGCATCAGGAATCCTCGGACATATGCTTAGAGAACTGCCAAAGGTAGGTGGTGTTGGTTTTCAGGGTGAGGATGAAATTTCTTCCATAGGACATTGTATTGGTGCAGCCACGGCTGGTGCAAAAGCATTTACTGCATCCAGCGGACCCGGACTTTCTCTTTATTCTGAAAATCTCGGTTTGGCAATCATGATGGAAATACCGTTAGTAATCTGTATTTCACAGCGTTTAGGCCCTTCCACTGGTGCTGCCACAGCATCAGCTCAAGGAGATATACAGTTCATGCGTTGGTGTACTTCCGGGGGCTATCCAATCATTGTACTTTCTCCTACAAATATCCCTGAATGTTATCATATAACAAAAAGGGCTTTTTTATTGGCTCAACGATTCCGGTGCCCGGTTTTTATTGCTACCGATAAAGAAACAGTTATGACAACTGAATCGGTCAGCGCTGAAGAAATGGTCAAATCTCCTGATTGGCCAGATGTACCCGAAGCACCTATACATAGCTCACTGGAACCATATCAAAAAAATGGTAGGATATATCATTACACCGGGTCGAGTCATACAACGGAAGGACATATTACCAAAGATCCTGGAATTCTGGCTGAACTGAATGATAAGCTTAGAACAAAAATTGAACATAATCTGAATGAACTATCATTGGTAAAAGCAGATACTCAAAAAGATGCGAAAACATTAATTCTAAGTTATGGTGTCTCTTCTCGATCAATGGAAGCTGCAGTAAAAGAAATCCGTAGGAAAGGTATGAAAATATCTTCTCTGATAATATATTCTCTTTGGCCAGTTCCAGAATCTGCTATTAAAAAATCACTAAAAGGCATTGATAAAGTGGTGATTCCTGAAATGAATCATGGTCAGTACCGTCATGAGATAGAACGGCTGGTGGAAAATAATGTAGAATTAATCAGCGTGAACCGAGTGGATTCTTTCCTTATCTCTCCTGAACAAATTTTAGAGGCTATTAATGGCTGAAAATCTGCCAGATACTTATATTGAAGAAGGGCACCTCCCTTATGAGTTTTGTCCGGGCTGCAGTCATGGGAAAATTCTCCAAGCTTTGAGCGATAGCTTGAAACAACAAAAGCTAGACCCAACGGAGATAGTTTTAGTAACAGATATCGGTTGTGTAGGTCTTTCAGATAAATATTTTATCACTCACGCATTTCATGGCCTTCATGGTCGTTCAATTACTTATGGTTCAGGTATCAAAATGCAAAATCCAAATCTCCATGTGGTAGTGTTAATCGGAGATGGCGGATGCGGTATCGGAGGCCACCATTTATTGAACGCAGCTCGAACCAACACAAACGTGAATGTGTTAGTATTTAATAACTTCAACTTTGGTATGACAGGTGGACAGCATTCCGTTACCACCCCTTTGGATAGTGTAACAGCCACTACGTCCATGGGCAGTACTGATGCTCCCATGGATATTGCCGGGACAGCACAGGTTAACGGAGGAGGATACATCGCTAGAGCAACCGCATTTGACAAGGATCTTCCAAGCTTAATTACCAATGCCATGCAGCATGATGGGTTTGCCTTACTCGACATATGGGAATTGTGTACTGCTTATTATGTGGTTAGGAACGATTTTGGTCGTAAAGAAATGTTAGAATACATGAGTAGCTTGAACATGTCTTCGGGAATATTACAGAAAACTGAAAGGCCTAGCTACCAGACCGCCTATGCAAAAATCCAAAAAAAATCCAGTGAAAACAAAAGTATGTCCGGATTAATTCTAGAACCTATGTTTGAATCTAATTTGAAAGAACCGGTTAGAATCATTCTTGCCGGAGCAGCAGGGCAAAAGGTCGTTTCGGCAGGGAACTTGATTGCTTCAGCGGCTGCACTATCTGGACTATGGACCACTCGCAGGGCTGATTTTCCAGTAACAATAATGACAGGTTTCAGTGTGGCAGAAGTAATTATCAGTCCAGAACCTGTACTTTATTCGGGTATCCCAAGACCAGATATAGTTGCACTTCTTGCACCGGCAGGTCGAGATAAGATCAAAAAAAGAATGCAGGAGATGTTATCAAAGGATGTGGTCTACTTTGCCGATGGTTTAGGTAATGTAGATACTGAGGCAGAACAAAAACCCTTAGCTTTTCCGGAAGCAGCTAAAAAAGACATTCGTAAGAATATCGCCGCACTCACTGCTGGTTATCTTGTAAAAGAATTAGATATCTTTCCCTTCGGAGCATTGAAAGAAGCAGTTCGTCAGGTACAAAAACCTAAGATCGCGGAAATAAATTTAAAGGTGCTTACTGTCTATGAATAAATCATTTTGAACTGTACCATCTAAATCTTATAAATCTTTTGTAACTGTTCCTCCACATCTTTAAGAAACACTCTCCAGGCGAGTATAGGTTCGATAATCTCATATTCATGCAAACCATATTGAACACTTATTAAAAATCTGGTCTATCAAGTGTTCGTGATATCTGTTTTGATTAAAATAGTTAAAGAATATACTCCTTATTGATTATTATCCTGCGACTTCCTGATGAGTTTAGCAGGGATACCTCCCCAAACCTCTCCTGGAGGCACCTTTGTATATTTAGGTAAGACCGCTCGGGAAGCAATGACCACTCCATCACCTATTTCGCAGCCTGGATTGATTTGGGCTCCAACCCCAATGAGACATTTTGCACCTATCTTCACCGGTGCTAAGATCAAATTATCTTTTTCAGCAATATGCGCAGTGATCAACACTTTTGAACCAATTATCGATTGATTCCCTATTTCCACCATGTAAGCATCATTTAGCCGATCACTGCTAATAATTGCTCGCCATCCTATTTTACATCCCATCGCCCTATAATAACCATGAACCACCCATGAAGGGACCAAATACCCAATAAATGGTTTTGCTAAACGATCTAACACAGATAAGAATCCCCACTTAAATGATGTTATTGAATAAATCGGAACCTGGCTACTTTTAAATTTTGGTCTAAATAATAATCCAATCATCCCGGTTAACAAAATGACCATTAGCATCCAAATGATATATGATAATCCTAATGAAAGACCAATATATACAGAGCGCTGCCATAGAATATATTCTTGGGTATTCTCTACAACCTGAAGAAACAGCATAATACTGGGGATACTGGCAAAACCCCAGTAGGCACCAGAAAAAACTATAACAAAAGATGTTAAAAAATGTTGGGCAAATCGCCAGAGCATTGAAATCTCATTTACCGTATTTATTTTTAATTCGTTTTATATCATCGATGTAAAATATCAGCAAAAGATTCACAAACCTTGTAACTTTGATTTGAATTCCCGTATTTCTCTTATATTACCAGTTCGAATTTCACCAGACCTCCACTTCAATTGAAAATCATCTTCTGCATCATGGCCTTCTTGTTTCTGGTATAATGAATAGAGTTCATGATCTTCTCTGGGTTTGTTTTTATGAATGGTTGCGGTAAGCTGATAAGCAAGATCTTCAAGAATATCATCTATAACACGCTCGGGTAAATGTTGATTTAATAGATCTTGTTCATTACGGGAGAATCGTAATCCTCGTACTACATAATCTTGATAAGCTTCCCAGGCATAAGGAGCCACTTTTTTTACAAAATCAGCCATAGCATCAGAATAAACGCGAATCTCGTACTGCGCATGGCTATCCGATCTCAAACCGATAAAATGAAGAAGATTGTGAAGATCATTTTTCCAATACCATTCCGTATAAAGATTTACTGGCAGGATACCACGGATCAGTTCTCGAGACAAACCAGATTCATTCAATTCCTGGTACATTTCAAAGCTTCGTTCTGATATTTCATGAAAATACTTTTGCACTTTATCAGTAAGTTCTTTTGGTACTTTCCCAGAACGACCTTGTTTATTCAAAGCACTCTGAAATTGGATATTCTGTGGGTCAGGATAATAAAATTCATCCCGGGCTTTTGAATAACGTAAAGAATATTCATTGATATTAGCTGTACGATGACGAACCCATTGGCGAGCAACAAATATGGGCATCTTGCAATGAAACTTAAACTCCACCATTTCAAATGGTGTAGTATGTCGATGACGCATAAGGTAGCGGATTAGTCCGCGGTCTTGGGACACTTTACGGGTGCCCTCACCATAGCTCACACGGGCTGCCTGTACTATAGCATTGTCCCCACCCATGGAATCCACCAGGCGAACAAAACCTTTATCTAAACATTGTATAGAATCATCTGGAATCTTTGACATGTTAAATCTCTATTTCGATTTTCTATAAATCATTACACCATCCCGAACGGGTATGGGCAACGGTATTAATCTATGATTATTTTTTATGAGTTGGGGCATTTCTTCTTTCTACCATACTGTTTTGGATAATTCTTCCAGAAGATCAGTGTCTTCAACTGAATAATCCTTGCAATATCTTTCAAGGTCTACCGAGATGAACCCCATCAGACTTTCAAAATTGAAAACGTTTTATAGACAGCTCCTACATCACCAGCAATCAATCCCGGTTCCAATAATGTTTTTTCCAAGTTGTATTTGCGAGGATTTCCATAAAGATCGATCAATTTTCCACCGGCTTCATTAATAATACAATTTCCGGCACAGATATCCCATTCATTCTTTGGACGCAGGGTTGCAAAAATATCAGCCTTACCCGCTGCGGTAAGCCCAAGTTTATAGGCCACAGAACCAATGGCCCTTAGTTCACCAAACGTACCATCAAAGGGCTTCCAAAGACCCTTACGGGTTTCAGATCGGCTGTTCAAAATTATCATTTCATTAATATTATCCTTTGTTGCACACCGGATCGGTTCACCATTTAACTGTGCACCCTGTCCTTTCGATGCGGTGAATATTTCAGTTGAGACCGGGTTATATAGAACACCTAGAATCGGTTCACCATTTTCAACTAAAGCAATGCTCACCACAAAGTGTGGAACCCCCTCGATGAATTCTTTGGTCCCATCCAACGGATCCACAACCCAGACCCGTTCTTTATTGAGCCGATCTGGTGAATCCACTGTTTCTTCTGAAAGCCAGCCATATTCTGGACGTGATTCCATGAGAATTTCTTTGAGCCTTTCGTCAGCAACATGGTCAGCTGTCGTTACAGGATTATGATAGCCTTTATCTTTGATCTCATAATCTGCTTTATAATAATTCAGGATCAAACCCCCTGCATCAATGGCAGCAGCTTTGGCTATATTTAATTCAGAAATCATGGGCTGAAAGTTAAATTCAAAGAGACCGAAGGTCACAAAAGCACATTAAATATACTTTTGGGATTAATGGATAATAATCTCATCAGCAAATACCCAGCATGGGGCCCCAGCACCTGGGTGATAATCGGGACATTTGTTCAGATTCATTCCTTTTACACGAATATATCGTGATTCCAAATCTATTGGTGCTGTATGATAACGAAATATATCCTGAACCAGACTATAATCATTATTTGGAAAAGATTCATAAATGGTATCAAAATTCTTTCCATCCATTGAATGCTCGATTTTCACTTTTTGGGGCAAAAAGATCCATACTACCTGATCTTGGAGAAATCGAGCTTCAATCGAATTTACTTTCTGTATTCTGCCCAAATCAACGGTGGCAATCATATCTTCTGCTTCGAACCCTTGCCAGGATACATCACGAAAATTGTTGGTCCCACCTAATCCGTTAATTAATGCATCTGAACTCTCACCTGGATATTTTTTATGAGCCCTATTCTCCAGCATCATGGATTTCCCAACTCCGGAATGATTCATTTTAATCAATGAAGGTGAAACACCACAAATGGTAGTATAGGCTTCACTCCCGATCTTGCCTGTTATTTTATCTCCCAGGATCGAGCGCGCTTGTTCACCCAATTCTTCCAGCTCTATCACGACATCTGGAAATTGTCCTGCCAAATCAATGGTTTCTCCAATATCATTATTTAGGTTGTATAGCTCCAACCCCGCTTTGCCTTTTCCATAGATCCCAGGGTGAAGATTTTCCCCAGGCTTAACATTTATGTAGGATCGGTAAACATGGGGAAAAACCAGCTTCCATTTCCCTTTTCGAACAGCAATGAGTTTTTCTCCATAATAATAAAATAATTCATTCCTCGGATTTGCATTTGGCACACTATAAAGAAGTGGTATCAGGCTAACACCATCGATTTTATTTTTAATATTTTTCTCTCCAACAATTTCTGCAATAGTAGGAAGTATATCTATAGTTCCTGCTATATTTGAGATTGCTTGATTCGATTTAATTTTTTCTGGCCAGCGCATGATACAAGGTACTCTTGCACCCCCTTCCCACATGGTCCCTTTTCCCTCTCTAAGAGGCCCTGAGGATCCACCCCATTTACCAAAATTCAACCAAGGCCCATTATCGCTGGCATAGATGATCAAAGTGTTATTATCTATTCCATTATTCTTAAGTGCTTCTTTAATCTTTCCAATGGACCAATCGATTTCCATCATTACATCACCATAAAGTCCCAATTCACTTTTCCCAGCAAATTTTTCAGATACCGCAATGGGTTGGTGGGGCATGGGGTGGGGAACATAAAGAAAAAATAGATTATCCTTGTTCCTCTCAATGAAATCCACCGCTCGATCTGTTATCTGCGTGGTGAGTTGACCTTGATCTTGTAGGGTTTCGATGGCGTAAGTCTTTTCATTACCCTCCATAAATGACATGGGCGGGTAATAACTTCGTTTTTTTCCAGTGAGCGGATTCCCGTCATAATCCACGGGCCACATATCATTTGAGCAAATGAGACCGGCATACTCATCAAATCCATTCTGGAGTGGTAAATATTTTTTCGTGTGCCCCAAATGCCATTTCCCAAAAACCGCATTGGTATATCCATGGTGCTTTAGAAGTTTGGCTATGGTTTCAATTTTAGGATCGAGCCCTTTTAAATCCCAGGGAAGAAGTGCGCCTTGAACACCTACTCGCTCTGCATAGCTTCCCGTCATGAGTGAAGCACGGGATGCACTGCACACAGCCTGGGATACGTAAAAATCTGTAAACCGAATTCCATCCTTTGCCATAGCGTCAATATTTGGGGTTTCGAATCCTTCTGCACCATAACACCCCAGATCACCATAACCCTGATCATCGGTAAAGATTATAATTATATTAGGTAAGTTAGATTTTTTCCCGCATCCAAGAAATAATAGTAGCTGAATTGTTATGATAAATCTCATTTATTTATCATCACCATAATCAAACATATTTAAATTCATTTGTTTTCCTAAAGATTATCAATTTTTCCCTGAATTTTCTAGGCTCAATCGAAAGATCCGGGAATTCTTCTTTTTCAATCTCCCAACCAATATTAAAAACAGATTTTACTTCACCAATGGTTGTCCCATAGGGAGGTCCACCTTCATCTATATGTTTATCCAAGGGAAACCATAAGCCAATCAGTTCCCCTCCTGGTTTTAGGATAGTCTTGACCAAGGTCTCATATTCTTTTCGTCTACTGGGATGAATTGCACAAAAGCAAGTTTGTTCGATCACATAATCAAATTTTTTATCATATTTCGGCGATAAAGAAAAAATATCTGCCTGAAGTATGTTGATGTTTAATGATGACTCAAGAGCCATACGTCTGATTGCCTGAATTGGAAAAGGTGCAAAATCCACGGCAGTAACATCGAACCCTTGTTTTGCAAACATAATTACGTCATAACCACACCCACAGCCTACAATACATAATTTTCCTTTGTTCATTTCTTGAGCAATAGACTCGAAAACAGGTGTAACCCTACCCAGGTCCCAGCCAGCATCATTATCGAGGTAAATATCTTCCCAGAACTGAAAATTATCTTCTTGAAGCATCAAAGTGAACTCATATCGATCTGATCTTCAATAATATCATTACCTTCTGCATTAACATAGTAAGCTTTTGCATCTTCAATAAATGCCAATGCCTTATAAAATTCTCCATCTTTAAAATGAAGAGCTGCTCCATCATCGATAGCATAAACTGGTTTTGATTTTCCATTTTTTAAAAACTTATGAACAATTGGGCGCCTCGATTTTTCGCTATCATAATGAGGGCAGCAGCTTCCTGAAAGAAGACCTAAACAATTCAGTACATTCAGGTTACTGGCCCAGGAATCAGTGATTCCCTGCTCAAACCAACAAATGGCACCAGCACTGACCCCAGCAAGAATTGCTCCCCGTTCATAAGCCTTTGTTAGCAATTTATCAAACTTCCATTCCTGCCAAATAGCTAGCATACTTTTAGTATTTCCTCCTCCAACAAATATCACATCTGCATTATTCATGATACCATCAAGCCTAGGTGTCCTTTCAAAAAAAGTGATATGCGATGCTATACAGTTGAGCTTATTAAAGCAGGCGTAGAAATTGACAATATAAGCTTTATCTTCAGCACTAGCTGTGGGAATAAAAACTACTTTAGGTATATTGGTGTCAGATACATTAAGAATATATTCTTCAATAATCCGTTCGTTTGGATTGCGCCCAAAACCGCCACCACCTATGGCGATAATTTGTCCTTTTTCACTCATGAAATAATTTTCACTCCTAAATTATGATAAAATTTAATCCTATTGACTCTCATTATTATATCTCTTGAACCACAAATATTAATATAGTATCTTTGGGAAGAATAGAGGATTTGAAGGATAACAAAGTTTCAAAGATTTTTCTGACGACAAAGACAAAAAATTTTATCACCCCAGATGGGTCAATAATTTTCCTTCCTTCTTAGCCCCTACAGAAACAAATAGAATAGTTATTTAATCAGTGTATCCAGACTGTGGTTGGTATGTTGTGCCAGCTTCTATCTGGTTTGTACCATATAATAGGTGAAGAATGAAAAAGGAAATTTTTATAAATGAGAGTATGGGGGAAACCCGAATTGCAATCCAAGAGGATAGTCAACTTGTAGAGGTCTATATAGAGAGACAGGACAAACAACGGATGGTTGGGAATGTTTATAAAGGAAAAGTGGAAAATGTCCTCCCCGGAATGCAGGCCGCCTTCGTTGATATTGGGTACGAGGTAAATGGTTTTCTTCCATTCTCTGAGATTGGGAATACAGATTATATCATGGATGATGAGCCCATCAGTGGTAGGAATCATCGAAATCGTGATAATAAACACGATAATATCGAAGTGGACCTACAAACCAACCAAGAAATCTTTGTCCAAGTAATCAAAGAACCATTTGCTGGCAAAGGTCCACGTGTTACCACTGAAATAGCCCTACCGGGAAGATTATTGGTATTGGTTCCTTATAAGAACTATATCGGTATTTCAAAAAAGATCTGGGACAAATTTGAAAGAAGACGCTTAAAAAGAATTGCTAAAAAATTGCAAGAAAAAGATACAGGAATCATTATCAGAACAGTTGCAGAAGGAAAAAGCGAAGAACACATTACAAATGATTTCAAATCACTTTTTGAGAGTTGGCAAAAAATGGAGAAACGGGCCAAACATGAAAACGCCCCTTTTTTGGTTTATGAGGATTTAGAAACCGCATCCAGTGTAATCAGAGATCTTTTAACGCCGGATGTTGAAAAAATCATTATCGATTCAAAGCGTTTGTACCGAAAGACCCAACGTTATTTGGAAGAAGTATCTCCAAGTCTTGCTGACAGATTGGAACAGTATAAACTGAAGGCGCCTTTGTTTGAGAGTTTTGGTATTGAACCAGAAATCGAAAAATTGATGCGACCAAAAGTATGGCTAAAAAGTGGTGCCTATTTAATTATAGAAAAAACAGAAGCGATGGTGGTTGTCGATGTAAATAGCGGAAGGTTTGTGGGTAAAAAACTTCACGAGGATAATTCCCTGAAAATAAATTTGGAAGCCGCTCGGGAAGTCGCTCGCCAACTTCGACTTCGTGACTTGTCAGGATTGATCGTTATTGATTTTATTGATATGCGAAAAAATGATAACAGGAAAAAAATCTACCATGAGTTGCGAAAGGAATTGCGTAAGGATCGTGCGAAAGTTGCGGTGACACCGATAACCGAATTTGGGTTGCTGGAAATGACTAGGGAACGGATTCGTTTAAGTCTATTAGATTCCATGAGCGAAGAATGTCCTACCTGTCGTGGTTCAGGTCGAATTATCTCTCGTGAAACACTTATAACACGGATAGACCATTGGTTACGGCGTTATAAGAGCAGATATCGTGACCTACGACTACGGCTTCAATTACATCCAGAAAATGCAGAATATATGTCCGTTGAGAAAAAAAGTATTTTGAGGGGTCTCATGTGGCAAAACTTCGTCCACCTTAAAATCGAGCAGAACTCTGATGTGGCAAGAGATGATTTTCGGTTTATGCGGACCAAAGATGGAAAGGACGTGACCAAGGAGATGAGCCTTGAAAAGGAAAAATCTGGCACGTAACTTTCTCGACTTTTTGAGTAGAAATATGTATGCAATTATCAATATATCAGGTAAACAATTCAAAGCAGAAGAAGGACTAAAACTGCGCGTACCCAAACAAACTGTTGATACCGGGAAAAAGCTCATTTTTGACGAAATCCTAATGGTTCATGATGGTAAAATGGCTACATTTGGTACACCAACTATAGCTGGAACAAAGGTTACTGCAACTGTTCTTAATCATGGTCGAGAGAAAAAAATCTTAGTTCACAAGAAAAAACGGCGAAAAGGTTACCAACGAAAGAATGGTCACCGGCAGTGGTTTACTGAAATTCAAATTCAAAATATCAATATGTCCAATAGAAAAAGAACTGCTACTAAAAAATCTGCAAAACCTCAAGAAAAGAAATAACCATGGCACACAAGAAAGGTCAAGGAAGTTCTAGGAACGGACGTGATTCCAACGCCAAACATCTTGGGCTTAAGGTCGGTGACGGACAATCCATACTCGCTGGAACCATCATCCTTAAACAACGAGGGACAAGGATTCATCCAGGAATGAATGTACGGAGAGCCAATGACGACTCTCTTTTTGCGATTAAAGATGGTGTTGTACGGTTTGGACGAAAAGGACGTGACCGAAAAATTGTCAGTGTCATTTGATTCAACAATTTATTAATTATTCTCATTTATTTTACAACCTCGTATTCACGGGGTTTTTTCTTCCACAGTAATTTTCATACTTTCTTTATCATCTACATGGTAATAATGGAGAAAAATCATGGCTAGATATAAAATAGCTCTTATTGGGGGAGGACAGATCGGTGGAAATTTGGCTCTTATCGCTGCGGAAAAGGAACTGGGTGATATTGTAATCTTTGATATTCCCAAAATGGAAGGAATAGTAAAAGGTAAAGCGCTTGATATTATGCAGCTTCGCCCTCATGATGGATATGATGTTAATATTAAAGGCACATCAGACTATAAGGACATTGAAGGTTCAGATGTCATAGTTATCACAGCTGGTCTTCCCAGGAAACCGGGGATGGACAGGGAAGATCTAATGTCAATCAACCTGAATATCATGAAGGATGTTGCCAAAAATGTTAAAGAGTATGCCCCTGATTCCTTTGTAATAGTCATATCAAACCCTTTAGATGCAATGGTCTATACTTTTTATAAGGTCTCAGGTTTTTCAAAAAACAATGTCGTTGGCATGGCCGGCGCATTAGACTCTGGACGATTTCGAACTTTTATTGCCATGGAAACAGGGTACTCAGTTCAAGATATAACATGTATGGTCCTTGGTGGTCATGGAGACAGTATGGTCCCCATTACTCGATTAGCTACAGTAGGTGGTGTGCCACTCACGGACATAGTTTCTGCTGAACGATTAACCGAGATTGAAGATCGTACACGATATGCTGGCGGAGAGATCGTCAAACTACTGGGGAATGGCTCCGCCTACTATGCACCCGCCCAGTGTGCAATGGAAATGGCTGAATCATACCTAAAGGATAAAAAACGGGTCATTCCCTGTGCTGCACTTTGTGAAGGAGAATTTGGGATTGATGGATATTTTATTGGTGTCCCTACAGTAATTGGTTGTGGCGGTGTTGAGAAAATCCTTGAAATCAAATTAAATTCGGACGAAAGATCCATGTTGAATAATACATTGGATGTTGTGAAAAAAACGGTGAGCGAAACTGGCCTATAATTTGATCTGATCGTTAAGAATAAGGATATGGATACTTCCCAGTTAAGGAAAAATCCATGAAATATATTTTTTATATATTTTTATCTGTTTCAACTGTTTTTGGTCAAAAAACATCGGATAGTTTTAAATGGCAGGATGGTAACACTTATAGATCCTCTGTAGAGTATACTTTCGATGATATCCCTGACAATGGTTCTTACTCATGTATCATGAGCGACATAAAAGGAGATATAGATATCATTGGCCACCCAGGTTCTGGTACACATTTAATCATTGAACGTGTTATCCAGGCTATGAGCAATAAGAACGCAATCAATATGCTTGAAAAAAATCAAATTCAGGTGTTCCATATTGAAACTGATAAAACCGTGGAGATCAAAAGGTTAGGCCATAGATATCAGAATAGAATACAATCTCGTTTTAGAATTCATCTTCCCTTCAACACGAACATAACAATAGAATCCGCGGGCGGGGATAACCGCATAAGAAAGATCCGTGGACAAATTGAGGTGAGGACAAGGGGTGGTGATATTGAGTTGGAACAATTATCAGGTATAACCAGTGCATATACAGATGGGGGAAATATTTACGCTAATCATAGTGAA
>Ga0209019_1001189_pt1 | contig 13038 bp, 7 predicted proteins | sample METZYME_3_300m_FD_187549 | JGI IMG/M metagenome (GOLD analysis project Ga0209019, IMG submission 187549) | Marine microbial communities from oxygen minimum zone in mesopelagic equatorial Pacific - METZYME_3_300m (SPAdes) (version 2) | ecosystem: Environmental > Aquatic > Marine > Oceanic | place... | reverse complement strand
CCCACTGATATATTTCAACCTTTAGCCATTTATGATCAGGTCGATGGTGTTTCCGGATCCCATGCGATGAATGATCCACTAATTTACTATGATCTTGGATCAGAGTCCGGACTTCAGTACACCCATATCGATGAAAATATTACTAACGGATATGAATATTGGTATGCGGTTACTGCGTATGACGGACCTGATGACTGGGCCGGGGCGCCAGTGGATCCCATGGAAAATTCAAAATCCAAGGATGCCTCTATTGCTAATGATAATACCGTTGCGTTAATCCCTCAGGTCGATCCTGCCGGTTATGAAAAAGGGGGTGTGGAAAATGTAACCCATATGGGCTATTCTGATGCAATTCTTACAGCTATTGCAGCGGACCCATTTATGGTGGAAATGCTGGGTCATTCAGAAGTCACCGAAAATGACCTGGTAAGTAAAGGATATTCTTATCTAGTGGAATTCCATGCCAGGATTGATACAGTTGATTCCAGTAGCGCTGATAATTTTGACTGGGACACAACCTATGTCCACTATTGGTCTATGGTGAATTCTTCTACAGGCGATACAATTATTCATAAAGAAACAGATATAGTTTCTGAAGTGCAGCACGTGATTGACGGATTTATCCCCTCTTTTTCCCATGCGGTGTGGGATATTGAGCAGGAGGATTCAACAGTGTTCACACCTTTAGATTCCACCACAGCCAGCGGGATTCCTTTTGGCGGGCTGGGACATGCCAGTGCAAGTGAAGCAACATGGCGAAGCTATATGTCCACTCTCCCTTCAAATTCTGTAGGCGAACTTGGAGGTATTCCAGCCATTTCCGATTTATGGAATGATCTTGAACTGCGCTTTACCAGCGCCGGATCTATGGCCTCATATTATAATATCCTGACCCTGTATGATATGCAAGAAATTGATACGGTCCGGGTTCCATTCGAATTATGGGATGTGGAAAATGCGCGACAGTTGAATATTGCTGCATACCAGACTCTGGGAACTGCCAAACCGGAAGGAAGGATATGGACACTGGATAGTGCATTGGTAGTGGATTCGGTTTTTGTTGCTGGTGATACGACGCTGGATACTTCCTGGGTTTATGGATACAGGCTGAATACGGATTTTCAATTTATTCCCGGATACACATCGTACTCTTCAGAAAGTATTTTGCACTATACAGAAGACACGGACCAAATGGGCTGGGTAATCAACTGGGACAAGGCCGGTTCATACTTTAATAATGGGGATAAATTGAGAATTTATATCCCCAACCCGATCATTCCGGGCCAGGATACATATACCATCACTACAACTAAAGACGGCTACGCACTTACCCGAGAAGACCTGGGCCAGGTTAAGGTTGTACCCAATCCTTATGTGGTCACCTCCGTTTATGAACAGCTTTCTTATGTAAAAGAATTGCACTTTACACATTTACCGGTGGAATGTGTCATTCGGATCTACAATAATGCCGGAGAAATGGTCCAGCTTTTACAGCATAATCCATCAAGTCCCGGGTATCGCGGGCCAAGTGTTGAGGCATGGAATCTTGGAACCTACAATAATCAGGATGTCGCGTTTGGTATCTATGTTTTTCATGTAGTTTCCAGTGATGATCAAAACAGTGAGGAATTCATTGGAAAATTTGCGGTGATTAAATGAGGCGGTTCGTTTTCAATTTTACAGTGTTCTATTCCATATTACTGGGTCAGTTTGACAATGTTGGCACTTCTGCGGCAAATTTCCTGAAAATAGGAGTGGGCGCAAGGGCAGCGGGTATGGGCGGTGCCATTATTGGGCATGTGGACGACCCGTCCAGCTTATTCTGGAATCCCGCCGGAATCGCAAATGCAAAAAACATAGAGGTCATGGTGAACCATACGGACTGGATCCTTGATTTTAATCACAGCTACTTTGCAGTTGTATTCCCTGGTGGAAACATCGGGCATTTTGGGTTTAGCGTTAATTATCTTGACATGGGTGAAATGGAACGCACAACAGAATTACAGCCGGAAGGAGACGGCACATCTTTTTCCGCATCAAATATGGCCATTGGCCTGGCATTTTCTAAAAAAATGAATGATCATTTCAATATGGGTTTCCAAGCTAAAATAGTCCAGGAATCTATTTCATTCACATCTGCCAACGCCTTTGCTATTGACGCCGGTTCACAATATGTAAGCCGGTTCTCTGGATTAAAGATCGGTATGTCTATTACCAATTTTGGAACGAAAATGCGCCTGAATGGAACAGACCAAAAAGTAGATATTGATCCTTATGAAGAATTGGATGGCAACCCCGATGTAATCGCCAATCTTCGTACAGAAGATTGGCCGCTGCCCATGGCCTTTCGATTTGGGTTGTCATTCCAGTTGCTGGGTCCAAAAGCAATGATTAAAAACCCATTGCTGGTCCTGACAATCAATGCAGACTATTATGATGCCCGGGATGTAAATCCTTATTATGCGGGCGGTGCAGAATTAAAAGTTGGGAAACTGCTGTACCTGCGCTCTGGCTTATGTCATGAATTTTTACGCTTTGCCGATTCCATTAATAACAGTTCCATTGGAAAATTGAGCGACTCCGGTTATTCCGATCTCTATATAAGCCGCTGGTCCTGGGGCTTTGGACTGACCTCGGAGAGTTTCCCGGCCATTCCCTACAAGTTCAACCTGGATTATTCTGTCTCTGACCTGGGTCTCCTGGGCCTTAGTTCCCAGGTCGGTTTGACATTTAAATTATAGCTAATCAGGACTGTAGACTAAGTTCCCTATTCAGGATTCCTTTTGTTTCATTGAATGCTGAAAAAATTTCCAAATCTCTTCGCTGGTATTTAAATCCCCATTTCCTGATTTCACAGGCCAGCCCGACGGCCACTCGTGGTCTCCATTTATGACTTTGTAGAACCAAACCTCATTATTGTTCCACCCGCTAGTATATTTTTCGGTGATAACTATGCTTCCATCGTTTCTATCAATGTCAGGGAGGGTATCTATGTTTACCTTTTTACACTCGTTACGATCCACCCAGAAATTGATTGTTGTTTCAACACCCATGTACGCTCCCCATTTATCTCTATTGTCCACATCCCCATCATAGTATGTTGTTTTGTCCGCTGTCCCGTGGACCTGGAAAACGGGTACAGGATCATTTTTGTTGCACGATTCATAGATCCAGCCCATCATACAGCCTGTGATAGGGGCGATTGCTTTGAAGATATCTGGCGCCTCGCAACCTAAGAGATAACTCATATCGCCGCCGTTGGACATACCGGCGCAAAATGTTTTTTCAGGATCTAAATTATATTCTTGTTGTAAATATATCGCTAAGGATTTAATAAACGATACATCATCTACGGTTTCATTCTTATGAGTTTCGTAGCCTACATTCCAGAAAGGCGTCCCTTTTTTTGTATGTCTCGTATTTTCAGCACCACGTATGCCCTGAGGATAACAAACAACGAACCCATGCTTATCGGCTACCTGATTCATCTGGCTATAGTTCATTATTATTGTATGGGTACTGCCAAGACCATGGAGCATAAACACAAGCGGGCTGTTTTTTTCTGCTGACTGGGGAATATATAGCATATACTCTCTTTCTAGTCCACCACTTAAAAACGTTTGGACTGGAAGGGTTATAAGATCTTTTTTTCTTGAATTTTTGCAAGAAACAACAAAAAGAGTGATCATTAAGAATAGAAAATTTTTATACACTACTTTATTAAGTGAACTATTTATCGAATCTAGACATAGCGATATATTAAAAGTATTGATAATTATTTAGTAAGTATGAAAATTAATTAGATAGTAAAATCTATCAACTGCTCACATGATTTAATGATGAAAAAATTAATTTCTATAGTAGCCGCTTTGGTTTTTATTTCGTGTTCAACAGATCAGGATAGAAATTACAACCTTAGTAAAGTCGACCCTGCGCTTGTTGGATTTGACAAAGAATCATTAGAAAGGATAGATGATTTTATTTTATCAAGCATTAATAATAAAGAAGTTGCTGGAACATCAGCTATTATTATAAAGGATGGTGGTGTAGTCTATCACAAGGCCTTTGGCATGGCCGATATCAAGAATAAGAAAAAAATGGAGAAAAACACTATCGTAGCTATTGCGAGCATGTCAAAGCTAATGAGCACCGTTGGCGCTTTAATAATATATGATAGGGGGTTATACAATCTGGATACTAGGCTGGATGAGATCCTGCCAGAGTTTAAAGATCCTAAGGTTTTTGTTTCTTACAATAGTGAGACAAAATCTTTTGTTACCAGAGCCGCAGATGGACCCATCCTTATGAAGCATTTATTTACACATACTTCTGGATTAGTCTATCCTTTCTTTACTCCACCCGAAATAGGCAGGGAAGGTTATATGCAGGGTCGTGTTTATGATGCTTGGTCGCCTGATACCAGTTTAACCCTTGAGGAAAATATCAAAAGATTGTCTAGTCTTCCTCTGGTCGATGATCCCGGAAAAAAGTGGCACTACGGTCTTAACATGGATGTCCTAGGGAGAGTTATCGAGGTGCTTGATGGTAGATCGTTTGCCCTGTTTATGAAGGAAGAGATTTTCGATCCGCTTGGGCTAAGAGATACAGGCTTCAGGTTACCAAAGTCGCACTGGAAAAGGGTGGCAAAAATTTACAGTAGCCTTGATGGTGGTGGAACCGAGTTCTTGTGTTGCCCCGAGTATAGTGACACAGAGTTAGAGGTTCTTGGCCAGCCTAGGTTTACTATTGATACATATAAACAGAGCATGAGAACCGTCGCCATGGGGGGTGCTGATATTTATAGTACTGCCTATGACTACGCAAGATTTTTGCAAATGCTTCTCAATGGTGGTACACTAGATGGTGCACGTATCCTTGGGAGAAAAACAGTAGAGATGATCAACAGGCCACTTAGTAATTTATTCAGTCCGGAGGACAAGAACACTGCTATGGGTTTGAGTGTAGGAGTTGTAGTAGACGACAGACTGAACTATGAGCATCATTCTACAGGAAGCTATTTCTGGGGAGGGTATTTCTATACTTCCTACTGGGTAGATCCCAAAGAAAAACTGATCGGTGTTATCATGAATCAGATTAACCCCAGTACATCCAGACTAAATGATAAGTTTCACCAGCTGGTCTATTCTGCACTTGACTAAAATAGTAATAGTCTAAAAAGTGATTTCTTTGCAATACCAAGAAAAAAGAATAGGACAACGGGGAAAAAGTCTATACCAATGGATCCCATTTGAAGAAATCATCTGATAATGGCTGCCTAACTCCATAACCCCTGTAATACAAAAACCAGATGTGCATTGGCCTCTAGTTATTCTGGAATATGCAGAATGTATTTCAGCTGCTTAATTATTCATTATTTACATTTAGCAAGATTTATGGTAGTTATTTCTGCAGGACCATCTTCCTGGTCTGGAAATAATCCCCGGCCTGGATCCGGTATAGATAGACACCACCAGCAACAGAATTATGTTGATTGTTGGTGGCGCTCCAAATGACCGACCTGTAACCAGCTTGCTGTGTTTCATTCACCAAATTTTTTATTTCTCTACCAAGAATATCGTAGATAGTGATGTTAACAAAACTTTTTTGTGGCAGGTAATATTGAAGTGCTGTTACCGGGTTGAATGGGTTGGGATAGTTCTGCTGCAGTAAAAATATATTCGGTTTCTGTTTTTCATTATTATTGGTGATACCCAGATTATTATCAATAAAGTTTGTAAAGAAGTTCCAGATCTCTTCGCTGGAATTGATATCCATATTACCGTAAGCACCCGGCCAATCATGACCTCCGTTAACAACTTCATACAGCCATACTTCATTGTTGTTGACCCCATTGGTATTTTTATGGCTGATCACGTAACTGCCATCGGAGGTATTGATGTCAGGCAAAGTATCAATAGTGGATCCTGTACAGCCATTCAGCTGGGTCCAAAAATTAAACGTTGTATCCACACTTTCCCATGGGCCCCAGCCATCATTAAAAATTTCGTCTGCACCTTCCCACCATGTCACGTCATCATCAGTCCCATGGATTTCAAATACGGGCACAGGATTTACAGGGACACAAGAATCATAAATCCAGGTCATCATACAGCCAGCCACTGGTGCAATTGCACGAAATATCTCCGAAGCTTCACACGCCAGTAGATAACTCATGTCACCGCCATTGGACATCCCTGTACTGAATATATTATCGGTGCTGAGGCTATACTCTGCCTGCAGATATTGAGTCAGTGATATGATAAAACCTACGTCATCCACTGTTTCATCCACATGCCAATCATAACCCACATTCCAAAAACTATAATCCCAATCATCGATAAGACCCTGGGGATAACAAACAGCAAAACCATTCTCATCTGCAATTTGATTCAGGCCGGAGTAATTCATTATACCGCTGGCAGATCCGGAATACCCATGGAAAACAAATAAAAGTGGAGAATCTACTTCCATTGAGTCTGGGAGATACAGGTAATACTCCCTGTTTAGACCACCATGAGAAAATTGGTGCAGCTCAGGCTGGGCCAGGACGAACGGTAAAGGGAACAGTAACAGAAAAAGGAAATATTTCATCCACACTATTCGTCATTAAGATTAACCAATGGAACAGCCTTGGAAAAATCATCGTCGATATTATCGGTGTATCTTAAAATATAAGAAAAATGATAGGAACCCGGCTTGATCAGGTATTCTTTATGGGTTCGGGGGTTCCAGCTGTCATCGCCTCCCAGTCCCATTATTTTATGATCAATATTTACTGTTACAGGTCCATCTTCCTTAACCATATAAGTATGGGTTGCATTTGTAATGTTTTCTAGCGTGTAATGGTGAGTGCTCAAATTGAATTGTGGCAGGCCAAAAATAATGACTCCGGCATTGGTTGTATTGGATATTGTGGCCCAGCGAACGTCTGTTTTATTTCCATTCTCCTGAGGCCGGATATAAGGGAAATATTGTTCAGCAACGGTTCCTTCATAAATCCCTAAAAAAGCATTATGCTTGCGGTCGCTGTAGGATTCATGGGGGCCTCTGCCGTACCATTTCAGGTATGAAAATTCTTCAGGGATCTTAAATGTGATACCTAATTTTGGTAGAACGGGCAAAGTGGGGTCCACAATAGACTGCACATCCACATACAGATCCCCATTGCCTAAGACCGTATACACCATTTCTACATGGATGTCACCTTTTTTACTAATGTACTTTTCTGAAATCTTGATTTGTACCATCTGATTATTCGGTTCTTTCACTTCAACAGACTGTACGCTACGCTGGAGTTTATTGTAGCCCGCCTTCAGCCAGCGGGACGCGAAACTTTTATCGTCCCCGCCCTCATCATTATCTGTTGGAGCCCGCCAGATATTGTGCAGCAAAGGAGCAGACAGATATTGTTTGTCATTAATGGCAACATTTAGCAGTTGACCAGCATTCAAATTAAACTGAAAAATTTTCTCAGCAGCAGTGACAACCAGCCCATCGCCGCTGCGTTCTGTTTTTAATTTTGGCAATGCTGATATATCCGGTATACGACCAAAAATTCGTGTGCCGGGTTGTATCAGGACCTGGTCCGCAGCAACAATATGTCCCTTCTCTGCCCAAGATGTTGCCTGCTGAAGAGAAAAAATAAAATTGACTGCATATTCTTTAAATGGATCCAGCTTCCGGCCGGAAGAAATGGGCACAGATATTGTTTTGTGAGAACCGGGATCAATATTGGAAAGGTCTAATTCAAATTCTGCAATTATAAATCCATTTTCCAACAATTCACAGCGGCCCAGAACATGGCTTAAATCCTGGAAAAAATTCCTGTTCTCCACCGTATAAACATTGGGAGCATCCTGCTTGCCATACACTTTAATATTTTGCAAATGGTGCTTTACTTCATAAAGCCCCGGGTGGGGCTGGCGGTCGGGTGAGACCACACCATTGATGCAGAAATTTCCATCATGAAGTTTTTCGCCAAAATCGCCTCCGTACACATAGTAACTGCCGTGTTCATCTTCGCGCAGCAGTCCCTGGTCCACCCAATCCCAGATAAATGCACCCTGGATGCGTGGGTATTTATATATCGCATCCCAATACTTGAAGATGTTTCCGTTACTATTACCCATGGCATGAGAATACTCACAGAGAATTACAGGGCGTTCGGGGTTTTCATCATGAAGCTTGATCATAAGATCCACAGAGGGATACATATTAGCGATGATATCATAATGATTGGGCAAAGGTCCATAACCTGGTTCCTTGCCTTCATAATGGATCAATCTTGAAGGATCATATTTACGAATCCAATCAGCCATCACATCATGATTGGGACCGTAGCCAGCCTCATTCCCCAACGACCAGACAATAATTGAAGGATGATTGACATCTCTCAGGACCATCCGCTGGGCCCGGTCCAGGAATGCTTTTTCCCATGTTGGATCCAGTGTGAATTTGGACCAAAATGCATGAGATTCCAGATTGGTTTCATCATAGAGGTAAAGCCCGTATTCGTCACAAAGCTCATACCAGCGAGGATGATTGGGATAATGAGATGTACGGACCGCGTTCACATTAAATTTCTTCATCAATTTGATGTCCATAATCATAGACTCATCAGAAACAGTTCTGCCCATGATGGGATCATGTTCATGGCGATTCACACCCTTGATAATAATGGGTTTACCATTGACCAGCATTTGGCCATTTTTTAATTCCACACTTCGAAAACCGGTCCTGCAACTGACATACTCCATTTTCTTATTATCTAAATCTTGTAACGAAAGGACCAGTGTATATAGATGAGGTATTTCTGCAGACCACTGGCTGACATCATTTACTTCTAAGGAAAAATCCAGTATTTTTTCAGCATTGGGGCTTAGTTCTTGCTCAATGGAGCGGATAACATCTATCTCCTGTTGAGTTGGGTCAAAAAGAGATGCTTCAAGCAAAACCCGTTTCGGAGAAGATGTATAATTTGATAACTGCGCTGTTAAGGATAATTTCCCATTCTGATAATTATTGGTGAGTTCTGCGATTGCCTTATAATGACGAATATGAACGTCGGGCACATGCATGAGATATACATCCCGATAGATTCCGCTCAGCCGCCAGAAATCCTGGTCTTCAATAAAGGCCGCATCCGACCAGCGAAATACCTGGACCGCAATGCTGTTTTCGCCCGGTGACAGATAAGAGGTAATATTGAATTCTGCCGGTGTCATGCTGCCCTGGCTGTAGCCCGCCTTTTTCCCGTTTATCCACAGAAAAAAAGCCGATTTAACACCGTCAAAATGCACGATGATTTGTCCATCTTCCCAGTTGTCAGGCAATGTAAATGTTCTTCGATACGAACCTACCGGGTTATTATCCCGGGGCGGGACTGGCGGTTTAGGATCTGGGAATGGATGTTTTACATTGGTATAGATCGGTTTTCCATATCCCTCAAGCTGCCAGGAACTGGGAACGGATATATCCTCCCAGGTATTAACATTATAGTCCAAATTAAAAAATTCAAGGGGCCTCTCATCCGGCTTTGGGACCCAGTTGAATTTCCAGGTGCCATTCAAATTGAAAAAATGAGCTGATGATGATTTCTCCCCCTCCAGAGCTTCGGAAAGGTTGTCAAAGGGCATAAGGGTAGCATGACCTGGCTCTTTATTTTCCCCGATCATGGTGGGATCTTCCCAATATTCCAGCTGCTTTTGCCCCGCATATCCCATAACGATAATAAAGAAAAGAGATACTGCTCTTTTTATCATTCTATATAAGTCAATCAACTGTAATGATCACAGAACCATAATTGCCGCCTTTTTCTATTTCCTCGTGGGCCTTTGCGCTTTGCCCCAATGGGAAGGTCGCTGCAACACGATGATCAAATTGTTCATCGGTCAAAATGGCGGTTATATCTTCCATGGCTTGTTGTTTTGCTTCCCCAGGCATGGCATAGACCAAAACCATTCTAACGGTCATATCCATGAACATCATTCTTATAAACGGTATGGCAGGATTCATATCTGTCATGGATGAATAGGTGGCAATAATACCATTTGTCTTTAAAACATCAAGGACCGCTGGAAGATTAACTCCAAAATCACCTTCTACGACCCGGTCCACTTTTTTCCCACCTGTAAAATCAAGTATTTCTTTGGCTGTATCATCAGATGGATGGCCAATCACAAAGTCGGCACCCGCCTTATTGCAATTCTCTATACTCTGGGGACTCGACCCTGTCGCAATAACCGTAGCACCAAAGTATTTTGCCCACTGAATGGCGTAGTAACCCACCCGGCCTGCCCCGCCGGTCACCAGTAAAGTCTGCCCATCCACACTGCCATCTGCACACACGCATCTGTGGGCGGTCATAGCTGGGATGCCCATCATGGCACCGATTTCGTAGGAGGCATTATCCGGCATCCAGACCGCCTGGTTTGATGGCACGCAAACATATTGTGCAGAGGTTCCTTCCTGCCGGCCGTATTGGGCATTGTAAAGCCACACCCGTTCACCCACTTCCCGGCCCTCAACACCTGTACCCAAGGCAAAGATCTCGCCGGCTCCATCACTATTAGGGATCACAGTTCCTTCATCCAAAAGTCGGGGATTTGCACCAAGCCTTTTTTTCGTATCCGAGGGATTCACCCCTGAAGCATGGATCCGAACCTTGACCTCACCCTGAGCTGGTTCCGGTGTCTGGTATTCACCAATCTCCAAAACATTTTCCGCGGACCCGAATTTGTTATACCATACTGCCTGCATATGCACTCCTATAAACTATTTGATAATCCTTCTGTGTGGCCATCCAAGCCTATGGCCTGACCAGAAACATACCGGCCATAATCTGAAGTCAGAAAAAGCGCCAGATTGGCCACATCTTCCGGCTCAACAAATGTTTTCATTGATACCTGTTTTACATAAAGTTCCTTGATCTCTTCCACCGACTTACCCTGCTCCAATGCATCCGCCTTTATGACCTGATCAATTCGGTCTCCGCTCACACTGCCGGGACAAATCGCATTGACCCGGATACCCTCGCCGCCAAGTTCCATGGCCAGTGTCTTTGTTAAACCAATCACAGCCCATTTCGCAGCTGTATACGGAGACCGCAGAGGGAACCCAAAAAAGGATGCGCTGGACGCAATATTGATTATGGATGGCTGCTGCGATTTTTGAAGCAGTGGAATCGCTGCTTTTAAGGAATAGAACATGCCGTTCAAGTTCACGGCAATGGTCCGGTCCCAGTCACCTGGATCCACATCCTGCAGGTTTGCCGTGGGTCCGGCGATCCCGGCGCAATTGACCAGCACATCGATTGAATTAACCTGCTGAGCTACATTTGTGAAAAATGATTTAACCTCGGAGTACACGGAAACATCTGTTTTTTGGACAAATATATCTGACTCTTCAGATTTGAATGAGGAAATAAATTCATCTGAAATATCACATATATAAACCCTGCATCCTTCATTTTTATAGGCCTGTGCAATTGTTTTCCCGATCCCAGAAGCTCCGGCAGTAACCACAACTTTGAGTTCTTGGGAAAGGAAATTCATTTTATTCATGATTTTTCAGACTAGAAAACAAGGATATTCCCATCATAACATAGACAAAAATTAAAGGCAGGGCTGATATCAAAACTGCCAGTTTCAAAGATTCTAATCCGCCAATATAGATCAGGGAAAGGGGCAGAATGACCAATGTAAATGCCCAGAAAAGCCTGTGCCATCTGGCTGGTTCCTGATGGGCTTCCAATTTTTCCGTGGCACAGGATGCCAGAGCATAAGAAGTGGAATCAAAGGTGGTCGCCATGAAAACCACGCTCATTAGCGTAAATAGAAATAGGGTAATATGTCCGCCCGGCAGGGAACCGATCACCCCGGATATGGCATGTGCCCCCTTGCCAAGATGAATCAGCGCGGTTGTCAGAAATTGACCGGATAATTCCAGGTGCAAAGCATAATTCCCAAGAATGTTATAGAATATTGCACACCCGATACTGCCAAAAAACAGGGTACCAAAAATAACCTGACGAATACTCCTGCCTCCTGATATTTTGGTAATAAAGATGCCGTTAAAGGGTCCTACCGCAACCCACCAGGACCAATAAAAGATACTCCAATCTTCCACAAATCTTGAATCAGTCACGGGATCCGTCCAGGTCATCATCCTTACAAAATTTTGAATCATCAATCCGAAACTGTTCAAGCTCATTTTAAGAATAAATATCGTGGGGCCTGCCAAAAATATAAACGTAAGAAAGATAAATGCGGCTGTGGTATTAAAATTGCTTAATCGCTTGATACCGCGGGTTAGGCCCAGATATACTGAAATTGAGAAGATAGAAGCACAAAAAAGAATCACAATAACTTTCAATGAGAACGAATCAGACAACCCAAATACTGATTCAACTCCTGCTGCTATCATAGGCGTGCCCAGTCCCATTGATGTGCCCGTAGATCCTAATAATCCTACCATGAACAGGACATCAATTATTTGGCCGGGCACTCCATCTGCATGCCTCCCCAATAATCCCCTGCAACTATTACTGATCCTGAGCAGGGGAATCCTTTTCACATAATACATGTAACTGAGTGCAATAGCCGGTAAACAGTAAAATGCCCACCCGGCAATTCCCCAATGAAACATGCCGTATGTAGCGGCATATTCTATTGCCAGTTCGGAACGGGGTATAATCCCAAAAGGCGGAGAGTCATAATAGTAAGCCCATTCAATCGTTCCCCAGTATAAAATGCCAGTAGCCACACCTGCACAAAAAAGCATGGAGGCCCAGCTGAACGTATTAAAATGATAATCATCGTCGCCCAGTTTAATTGCACCGTACTTACTAAAAGCAAGCCACAGCACAAATATGAGAACAATAAACGTTAATATCTGGTAAATGCTTCCAAAAGTATTTTCGAGGTAGACTTTTAATGCCAGCAGAACTTGATAACTATCCTGTGACCATAGGATAATGGGTGCAATGCAGATTGCCAGGGAAGCCAGGGAAGCATAGAATATTATTTTATCTGTTTTTAC
>Ga0209019_1001187_pt1 | contig 13057 bp, 7 predicted proteins | sample METZYME_3_300m_FD_187549 | JGI IMG/M metagenome (GOLD analysis project Ga0209019, IMG submission 187549) | Marine microbial communities from oxygen minimum zone in mesopelagic equatorial Pacific - METZYME_3_300m (SPAdes) (version 2) | ecosystem: Environmental > Aquatic > Marine > Oceanic | place... | reverse complement strand
GAGGAGCCAGTTGAGGAAGAGGCTGCCGAGGAGCCAGTTGAGGAAGAGGCTGCCGAGGAGCCAGTTGAGGAAGAGGCTGCCGAGGAGCCAGCTGAGGAAGAGGCTGCCGAGGAGCCAGCTGAGGAAGAGGATGAATAAGATTAGGATGACTAACTATCAGCCTCTCTTCCTCAGGAGAGGATATAGCTCGTCAGATACAGATGCATTTCTAGTACCGGTAGAGTCAAACCCAAACGCCGGCGATTTAGCCGGAGTGCACTAGGAGGAATAAGGGAAGATGGCGACGAATCATGAAGAGCTGCTCGAAACCATTGGCAGCATGACCGTTCTCGAGCTTTCTGAGTTCGTTGATGCCTTTAAGGACAAGTTCAATGTCACAGCTCTCGCAGCTCCGATGGCGATGCCCGGAGGGGCAGCAGGTGAGGATGCTGGAGCCGCTGAGGAGAAGGACGAATTTGATGTTGTCCTCGAGGGCATCGGTGACAAGAAAATCCAAGTCATCAAGGTTGTGCGTGAGCTCACGGGACTCGGTCTCAAGGAAGCTAAAGAAGTAGTAGACAGTGCTCCGGGCCCTGTGAAGGAAGGTGTCACGAAGGTGGAGGCTGAAGAAATGAAAGCTAAGCTGGAGGACGTCGGGGCGGCCGTAGCGCTTAAGTAGTGCTTTTGGACGATAACCGACCCTTGATCGGTACCGCTCGACACTTTTGGGCTAGCATTGGTTTTTGTCCGAGGGGTCACCCATCTCTGTTGGGGGCCCCCTCGGGCCAGGAATTGATGTGCTCGCTTGATCAACACAATACATACTGGCCGCCGTTGCAGGTGGCCTGGTAAGAAGGGGGACAAACCTTGGAATTGCGCAAGGATAATAGACCGATTCTCAGTTTTGCTAAGCTTGAGTCAGTCATGCCGATGCCGAACTTGTTGGATGTTCAACTTCACTCGTTTGGGAAGCTGATCGGTTCTGGGACGGACGATGGTGGTCAATGGGATTTCGGTCTGGAGCGTGTCTTCGGAGAAATTTTTCCGATCTCGGATATCAACCACAACTTCACGCTTGAGTTCATTAGCGCGTCGTTAGCAGAGCCGAAGTATTCGGTTGAAGAATGCATCGAGCGGGATATGACCTATGCCGCCCCACTCAAGGCGATGCTGCGTCTCATTGTTTGGGAGATGCCTGATGAAGAGGAAAGCGCGGCTAAAAAGAGGAAAAGGAGAAAAGAGCCTCCCCCAGAGGACCGTCGTCCCACAGATATTATTGAGAAGGAAGTATACCTCGGAGACCTCCCGCTCCTGACGGATCTTGGGACCTTCATTATTAATGGCGCAGAGCGGGTGGTCGTGAGTCAATTACATCGCTCTCCTGGGGTCGTGTTCGAAGAGAACATTCATCCCAATGGCACCAAGCTTTATAGTGGACGAATTATCCCCTTCCGTGGGTCTTGGGTCGAATTTACGCTCGACATAAACGATATCTGCTATGTGCATATCGATAAGAAGAAAAAGTTTCCGGCAACCGCCCTTCTCAGGGCGCTAGGATACAGCTCCGACGCTGAGATCTTCCGACTCTTCTATGACGTGACTGAGTTTAGTCTCACTGGAAAACGGGCGATCGCGACTGATGAGTTGCTGGGTAAGGTAGTAGCTGAGGATTTCGTCGATATGGAAGCCGTCGATTCAGAAACTGGAGAGATCCTCTCAGAAGGTGAGATCGTCATTCAGAACGGTGAGGAAATAGACGAGGAAGTCATCGAGATTCTCGAACGGCTTAAGGTAAAGAAACTTAAGATTTACACGACAGATCGGCAGACCCCCCGGGGCGATAGCCCCATGATCAAGAACACGATTAAGAAGGATCCGACGGAATCTGAAGAAGAGGCGCTATATGCGATCTACTCGCTTTTACGGCCCGGTGACGCGCCCAATGTCCAAACGGCCCGTCTCGCACTAGAGCAGGTTTTCTTCAGTCCTAAGCGCTATGACCTTGGGCGTGTAGGGCGCTATAAGATGAATCAACGTCTTGGTGTTGGACTACCCAGGACGCAAACCATCCTAACCAACGAAGATTTCGTATCCATTGTCGGACACCTTGTCGAGCTAAACGAAGGCCGAGGGTACACAGACGATATTGATCACCTCGGGAACCGCCGTGTTCGTACGGTCGGCGAGCTTATCGCGAACCAGTTCAGTGTCGGCCTCAGCCGGATGGCGAGACTCGTCAAGGAGCGGATGTCGATCAACACTGATCCATCAAAGATCACGATTGATGAACTGGTGAACGCACGTACAGTCTCTGCTGTGATCCAGGCTTTCTTTGGCTCCAGTCAGTTGAGCCAGTTTATGGATCAGACCAATCCTCTTGCGGAGATGACCCACAAGCGTCGTCTCTCGGCCCTCGGCCCGGGTGGACTAACCAGAGAACGTGCTGGCTTTGAAGTGCGTGATGTCCACTACTCCCACTATGGCCGGATGTGTCCGATCGAGACGCCTGAAGGTCCCAATATCGGGTTGATCACTTCTCTTACGACCTATTCTCGGATCAATGACCTTGGCTTCGTGGAGACACCCTACAGGCGTGTAAAGAATGGTAAGGTCACAAAAACGATAGAATGGTTGTCAGCGAATGAGGAAGAAGAGAAGCGCATTGCGCAGGCCAATGCACCTCTAGGACCTAAAGGCAACTTCGAAAATGAGTTCGTACTTTGCCGAGAGCGAGGAGATTTCCCGCTACTTCGCCCGGCCGATATCGACTACATGGATGTTGCACCAGACCAACTTGTGTCTGTCGCGGCAGCACTAATCCCTTTCTTGGAACATGACGATGCTAACCGAGCACTGATGGGCTCGAACATGCAGCGCCAAGCCGTCCCACTTCTGTATACGGATGCTCCACTTGTCGGAACGGGGATGGAGGGGAAGGTCGCTTCTGATTCGGGTGCAGTGGTTACCGCTCGCCGTGCTGGAAAAGTAGTAGAGGTCACGGCAGACGAGGCAGTGATTGACACAGGAACTATAAAGCCAGGAAGTGCCGGACAGCCTCTTGCCAAGCTTACTCAATTTGACCGGTATCCACTCAAGAAGTTTTGGCGTACGAATCAGGATACAGCGATCAATCAGCGACCCCTCGTGCAGGTGGGCGAAAAAGTCAAACCCGGGGATATCATCGCTGATGGACCGAGTACCGACTCTGGTGAACTGGCACTTGGCCGGAACGTCCTGGTCGCATTCATGCCTTGGTACGGATCGAACTTTGAAGACGCGATCTTGATCAGTGAGAAATTAGTCAAAGATGACATTTTCACGTCAATCCATATCCAAGAGCTTGAACTGCACGTAAGGGATACAAAGCGAGGTATGGAGGAGATAACGCGCGAAATCCCGAACGTCGCGGAGGAAAACCTGCTAGACCTCGATGAACGAGGAATCATCCGTGAAGGAGCGAGAGTTACAGCAGGGGATATTCTTGCTGGGAAGATCACCCCAAAAGGAGAGACCGAACTTTCACCGGAAGAGAAGCTGCTGACAGCGATCTTTGGTGAGAAAGCCAAGGACGTTAAGGATTCATCTCTCAGGGTTCCTCCGGGCATGACCGGAACGATCATCGATGTGAAAATTTTCTCACGCCGGATTGACGATCCGCTGCTTGAAAAAGAGCACGGGGTGAAGATTGGAGATCTTAGGGGTCTCGAACGATACGAGATCAAACGTATCCAAGACGTTCGTGATGAGGAACTTCGTGAGATCCTGATTCGCCAAACGGTCAGCTTAATGCTGAAGAAGGGTACCGTCGAGCTGTTTATGGAAGAGGGCGCGAAGTTCACGAAGGACAATATTGAACGGATCAATTTCAAACAGGTCGATCTTGAGACATTCAAGCTACAGAATAAGTCTGCGAGTGAACGTCTTCGGAGTGTAGTAGATGAGGCCCAAGTGCGGATTACACGCATAAAGGAGAGCACGGAAGACCAAATTGATAAGGTCTTTCAGCCTGACGAACTCCCGCCCGGTGTAGTCCAACTCGTTAAGGTCTATGTAGCTGAAAAGCGAAAAATCTCAGTGGGCGACAAGATGGCTGGGCGGCATGGGAATAAGGGCATCATTGCCAGGATCGCACCTGAAGAGGATATGCCGTTTCTCCCAGATGGAACACCGGTTGAGATTGTGCTGAACCCACTAGGTGTGCCATCTCGAATGAATGTTGGCCAGGTACTAGAGACCCACTTGGGATGGGCAGGGAGGGTTCTGGGTTTTGAAGCTAAGACCCCTGTATTCCAAGGTGCGACCGAGAACGAGGTCGGAGGATTACTTAAATTGGCCGGCCTTAAGTGGCTTCATGATGCTTACGACCTAAAGGCTTCTCCTCCGGTGGGGTTAGGGGACATCGAAACACTTGTAGCGGCGACAGGGCAACTGCCAGTCGTCATGACTGGTCGAGGAGATGGAAATGGAAATGGTTCTGGCCCGGATGGTGAGACACATGGAATTGGACAGTCATTAGATGCCTATCTGTCACTGGATACCAGTAAGAACCACAAGAAATTTTTTGACCAACTAGGAGCATTTCTTGTGGAAGCCGGAGGTGAACTCGCTGCTCGTAAGGGAGAGAAATTTACAAGCCTCTTCCCAGCTATCCAGAAACTGAAGGGACGTTCTACGATCCGATCCGGCCTTGATGAAGCAGTCAATGAGTTGATGGAGCACTGCGAAATCTTACCCAATGGAAAGATTTGGCTCAGGGATGGACGTAGTGGTCGCCGCTTTGATCATCCAATTACAGTTGGCGCGATCTACATGCTCAAGTTGAGCCATCTTGTAGATGACAAGATCCACGCACGCTCCATTGGGCCATACTCTTTGGTCACTCAGCAGCCCCTGGCTGGTAAGGCGCAGTTTGGTGGTCAGCGCTTTGGTGAAATGGAGGTCTGGGCGCTTGAAGCATACGGGGCTGCGCACACGCTTCAAGAAATTCTTACCGTTAAGTCAGATGATGTACAAGGCCGCTCAAAGGTTTATGAAGCGATCGTCAAGGGTGATAACCTTCCGAAGCCTGGTATACCGGAGTCGTTTAACGTGCTCGTAAAGGAACTACAAGCCCTTGGTCTGAGCGTCACCTTGGGCGAGGAGAAATAAATGATTGATTTTCCTAGGACTAGGGATCAGGAAACTTCGGACTTCGAGTACATACGAGTACGGCTTGCTTCCCCGGAAGAGATACGGAATTGGTCTTTCGGCGAGGTAGTGAAGCCAGAAACGATCAACTATCGCTCATTTAAGCCTGAGCGGGACGGCCTATTCTGTGAGCGCATTTTTGGACCTGTGAAAGATTGGGAGTGTCACTGCGGTAAGTTCAAGAGGATTCGGTTTCGCGGGCATGTCTGCGACCGTTGCGGTGTCGAGGTGACGTTGTCGAAGGTGCGCCGAGAACGTATGGGTCATATCGACCTTGCGGTCCCAGTGGCCCACATATGGTTCTTTAAGACCCTGCCAAGCCAACTGGGTTATCTGCTTGGCATGTCATTACGTGACCTTGAGAAGGTGATCTACTACGCATCGTATGTCGTTACTCACCCGGGTAAGCAGGACATTGATGGAGTAGCTGTAGAGTTTCTACAGCTACTCGATGAAGACGAATATTATGACTTGCGTGTTAAGGCACGCGATGAAGCGGACGAGGAGTTCAAGGCAGAAATCGGTGCGGAAGCTGCACGGACACTACTGGGGTTACTTGATACACCTGATAAGAAGATCAAGGATCGAAATGCGGATGGCAGGGGCCTTGACCGGCTTGCTGAATGGCTCCGACATGAAATCGCGACAGAGACTTCGCAGCACCGGAAGAAGAAGAAATTAAAAAGACTCAAAGTCGTTGATGCTCTTCGTAACTCTGGTAACACGCCCGAGAGTCGGAATCGCCCGGAGTGGATGATTCTTGACGTGATTCCAGTTATCCCCCCTGACCTGCGGCCGCTGGTTCCACTCGATGGCGGGAGGTTTGCAACTTCGGATCTCAACGACCTCTACCGGAGGGTTATCAACCGTAATAATCGGCTCAAGAAGCTGATCGATATGAAGGCTCCAGAGGTCATCCTCCGCAATGAGAAGCGGATGCTCCAAGAGTCTGTGGACGCTCTGTTCGATAATGGACGGCGCTCGAAGGCCATACGGGGTCGTGGCAAGCGGCCGCTCAAGTCACTCAGTGACATGTTGAAGGGCAAGCAGGGACGTTTTCGGCAAAACTTACTGGGTAAGCGTGTGGACTACTCGGGCCGCTCAGTCATCGTAGTTGGACCTGAGCTCAAACTCCACCAATGTGGACTTCCGAAAGCGATGGCGGTTGAGTTGTTTAAGCCATTCATCATACATGAGCTTGAGAAGCGTGGTGAGGCGGAGACGGTCAAGCGTGCAAAGAAGATTGTTGAGCAGAACGATCCAAAGGTTTATGAGGTTCTTGAGGATATAATCAAGGACCATCCCGTTCTACTAAATCGGGCTCCGACTCTGCATCGGCTGGGCATCCAAGCTTTCGAACCGGTCCTTGTCGAGGGTAAGGCAATCCGGATTCATCCTCTCGTGTGTGCGGCATTCAACGCCGACTTTGACGGTGATCAAATGGCGGTCCATGTGCCCCTCTCGTTTGAGGCACAGCTCGAGGCCAGAGTCCTTATGCTGGCCTCAAACAATATCCTTTTGCCATCTAATGGACGTCCCGTAGCCGCGCCGACACAGGATATGGTGATTGGGTGCTACTATCTCACCAATCCCGGACTCCGTATCACGGATCTTGAACGGTTGGTAGAAGATCCCAAGGCACCAAAAGACCAACGCAGTAAGGCAGATGCAGAACTCGACAAGCTCTATAAGGATGCACCTCGCTTCTCTACTTATGGAGAGGTCGAGATGGCCGTCGCTCAGGAGTACCTGGTATTTGAGTCACTCGTTTGGTATTGGGTTGGTGAGCAGCACGGTGAGGAGAATGGTCACTGGGTTAGAACTGCAGTAGGGCGGGTACTTTTCAATTCAATCGTGCCTGACGAAATAGGTTTCTTGAACAAAACATTTGGCAAGAAAGAACTTGGGGACCTTGTGTTTGCCTGCTTTGAGAACGCGGGTCTTGGAAAGACAACTGAATTCCTGGATCACTTAAAGAATTTCGGATTTGGCTACGCGACGATGGGCGGGATCAGCGTTGGAATCTCGGACCTTGAAGTGCCGCATGAGAAGGCAGCGATTCTGAAAGAAGCAGAGGAGGAGGTTGCGCGGTTCCAGAAAGCTTATGGGGATGGGTTCATCTCAAATGGTGAGCGCTACAACAAGGTCATTGATGTATGGACGCACGCCAATAACGATGTTGCGGACGCGATGGTTCAGCATCTAGAACGATCCAAAGATGGTTTCAATCCAGTCTACATGATGATGACGTCGGGTGCTCGTGGTAATAGGGATCAGATGCGCCAGCTTGCGGGGATGCGGGGTCTCATGGCAAAGCCACAAAAGAAGTTGACAGGTGGAATTGGTGAGATCATTGAAAGCCCAATCAAGGCGAATTTCCGTGAAGGCCTCTCTGTAGTTGAATATTTCATCTCGACCCACGGAGCCCGGAAAGGTCTGGCGGATACCGCCCTGAAAACTGCTGATGCAGGGTATCTGACAAGACGTCTGGTCGATGTTGCACAAGATGTAACGGTTGCAACGGAAGACTGTGGCACAATCCTCGGACTTGAGATGACCGCGCTGAAGGAAGGCGAGGATATCATAGAACCGTTGGCTGACCGTATCGTCGGTAACGCAGCTCTTGAGGACGTCTACGACCCGATCGATGGCGAGTTGCTTGTGAAAGCTGGTGTGTTGATCGATGAGGATACGGCGAATTTGATTGAAGATGCAGGCTTGCAGATGGCCCGCATTCGATCAGTCCTAACGTGTGAGTCTAAGCGGGGAATCTGTCAGATGTGCTATGGCAGAAACCTTGCGACAATGAAGCCGGTAGATATTGGGGAGGCTGTGGGTATCCTTGCTGCACAGTCGATCGGAGAGCCTGGTACCCAACTGACACTGCGCACCTTCCATATTGGTGGAACAGCTGCCCGCATTGCTGCGCAGACACAGCGTAAGTCGAAAATAGATGGAGTTGTGGAGCTTGAGCGCGTTACGACTGTGAAGACACCTGATAAAGATCAAATCATCACTTCACGTGAGGGTCAGATTCTCCTTAAGACCAGCGAAGGTGGCGTTCGGAGCCGCCTATCGGTTCCATATGGAGCGACCCTGATGGTCAAGGAAGGTCAGGCGATCAAATCTGGTGATTTATTGTTCAGCTGGGACCCCTACACAGAGCCGATTGTTGCGGATGTGAAGGGTGTGGTGAAGTTCATTGACATCGTTGATGAACAAACGATGCGTGAAGAGCTTGATGAATCCACCGGTCGCCGACAGATGACCATCATTGAGGATCGCGAGAAAAAGCTCCACCCAACGATCCAAATCCAGAAGAAGACGAAAAAAGATGAGAAACAAAGAGAGTTTATTGTGCCGGTTGGCGCGCAGCTCACAGTACGCGACGGCGACGAGATAAATCCCGGCGACATCATTGCCAAGATTAGCCGTGAGGTGTATAAGACCCGTGATATTACTGGCGGCCTACCGCGGGTGGCCGAACTCTTTGAGGCACGTAGACCGAAGGACCCCGCTGTCATCACGGAGATCGATGGTGTAGTGTCTTTCGGAGGGATCAAGAGAGGAAAGCGTGAGGTTCATGTAACCCCAGAGATGGGCGATCATCGGACCTACCCTGTTCCCGTGGGCAAGCACATGCGAGTGCATGAGGAGGACCGTGTCCGGGCAGGTGACCGGCTGAGTGAGGGCCCGATCAACCCACATGATATCCTTGCTATCAAAGGGCCCAGGGCAGTTCAAGAATACCTGCTAAATGAGATCCAAGAGGTCTATCGGTTGCAGGGTGTGAAGATCAACGACAAACATATCGGTGTGATTGTTAGGCAGATGCTCCAAAAGGTGCGTGTAACGAACTCAGGTGACACGCATCTTCTTGAGGGAGAGAACGTCGACCGCCGAGAGTTCCGGTCTGTGAACGAGAACGCAATTGAAGAGGGTTCGAAGCCAGCGCGCTCTGAGCCACTACTGTTAGGAATCACGAAAGCCAGCCTCACGACCGAATCGTTCATTTCTGCGGCGTCATTCCAGGAGACAACGCGGGTACTTACCGATGCTGCGGTGCGGGGAGCTAATGATGAACTCAAGGGCTTAAAGGAGAATATCATAATTGGACACCTAATACCTGCAGGTACTGGTGCCCATCGCTATCAGGAAGTGGAGTTCATGGTTGAGCAGTCCTATTATGACGAAGAGATCATCCCGCTCACGGAGGACGAAGAATTGGTGTCGGGACTGACCACCGGAAAATAGGTGCCTCGTGAACTTGTCTGGAAAGCTCTGTGTTTAATATGGGGGGTTTGCTCCAGATAATGAGGTAAGACGGGGGCTCCCTAGGCAGTCAGGGAGCCCCCGTCTTACTTTTTCGATAGGACCCAAACCCTTCAAGGGCTAGTGGAGCGTAAATTTGGGCACAGTTCTTCCTTCGAAAATTGACTAATGTGTTTTGCTATGACCCTTGAAACACCGCCCAATGAAGCGGAATTCGCCGTTGACACCATCTTAGCCCTTTTCTATTTTTTTCTGCTATAGTTTGAACGGGTACTCTCAATAAAGGTGAGCTACCCTTCGATGCGCCGAGAGGCGCGTTTTTTTTCAAGATCATGAGGTTGTGGACTACCACCTAATGCCGACGATCAATCAGCTAGTTAGGAAGGGCCGGAAGGCAGTTCAGAAGAAGAACAAAGCTCCAGCCCTGCAACGGAGCCCGCAAAAGCGGGGGGTATGCACACGTGTATATACTACGACTCCCAAGAAGCCGAATTCCGCATTGCGGAAAGTGGCTAGAGTGCGCCTTACTAATGGCTTTGAAGTGACCGCGTATATCGGTGGGGAAGGTCACAACCTCCAGGAGCACTCGATCGTTCTCATCCGCGGTGGTCGTGTGAAGGATCTTCCGGGTGTGCGGTATCATATCATACGTGGCACGCTAGACGCATCCGGAGTAAGTGATCGAAGGCAGGGTCGTTCCAAGTACGGCGCTAAACGGCCAAGGTAAGGCTGATTTCGAATGAGTCGCCGTTCACAAGCTGAAAAAAGGGAGACCCCTCCCGACGCTCGGTTTCAGTCTCCCGCCGTCACCAAGTTCATCAACAACTTGATGTTTGATGGCAAGAAATCAGTGGCGGAGAGAATTTTCTATGATGCGATTGAGATTGTTGAAAAGCGTTCAGGCGAGTCGGGCCTGGAGGCTTTTGAGAAGGCGTTGAGCAATGCTAAGCCCGCTCTCGAAGTGAAAAGCCGTAGGGTGGGTGGGGCGACGTACCAAGTTCCGATTGAAGTTCGACCGGACCGGCGCACGGCGCTTGCTACGCGCTGGCTTATAGGATTTGCACGAGCTCGTTCTGAAAAGAGTATGGCTGAACGCCTAGCAGGAGAGTTTCTAGCCGCGAGTCGTGGCGAGGGTAACACCATAAAAAAGAAAGAGGACACGCACCGGATGGCAGAGGCGAACAAGGCGTTTGCCCACTACCGCTGGTAGAGATCACCGTAAGGATTTAAAGACGAAAAATTAGGGACGCGATGGCCTCTCTATTAAGGGAGAGGCCCTCTCCGATCACAGGAGCGCGGATGACTGTTGACCCGTCAGAGGGTTACAGCGGCAAATGCCGTGCTCTTTTTTTTGTGCCCAAAGGCGATGATGAACTTAGTACTCGAGATAGAAAGGATTGGGAGAGAAGGACGCAGATAGATGCCTAGGATTACCCCACTGCCGCAGCTTCGAAATATTGGCATTATGGCGCACATTGATGCCGGTAAGACGACGACTACCGAACGTATCCTGTTCTATACAGGACGCGTGCACCGGGTAGGTGAAGTACATCATGGTGCGGCGACTATGGACTGGATGGAGCAAGAACAGGAGCGTGGGATCACGATCACATCTGCCGCGACTACCTGCTATTGGCATCGTCTAGACACTGATTACCGGATCAATATCATCGATACCCCCGGCCACGTGGACTTTACAGCTGAAGTTGAACGTTCCCTGCGTGTACTAGATGGTGCAGTCGCTGTTTTCTGTGCTGTGGGCGGTGTCGAGCCACAGTCTGAAACTGTTTGGAGACAGGCGGACCGCTACACCGTGCCGAGGATTGCCTTGGTAAACAAGATGGACAGAATCGGTGCGGACTTTGGGAATGTTGTAGAGATGATGAAGGACCGACTGGGCGCGAATGCTTATCCTGTGCAGTACCCCCTTGGCGAGGGAGAGCTGTTCACGGGGGTAGTAGATATCGTAGAGCGTAAATCCATCATTTACGAAGATGAAATGGGCTCGGAGTTCACAGAGAGTGAGATTCCAGACGCCCTTAAGGACAAGGTCGAAGAGCTGCGCCAAGCGTTACTTGAGGCGGCGATTGAGCATGATGATGACTTGATTGAGAAGTACCTGGGTGGAGAAGAGCTTACGAATAATGAATTCCGGCACGCCATCAGGGCGGCAACCATCAAAGGGGCCCTTTTCCCTGTCTTCTGTGGATCCGCCTTTAAGAACAAGGGGGTTCAGGCTCTTCTCGATGGTGTGATTGACTATTTGCCGTCGCCAGTTGATGTCCCTGCAATTCAGGGGCACCTGCCTCAGCAGGACGAGATCCTTGAGACTCGTGAAGCGAATGATGACGCTCCTTTTGCGGCCTTGGCTTTCAAGATTGCCACCGACCCATATGTAGGAAAATTAACTTTTTTCCGCGTTTACTCAGGTTCGCTTCCTTCCGGTAGCTACGTGTATAACGCTACTAAAGGGAAACGAGAACGCGTTGGCCGAATTCTTCAAATGCACGCCAACAAGCGAGAAGTGCGGGAAGAGGTATTTGCTGGGGATATTGCTGCGGCAATTGGTCTCAAGGCCGTGAAAACTGGAGACACGCTCTGCCTTGAGACAGACCAGATTATTTTGGAAGCGATGAAGTTCCCGGAGCCAGTAATCGCTGTAGCGATTGAGCCCAAGACGAAAGCTGATCAAGACAAACTGGGGGGCGGTCTCGGGAAGCTTGCCGATGAGGACCCAACTTTCCGAGTCCATACAGATCCGGAGACCAACCAGACGATTATCTCAGGCATGGGTGAACTCCACCTCGAGATCATCGTAGACCGCCTTAAGCGAGAATTTGATGTCGAAGCGAATGTGGGCAGACCGCAGGTAGCTTATCGAGAGACAATTCGAAGCCGGGCGGAAAAAATTGAAGGTAAGTTTGTGCGCCAGAGCGGTGGACGTGGGCAGTATGGACACGTGGTGATCAACATTGAACCGGGTAAGCCGGGAACAGGTTTTGTTTTTGAGGACAAGGTGGTTGGTGGGAGCATCCCACGTGAGTACATCAGTTCAGTCGAGGCTGGTATTCGCGACTCGCTTGATTCAGGCGTGATAGCTGGTTACCCAATAATCGATGTGAAGGTCGAGCTTATTGATGGATCTTCTCACGACGTAGACTCAAGTGAGATGGCATTCAAGATCGCCGGATCCCTGGCACTCAAGAACGGGATTAAGAAAGCAACCCCAGTTCTTTTGGAGCCTGTAATGGATGTGGAAGTCGTAACGCCAGCTGACTATATGGGTGATATCATTGGGGACTTATCTTCGCGCAGAGGGAAAGTTGGTGGCATGACTGAGCGGGCCGGTGCACGAGTCATTGGAGCGTCAGTGCCTTTGGGCGAGATGTTCGGTTACTCAACCACTCTTCGATCACTAAGCCAGGGCCGGGCAGTATTCACTATGCAGTTTGCACATTATGAAGAAGTGCCTCAATCAAAAGCGACTGAGATTATGGCCGCTAATGGTAACCCACATTAACAGACTGATAACGCATAACCTGAAGCAGAGGGATGAGTGATGGCTAAGCAAACATTCGAACGCACGAAGCCACATGTGAACGTAGGAACGATTGGTCAC
>Ga0209019_1001185_pt1 | contig 13066 bp, 10 predicted proteins | sample METZYME_3_300m_FD_187549 | JGI IMG/M metagenome (GOLD analysis project Ga0209019, IMG submission 187549) | Marine microbial communities from oxygen minimum zone in mesopelagic equatorial Pacific - METZYME_3_300m (SPAdes) (version 2) | ecosystem: Environmental > Aquatic > Marine > Oceanic... | reverse complement strand
TTTTATGAAACGTTTTTGTTTAGTTTAATTTTCACATTCAGAAAAACTTCATCCGAGATAATTCTATCTCCTAGATCATTAAAGAAACTTGCTGACCTATGCCTAACATCGTATTTAGAGCGATCAAAAACTAATTTTATGTCTGCACTATAGCCTGAATCAAACTTTTGAACTTTCCCCTTCATCTCTATTGGATTTGTTATACTTTTAATAGTCAAACTACCTTTAAACAAAAATTTATTAGCGTCAATATTTTCAGATGAATGTATTTCTAACCTTGCTTTTGGGTGATTTTCTACATCAAAAAAAGCATCACTTTTCAAATGTCCAATAAGCTTATTTTTTGTTCCAATATTTTTTATGTCAAAGCAATCTATTGTATTCATATCCACTACAAAATTTCCTGAAATATTCCCATCATCTTTTATGTATACTGAACCTTGTTCAAGATAAACATCGCCATCATGCTTGCTTCCTCCTAACCAACGACATCCCCAAAACACAGAACTAGAGTCTGATTCTGCAACATAGTTACCGGCATCAAAAACTAATAAAGCAACATTGTTATCATCTTTTAATTTTTCAGTTTGATTTGCAGTTTTTTCTTTCCCGCCACAACTAATTATACATAAGACAACAAAATTTATTATAAATGCTTTCTTATTTATTTTCATATTATTTAACTAATGCTCCTGTTTGATAATCATTAAACGCTTGTAATACTTCAGCCTTTGTGTTCATCACAAACGGCCCCCCTCTTGCTACCGGTTCATTTATTGGCTCACCACTAACTACGATACATTGTAAAACTGATGAGCTTGAAGAACTGAATCTAAGTAAGCCTTTTTGGCTGAATACTGCTAATTGGCCTTGTAGAATATTATGACCGCCAACACAGGCCTGCCCAGAATAAACATATATAAAGGTATTCCAAAAATCATCTATAGGTATTTCAATACTTTCAGACTGATTAAGTTCCACATCAAAATAAACCACCCCCGTATGAGGCGCGCCTGGACCTTTAACATCTTTGTATGTTCCAGAAATAACTCTAATCCTACCATTTTCAATATTAACCTCAGGAATGTCCTTACTGGGTATATCATTATATGACGGGTCTATCATTTTTAGTTTTTTTGGAAGATTTAACCACAATTGAAAACCTCTGACCAGGCCATCGGTCTTTTCTGGCATTTCACTATGAATTACTCCACGACCAGCAGTCATCCACTGTACTGATCCATCTGATAACAAACCCTCATTCCCGGCAGAGTCTTTGTGTCTAAACTTTCCGTTTAACATATAGGTTATTGTTTCAAACCCTCGATGTGGATGTGGTGGAAATCCCGCTATATAATCATCAGGATTATCACTTCCAAATTCGTCAAATAGTAAAAAAGGATCAAGCATATTTAAATCTGGGCCACCAATAATTCTTCTAAGTTTCACTCCTGCACCGTCCGAGGTTTGCACTCCATCATATATGTTTATAATATTTCTATTCATACTTATAAATTATATTTTAATGTTTATTTGCCAATTGTAGTAAAGTGTCTATATCTCCGATAACCTCATTTGCAGCCAAATTTGATTTATCCTCAATAATTATTTTATTACTATCCTCAAGCTTGATACTTACTCTTGAATCTAGATATTCTGGAACTTTTTCGATCATATCATTTTCATCTGGCGCAAATAAAAGTCCAACTTTATTTCCTAATTCAATATAGATAGAGAGCGTCAAATCTTTCAGTTTTACGATCCACTCTATTGCCTTTCCATCATGCTTAAGCTTTACGGTTTTTGCCGATCTATATGTTGTAAACCGATACAATTTATCTTCAACAAGGAGCCCAATAATAAATCCCGCAAACTGTGTACCTAGAAAAGGGATACTGGCCATCGAGGCTGATATACTTATTTTACTTTTATTGAAATGATTTGCCTGGACCCATATCCAACTATTGGGAAAGTTTTTACCCCAGTCTTTTTCAGTGTATCCAATGCCTTTGTTAAAATCTATAACTCTATTATTATAGGATAATTCTCCTGAGATATCATGGTACATACTTAGAATCCCATGATAACATTCCATAAATGGCATGTATGAATACCAGCCCATACAACCGGGCTCTTTTAGAGTCACTGGCCATGGATTGTTTCTCGAGAAGCTTAGTGATCCCTCTATTGATAGGTTTTGAGAATTAATTTTTAGTTCTAACCCTTTAGTAAAAAACTTGTTTTCACCAATTGTAACACTGTATCTATCTGTTTTTGCAGAAAAATCATTTATATTAAATCTCTCAAAGTGCACATCTCCAGATTGGCCATCAAAAATCATTACAAATGGAAAATTATTTTTTCCTTTAGCACTACGGTAAATTCCTGGAATTATTGCAAATGGGTGTCCTGATTTAGTAACAATTTTATGGTACCATCCCTCAAAAAATGGCGGCCTGGAATTTATTCCATGATAGGCTTCCGGATGGTGTATGCCGCTTATCCAATTAATCATGATTTTTTTTCTTGAAAAATTTAACAGGGAATATAATTAACAATGCCGGAAGTAGAGTTATATCTGTGATAAGAGCCACACTCAAAGTGATTGCAGATATGATACCAAACTGTGCTGTCGGAATGAAAGTAGAAACTGTAATCACCAGAAAGCCTGATACTAAAACAATAGTGGTGGTCAGCATCGCTAGGCCGGTCGTTTCAATCGTATTAGATATAGCCTTTCGTAGATCAGAAGTTTCTTTTTTTTCTTGCCAAAATCTGAATAAAAAATGAAGAGAATCATCTACTGCAATTCCAAGACAAATCGAAAACGTGATTGCGATAGGTGGCCTAATAGGAATACCGGCAAAGCCTAAATATCCAGCCGCAAAAATAATAGGTATTAGATTTGGCAGCATACTAATTAGACCTATACGCACAGATAAAAACAATAAGCCCATCACCAGACTGATAAAAATGAAGGCCAAACCAAACCCACTAAATAGGTCAACAATCAGATAATTATTTGTTTTTAGCGCAACGGGCATAGTTCCGGTTACGTTTATAGAAAGCCAGGGAGGAAAATGACTATCTGCAAAAATCTCTAAAGAGTCCTCTATAGAGTCTAATACTTCAGAAGAGAGATCAGGCAGCATACCTGATATTCTAATTTTTGTTTCCTCAAAATTGATTAGACTTTCTGTCTGACCCTGTGTTAGGATATATAGCTGGTCTAATGTTTCCTGATCTGGTGGGAATTCTGATTGCGGACTAATTTCATATAAAACCTGCTTCAGAACTTTTTGTAATGATATCCAGTTTGAGTGTGGGAAAAGACCGGAAACGTATTCTTGAAACTCTTGTACATGACCCATTACCAGGCTATCATGCATAGTAACCTCAACGGAATCCTCTTTTGTTACAATAATTTCCATTGGCAGAATACCGCCAAACCATTTCTCAACATTTTTTAAGTCTATGTATAAATCACTCTGCGGATGCAAGTCTGATAGCAAAGAGCTTCCCGTTGAAAGATATAAAGTACCAGTGGATAAGACTAAGGTTAGAAAAATCGATGCCAATACTATCTGTTTTGGCTTTTTCTTAACAAAATTAGAGACGTTCTTTAAAAGCTTAATGCGAGTATTGTTTCTATTGAGAACTTTTATATGTATTTTGTCTTTTAATAGTATAAGAACAGAAGGTATAAATGTCAGGGTCAATACATATGCCAAGAAAACACCGACAGCAATAAAAACCCCAAACTCTTGAACAATAGATATCGACGAATATAGTAAAGCTAAAAATCCTATGGCAGTAGTCAGGCTCGTAAGAAAAAGTGCGACACTCATGTCTTTCATTGAAAGTTCTAGTGACTCTTTCATATCCAAATTTTTCCGTAAATATATGTTCAGCCTTGACAATAGATGAATCGAGTCGCTAACACCAATAATAAATAAAAGGGTCGGAACCATATAGGTCATTACGTTTAATCCTTTTCCAGTCATTGACATAATACCGAGTATCCAGCAAGCGGTAATTACAACAGTAAACAATGGAAGTATAACATATAGCCAATGCCGAAAGAGGAAAGCAAGTGAAATAACTAAGATCAATGCAACAGGAGGAATAAACTTAATATTATCCTTAATCATGTATTCTACATAGGTGTTGCGTACGACTGGTATGCCCGAATAGGTCCACTCCCAGTCAAAACCAGTGGTAGTACTTTTTAAGAAATCAATAACCTTAGAGCGTTTTTGAAAAGTATTATAGTCGTCTTTTAGTTTTAGCCAGATTGAGCCAAGGGTTGAATCCTTTGAAACAATGTTTAATAATCTAGATGATATATAGCTGTTTTCTTTTTTATTATAATCATTATAAATATCGACTAAAGATATAATCTCTATAAAGTACGGACTATTATTTAGTGTGTTTACAATCTGACTTAGTGAGTCAATAAAGTTATCACTTATTTTGTCAGGAATTTGATGGACTAATAAAAATACATTGTCTTCTCTTGAAAAATCTTTCTGAAACTCAAAATACACTTCCGTCTCTTCTTTATCTTTTGCAAAGAGCTGTTCAATAGTAAAGTCGTACTTAAGATTAACTATAGATAATGCAAATAAGGAGGTAACTAGAGCTATACAGAAGAGAACTTTTTTAGGGTGATTAAGAACAAAGGGGGAAATATTGGGCATAATAAAAAACTAACTTATATCTAAAAACTATGTGACAGTTCTATCTGGGAATAATTGAAAAAGGATACTATTTAATCTTAGTCAGCGAATAACATATCAATGATCAAGGTTATATCAATAACGTTTACCTGACCATCCATATTAATATCAGCCGCAAGTATTTGCTCGCCGTTTAGTGTCCCATACCCTAATACTGAGGAAACAGTTAGAACAATATCAAGAACATTTATGTTCCCATCTTGATTTATATCTCCAAAATTAATATTTAATGGCGGAATTGAACCTGGCGGGAAAATAATATTATCTATCCATGCACAATCATCCCCTGAGCTTCCAGCAGCATCCTTTTCATAGACCCATCTAAAAGTATGCTCGCCTGGGGTTACCACAAACGAATATTCGTCCCAGTCAGATTCTCCACCAATTAATATCATCTGTTCGTTATCAATATAAAAGGTTAGATAGTCATAGATAGTCCCGCTGTTGCCTTGCTCGCTTGAAGCCTTTGCTGAAAAACCTATTGAACCCTGATGAAGTACGTTAAACTCAACAGAAAGTTCCGACGATTGGTTATTCCCTATATTACCGCTTCTTGCAGCATAGTCACCATTATACACTTCATCTTCCTGAATAAACCAATCGCTTTGCCCTGCCATTTGCCAATCATGGCCCGAAAAATTTGCAGTCTCAAAGTTTTCCATAAGCATGCCCACTGTTAACGGAAGCGGAAATAAAAATTCATAGTCTGTATTTAGACTTCCAATATTTAACCATGCAATAGAAGAATATCCAAGTGGAGCCTCATAAGAAACAGAAACTTCAATCGTTAATACTACAGAAATACCAGGCTCCCAATAGTAAGCATTATCCGATACTACTTCACCCAGGGTAAGATACGGATCATTTTCATAGGCCGTAAATGTGGGATAATTGAGAGCTGCCGAACCCGAATTCTCTAGTACAAGCTGTATCGTAGCACTCTCTCCAGGGTCTAGAGAACCATTATCACCATCAAAAATAAAAGATGAAGCTAACTGATAAGCAGGAGCATTAACATTTAGAGTTATGGGATATTCCCATGATTGTTCATCATCTTGTATATAAAGATGGAAAACGACCTCATCCTGATTAGAAGCATTGATCGAAACATCAAACCCAAAAGGACCAACAGTTACAACATCACCTGAGTTAACAGGGTCAATCTCAATTATAGGACTTGTCATATAAACATTATCTGTTTGCGGGATCAGCGTTGCAACAATTTCTCCAGAAGATTCTGTGCCAACATTTTCAATACTCGCTGTAAGCTCTGTCGACTCCCAAAAGGTTATGGTTTCTTCATAGCCTGAAGACAGAGAAAAACCATCTAGAAGCATGTATGAACCATCAGGCGCGATCACATTAATCTCAGTCTCATAGGGCATATGATTATACGATGTTACAACCAGATCTAGCGTGCCTGGAATATTGACTGGCTCATCTAGTACTATTTGACAAATACCATTCTGATCAGCGGTTGACACACCTAAGAGCACGCCATCCCTGCTTAGAGCAAAAACAGATTCATTACTGTTTGTCTGAACACTAAACTGCGTGCTTCCAATAATCATGATATTATCATGTGCAACGGTCAGCTGTTGAGGAGTAGCTGACCTTACAACAAATGATGGATCACCAAAAGTTGTCCAATATAGAGTTTCCACATCTCCTGAGGAACCATAGTTATCATTCATTTCCATGCATCCGTTATAGGATAAGCCTCCAAATGTGCGCTTTATATTATTTGAGTATGACTCAACAAAAATATTATTCATTTCATCCTGTCCATCCATAGGAGGATTCCAGCCTTGATTGACCGTTGACATCAGCGTCGCGACCGCACCGGTAGGACTACCATCGGCATCAGTTGCTCTTAGCCAGGTCTCTGCAAAGCAGGTTCCAATGTGAAACTCTCCATTCACACAGGCCACTGACCATATCCATGGGAACATACCAGAATTTGTAAGACTATTTACATTTGTATTGTTCATCGGGCATCCATTGCCCCAAGAACCGTTTGAGCCATGCCCCGTATAGTTAATAACCGATAAGCCTTCATTGATCGCAACCTCTCCTTCTGCGACTGTACCACTAGGGTCATACACCTGGTCTATCTCCGTGTAGGTATAGTTTAGAAGTTTTTGGCGTATGATATCCATGTGTTCATTATCATACTCACCATCATCTCCAGGACCTTGGTCTGAGGCGACTCCTAGACCTTCTTTATACCATGTACCGTCAGTATCTGGATATCTCTCATAGGCAATCGTGCGATTTACCATTGTTGATACATGTTCCGTATTCTCAGCAGAAAATCTGCCAACAAAAACATCTGGATAATAATCACCTGTTGGAATAAATCCATAGTAAGTGTCTGAAGGACTGTTTGAGCCCGCGCCCTCAGAAAAACGAGGAGAAGGTATCTGAGCAATATCACCAACCAGTAAAAGAAAGTTTAGACCATAGGTATAGTAATATTCTTCAACATATGATTTGATCGCATCCGCGTCACCAATGTCAGCAACGTCAACTAATTCTGTTTGCATTCCTCTTTTGGTTTTCCAATCAATAAAAGGCTGCATAGAATCTATAAATGGACCGTAACAAATGATCAGCATTGTCCCATCCTCATTTACCGGTGTATACCGATCTGTTGTTGATGAATAGTTAATAAAATGCTGTTTATAGATTTCTTCCATCTCTCTAACGCCACTGTCCTTATCTGGATACCTTACAAGTGGATTGACCGAGCTGATGCCGTTTGGACTAGCCTCAAGAATAATATTAGTGTAAACCCTTAGTACGCCTTGAACCGGATTGTATTGAATAGGCTGGATCACTACAGCCTGTCCTCTCTTGGTTCTAATAATGTGAGGATCACGTAAATAGGATATAACTTCTGGGAAAAAAGAATCGTTTTCATATGCGTCACCCTTCTCATATGGCACATCCTGAATCTTTATATCACGAGTAAGGTTACCCTTTGAGGGGATTAGATTATCTAGAGGGACATCAATAAAGTCACTATCTAAAACCTTTAACTCCATTTTAGCCAGGTCGGGGATCTGGATAGATCTTGTTATAATAGGAACGTCAGGTGACCCTTTTTCCAGGATTGAAACGCCATCTGGAAAAGTGATTTTGTTACCCTCATCTGTTTTATCAATAAAATAACCAGATAACTCAAAGAAAATTTTGACTGACTCTTGACCGCTGGATATGGCACTGATAGAAGGCTCAGCGGGAGATGGCGAATTAACCTCAACCCAGTCTCTGGCATGCAGACTGCCCGCAATAATAAGAGTGACTAATATTATTGTTCTGTTTTTCATATAATTATTAACGTGAGCCCTGAACTTAATACTCAATCATATCTTTTTTCCAAAACTTTATTTTTTTTTCAATCTGATCAGCCTCGCCTTGTTTTTTTCTTTTTACTAGCCCATTGAGATAAATATTGTATTTTTTTATTATCATTTCAATTGCAAGAATTCTATTATCTGTCGATAATTCTGACCTCTCTAATAAATTCTCTAAAGACTTGATCCTAAAAAATTCTATGCCTTCTACACTGTGAGAAAGTTGATCATCATGTCCGCCATATTTAATAATCAGAGGCTCATCAATAAATAGTATTCTATACTCTGCCGTTATTCTTAGCCAAAGATCATAATCTTCACAAACCGGAAGATGATTATCGAACCAACCGACATGATCTAAAATATTTTTCCTAAAAAGCACTGAAGAAGGTGATATCCTGCATATATCCAAACATTTCTCAAAAATGTATCCACCATATTTTTGGTGTTTTTTTCTCTGATTAACTCGGACACCGTTTCTGATCCAGATCTCATTTGTGTGACAAAAATCGTATTCAGGGGTTTTGATTAACCTGTCAGCCTGATTCTCTAATTTTTTTTCTGTCCACTCATCGTCAGAGTCCAATAGTCCAATCCAGTCTCCTTTTGCATGTTTTATCCCATTATTACGTGCTGCACTTACACCATTGTTTTGTTGTTGAATAAGCTTGATCGATTTGTATTTATTTTTAATCATTTCTGATGTACCATCATCGGAACCATCATCAACTACAATAATCTCATATGGATTCAAGGACTGCTTTAATACCGAGTCAATTGCTCTTGCCACTAAACTAATTCTATTAAAAGTAGGAATTACTACTGATATTTTCATGGTTTCTTAAAATATATAATTAACTGTTTAATCTATCTAACACTAGTTCTGAAATAGCTAGATCCTGAATACCTAAACCAACAGATTTAAAAATAGTAATCTCATTATCGTTTGACCTTCCAGAGACTTTACCACTTGCGATCTGCCCAATTTCTGTATAGATATTGTCAAAAGACCATTGCGTTTCTTTGGCAGCTAAGATTAAATCACCTGCTTCTTTTTTACTGGAGCTTAACGAATCAACCACAACCTTAGCCTCAATAATAGTTTCACTTGGAATCTCTCTCATCGCAGGTTTAAAGGATCCAATAGCATTAATATGCACACCCTTTTTTATATACTCATGCTTAAAAAGAGATTCAGTAGACGGTGTAGCAGTACATATAATATCTGCCAAAGATAGGTCACATAGGTTTCCAGGTTTTGCATTAACAGAATAAGTGTCAATTATATAATTAGAAAAAAATTTAGCAGATTCTATGTCCCTACTATAAACAAAAACTCTATCAATCGATCGTGAATTTATGATTGCTTCAATTTGAGTATAAGCCTGTGCCCCAGTTCCAAAAACTGCTGCAACAGTCGCATCTTTTTTAGCTAAAAGCATTGTAGCCAGGCCAGATACTGCTCCAGTTCTTAATGAAGTAATTGTATCTCCATCTAATGTTGCAACCATCTCACCACTGGAACTATTAAAAGCATAAACACGGGCAGAAATAAGGCTAGAACGATTTTTAATTTTATATTGAAAAACAGTTACTACTTTGGTAATAAAATATTGTCCTTTATTTCGGTAAGCAGGCATGATAAGAACCGTAGCATTTTCATCATCTATTTGCATTGACATGCGTTCAGGGACTATGTAATCACCATTACTATAATCGGAGAATGCTTTTCTCATTGAGGTTATGGCATCTGCCATCGGCACTAGTGACTTTATTTCATCTTTTGAAATACTTAGCATATCCGAATAAACTATTTTATAAAAAAACTATGTCAGTTGTCTTCTTTGGAAAATTCTGTGTAACCACCTTCAAGATTATATATTTTTTTAAATCCTAAATTGCAAAAATGTTGAGCAACGTTTTGACTGCTTATACCTACATAACAATAGATCAATATGTTGTCTTCATGGTTACTATTCTCAATAATTTCATCAATATTATTTTCGCTAAGGCGAATTGCACTAGGAATATGCGATTCGGAAAAAGACCCTTCATCCCTAATATCTAGTATCCTGATATTATTATCTTTGATAAAATCATTCACTTCTTCGGTAGTGATGGTCTTAAATGTATTAGAATGTTCACTCATTTTTTTCTGTTCTAGTAATTTGTTATCAAAATAATTTTTCAGGATATAAACCAGACCCAATCAGTTTTAAGATCTGTTGATTGACCAATGATTTATCATCCTTATAGGTGACTCCAAACCATTGCGAACCTGTTCTTAAAACATGAACCTCTTCTAAGTTATGTTGTATCAGATCATTTACCACAGTTGGAATTAAAAATTCACTCTTTAAATTCTTATTATTTTCATTTAAGAACTCATTAAACAAGGTTTGCAAATAATCAAATAATACTGGGGTAAAGCCCCACATATTCATAGAAACTGGCTCTTTACCATTAAGATTGATCTCACGATCAGAGCTAATATTATTATTAACTTTTTTCAAATCATGGGTCTCAATCACAGTTACCAACTTATCTTTATTGACCTCGCAAAGGCCCCTTGATACTGTTCCAAAGTCTGATAGGGTTTTATCCAACTGAAATGCGGCCATGGTAAATCCACTTTGATTTTTTGAATAATAATCGGCAATAATATTAAATGACTCTCGTCCATAGAAATCATCCCCATTTATTGCAGCAAATGGTTCGGATATAACTGATCTAGCTGCCAGTATTGCATGCCCAGTACCCCAAGGCTTTTCTCTGCCAGCTGGACAGGTAAAATTTTGTGGAAGATCGTGTAAGTTCTGATATACAATCTCAATATTAATTTTATCAGTATATTTATCTGATATCTTTTCTTTAAACAAATCTTTAAAGTCTTGTCTTATAATAAAGACCACTTTATTAAACCCGGCTTCAATTGCATCATAGACTGAATAGTCTATAATAGTTTCTCCATTAGGACCAATCTCATCCAGCTGCTTGAGACCACCATACCTTGAGCCCATCCCCGCTGCCATAACCAGTAGCGTTAAATCTTTCATTATTTTCACCTATTTTATTTCGTATTTATTGTTGTACCATCATCTGCATAAACAATATGTGCCCTGCCACCAGCATTATTGATTGCGTCTCTTACTTCCTCTGGATTATTCGGACAATATGCAAACATACAACCTCCTCCTCCAGAACCGTTTATCTTTCCACCATATGCTCCCGCTTCCAGGGAAGATTTTAACATTAACTCAATCTTGGGAGTGCTTATTTTTAAATCATTTCTTAATATAGAATGATGTTCGCTTAATAAACTGCCAAAAAATTCTTGATCTAATTTAGGTTTATTTAGCTCTTTCTTCGCCTCAAATAAAAGATCTCTGTTTTTAATTGTCCCACTTAGAAGTTTATTTTCATCTGCAGTTAAATTGTATTCATCAATTTGATCATGAGAAATAATCTGAAAATTTATTTTAGAATTCAATTTTTTCATTTTATTTAATATAGATATTCGACTATCTCTACACCTAGATAAAATTCCTATTGTGTCTTTTTGTTCCAAGGAATCACCTAGCACAAAAGCACCTAAGTTTGTGTCAATTTGCTCTATAGAAATTTTAGGGTTTGACTCTAGATAAATTAAGCCGCCCAAGGAGGTCGAATACTGGTCCATCATACCGCCTGGATAGTTAAACTCAATAACCTCTGCCTGATAGGCGAGTTCTGCTATCGTGTTTCTATCCAATTTCTTTGCATTATCAGCAATCTGGCTTAAAAAATGAATCCAGGTTACCAGTATCGATGAAGAGCTACTAGTACCGGCCTTAATAGGTATATTACTCCTAAGCTCACAATCAAATCCTTTTGAAAATTTAAAACCAAATCTTTTACAAACCTTTAAGCCACTTTTAAAGTGATCTTTTGAGGACGAATACTTGATTTTATTTAAATCAAATTTTTCGGTTTCATCAATATCGGGCTTTCGAATGATAACCAGTGAATCATTCCTGGGGACGCTTTTTATAATAGATCGTAATGATATCGCCATCGCCAATACAGGAAGGCCAAGATAGTCTTGGTGTTCTCCAAAAAGGCAAATTCTGCCTGGAGCACTTATTTCCATAGCCTATAGATTCCTAATGCAGACAGGCCTCCAATTGTAAATAGAATGAATCCTTCGAATAACTTAGAATAGATAAGGTTACCCATTCCAAGCAGCACTGAATAAACCAATATTGTTCCAAGAACCATTAACAAAATACTATTTGGAAATGAACTTCGGTTATCATTTTTTGGATCAGAGTACAGTCTCCAACCTGGTCCACCAGGGTTTATTTTTTTCACAAAATTTTCTAATGTTTCCCTGCTCTCTGTCGGTGCAAAAAACGTAGTGGAGACCCAAACAACGGTTGTAACAAATGCGCCAACCACTATCTTTTCCCATCCAAGTAAGCTCTCATTAATAAAATTAAGATAACTCGCAATAATCAGTGAGCTGACCATAGCAATTATCTCAGTGAAAGCACTTATACGCCACCAAAACCATCTTAATATATAGATCAATCCAGTTCCAGAGCCAAGCAATAATAATAATGAAAACGCTTGCTCAGCGTTTGTAAGCATGAGCCCTGATGCTGCACCAAGAGTAATAGAAAAAATCGTAAAAATCCTTCCTACTAAGACCAGCTTTTTCTCGCTAGCATCAGGGTTAACAAATCTATGGTAACAATCATTTACCAAATAACTAGCTCCAAGATTTACCTGGGTTGACATTGTACTCATAAATGCGGCTATAAGCGATGCTGCGACTAAACCTAAAAGCCCAGAAGGTAAAAGCGTTAACATTGCAGGATAAGCAATATCATGTCCAATTTTGTTTTCAGATATCTCAGGAAACTTATATCTAATGTCACCTAGCTCCGGAAAAATAATTAATGATGACAGAGCAATCAATATCCAAGG
>Ga0209019_1001175_pt1 | contig 13125 bp, 11 predicted proteins | sample METZYME_3_300m_FD_187549 | JGI IMG/M metagenome (GOLD analysis project Ga0209019, IMG submission 187549) | Marine microbial communities from oxygen minimum zone in mesopelagic equatorial Pacific - METZYME_3_300m (SPAdes) (version 2) | ecosystem: Environmental > Aquatic > Marine > Oceanic... | reverse complement strand
GTTTCAACCGAAGACAAGAGCGGGCCGCCGACCGTTTCGGACTTGGACTGATGTACGAGCAGTACGCGACCGTGGCGGGAAGCTTGGATTTCTTCGAGCGCGACCTTGGTGTGACAGGCCTTTCCGAGACCATCGCCGATTTTGCAGGGACCCATCCAGGATCCCCGACACGCATCAAGGAGATGCTCGACTTTGTGGAGGAGCAGGGGTGGCCGCTCGATGGAGAGCTTCTGCCGCCCCTGTTTCAAGAGTCTGCCGCTTCGGACGACGACGAGGGAATTGATGCAGAGAGTGGTCTTAAAGGACGGGGAGGAGTGCGGTGAGTGGACCTTGAACGGTGAAGCCACGACCTACGACCCCTGTCCCCCCAGCCTAGAAGGCATGAAGAAAACCCTGCTATTCGCCCTCGTCCCATTCCTATCGGGATGCGGACTAGTCTTCGTCTACGGCCCGCCTTCCAAGGCATCCAGCCACACCCAGCTATCCAGCACTGTCTTGCGCGTCCAGTGTGGTGATCCCGGATAAGTTGCGGAACTGCGAGGTGAGGCTGCTCATGCGGCTCGTTTCACAGAATGACCTGGTTTAGCATCTGGAAAATGTGCTCGGGAAAGTCCGCCCTATGAGCGAGTCGATATTATGCTGAAGCTGTGGTTGAAAAGAGCCACTTATTCTGGCTCCGCAGCCCACATTGTTGTCTTACTATCGTTTATCATCGGATGTAGCGAATCCCTCGGCATGGATTCCGAATCCCCCAACCAGGGTTCCGCCGATCTCTCCGAGTATTTCATCAACCCCGAGATCTGTAAGGATGACGTGGGTCCTGATTGTACCCAGCTTCGTTTAGGCGATTCACAACTGACCACCCTGGCTCCAGAACGGGGGAAGCTTTATGCCTGCATGCCAGGGAACCCAGGGGCACCGGGAAGTGACCGGAGTAAAATCACTTGGATTGATGAGACTAACAGCACGTGGAACCTGTTAGTGAAACCCTTTCTTCCGGAGGGGTCGTTCTCCCCACCTATCGGCACTTCAAGCGTTATAGAATCGGGATCAGATCGCACAATTTCCGGGAACAATTTACCGGTCGATGGTAAGATCGGAGACTGGCCGATGACTGATTATCCTGCTCTCACTGCTATCGACAGGAACCCTGGGATTCCAGCCGAAAATAATTTTAGTTTCACTCTTCAGCTTAATCCCACTGAAGCTGCGACCCCGTCTTGTGTCTCTCTTGGTCCAATCGGTATGACTCTCAACGGCGTTGTGTTCTATGACGCAGTGGACGGCCGTGGAAACGACGCGCTCGCCCACGAGATTGTGGACGTGTATGGTGGACATCCAGCACGGTCAGACTACCACTACCATTTCGTTCCATGGAGACTCGATGGAGTACCTTCCCTGGAGGATGGACATTCAGGATTGGTGGGCTATATCCGTGACGGGTTCGGAATCTACGGATACAAAGGGATTGGTGGGAAAGAGTTGAGTAATGACGACCTAGATGAATGCCACGGGCACTCTCATACCCCGATTGGTTATCATTACCATGCCACTATCGAGTATCCCTATACGATAGGTTGCTATCGAGGGACACCCATCTAGAGCATGTGGCGAATCCGAATGACGGCCCTGTTAATGCTCGTGGCCATCTCGGTGCTTAGTTGTAGCACGGGCGATGGGGTCGAACATGCGGGCAAGAGGCGGCGTTGATCAGTAACACGCGAGATGTGTTGACGTTCATCACCACGCGCCGCGACAAGGCGAAGTTGGAGGCTTGGATCACCACGGTTATGCGGGGAACGGTCGGGTCGTAACACGGCTCCGGTTCCCACTTTCCCCTCCCGTGGGACCGGATCGGGGGCAGGCGTGTCCGAGCAAGGAGGATCCCCGGCCCCCAAACTCAGCTTGCCGCCGCCCGCCGCCCGCGCCAATATGCCGTCGTTCGTACACATCGATTGGCAACCACTGGGTAACCACGAGGATCTGCATGACGACCACCACACGGTGCCGCCCGACGCACGCCCCATTCGCTAGGGGGCTGCTCGTCGGGCTGGTCCTCTGCCTCGCCGCCTCCTCAGCGGCCCATGCGCAGACCGTGCGCGAGTGGCGCTACGTACCTAATCCCGACGGCCAAGGTTGCACGCTAGGTCTGAGGGAGGTGCCCCTCCGAGCGCCTGATCCGGGGGAGATCCAGGTCAGGGTGCGGGCGTCTTCGTTCAACGGCCGGGACCGTTACCGCCTGGCGGGCCCCTGCGACGATGTGCAGGTCCCTCTGTCCGACGGCGCGGGCGAGGTCACTGCCGTCGGGGCAGGAGTCACGCGCTTCGAAGTGGGCGACCGGGTGGTCACCACCTTCTTCGCCGAGGGGTGGATCGACGGGAACCAGCCCCCGACGGCCAATCCGTACCGTCGCGGTGGCCCGGGCCCTGGTGTTCTCACCGAAGGGCTTGTGGGCGACGCGGACGGCTTCGTGGCCGCTCCCGAGTACATGACGTACGAAGAGGCCTCCACACTGACGATCGCTGGACTCACTGCCTACAACGCGCTGTTCAAGTACGGGGACCTTCAGCCCAATGACTACGTGCTCTTGCAGGGGACCGGAGGCGTCTCGAGCTTCGGCCTTCTCTTCGCGGCCGCCGCAGGGGCCAGACCCGTCATCACCTCGTCCAGCGACGAGAAACTGGCCCGGGCGGTTGAGCTCGGGGCGGTCGGAACGGTGAACTACCGCCGGAACCCGGAGTGGCAAGAGCAGGTGCTGGAGCTCACTGGAGGAGTCGGTGTCAAGCACGTCCTGGAGATCGGGGGACGGGAGACGCTCCCGCGGACGCTCCAGGTGTTGGACTTTGGGGCCCATGTAGCCCTGATCGGAGGGCTCACCGGCTTCGGCGGCGAGGTGCCGTTCTTCGTGCTGTTCAACAAGAACGCTTCTGTGACCGGCTACCAGGTGGGCTCACGCGTGGACTTCGAGGCCATGAATCGGTTTCTCGTGGGCCACCAGATCCGCCCGATCGTGGACCGCGTCTTCGAGTTCGACGATGCCGTCGAAGCGTTCGATTTCTTTATGAACGGCGATTTCATGGGCAAGGTCGTCGTCCGACACTGACATGGATGAAGAGCAAGAACCCGCTGGCCGGCGATCGAAGGTCATCAAGAGGATCCTGCTCGGATCCGCAGCCACCGTGCTGCTCGTGGCCTTGGCCGGCGGCAGCTACTGGGCTCTGACCTGCCCCTGTGAGGGCACACCCGGATTCGTGTTGCTAGGTGAGCTGCACGAAGAGCCCGTCACCGACTGGGGCTTCGCGAACGACGTGCAGCTGTGCCAGATCCAGATCAACATCGGGTGGAGGCCTCACTCGGTGAACCTGAACTGCATGGCGACTCCGGAAGGGGACCTCTTCCTCAGTTGCTCCTTCGGCGCTCGCAAGTACTGGTGCCCGCGGGTGGAGACCAACCACTCGGGCCGCTTACGCCTTGATGGGGTCGTGTACCGAGTCGTCCTGAACCGGGTGGCGGACCCCTCCGTGCTGGAGGCGGCTTGGACCGCCAGGGTGCTGAAGCTCCAGAACCCAGACGTGCAGAGTGTGCAGCCCGCTGGATCAGTCCCTCGTCCCGACGCCGAGCGCCCGGAGAGCTGGTGGACCTTTCAGGTTCGATCCGCTACCTAGGAGTCCAGAAGAAGACCTCCCATTCGCGGAGCGGATCAGGCCCACCAACAGCTATGTCCATGGGCATGCGGGTCCTGCCCGACCACAGCTCGAGCATCGGAATTCGCGCGTCACCCAGGATCTCGGTGGCTTGCATTGCATACGTCTCATCACCGATGCGCAACCACCCCTCGTTGCGCCCCTCTCTCACGCGCCGCGCCCAGTATCCCCCGTCTGGACGGGTCGCTGTGATCACACCCTCGGGAGTCCCCACAAACGAAAGATAGACCACGAACGGCGGGAAGCCGCTCAGCTTCATGATCAGATTGCCCCCCACATCATTGAGTGAGCTGAAGTCTCTGGGTGGGGCACTATCCGTCCCTCCGATTCTCACTCCGGGTGTGCGCGAAAGTCCTTCATTGCCCGGATAAGGAGCCGTGTACACATAGCTCAACGCGCCGACCAGCAGTACCACTGTCGCGGCGATTATTCCGATGTTCGGCTTGTTGTTCATCCTGCATCCTCCGTGTTGGTCTGGGCGCGGACGAGTGACCGGCCGGGTCAGAAGGTAGCCCGGTCGCGGGGGGCCGCTAGTATCTTCAAGGCCATGGACGTACAGATCTTCGGCGTGAAGAAAGACGCCGACACCCGGAAGGCGCTGCGCTTCTTCAAGGAGCGACGCATCAAGGTCCACTTCGTGGACTTCAAGACTCGTGGCCCGTCCAAGGGTGAACTCCGTCGTTTCGCGGACAAACACGGAGTCGATGTCCTGATCGACCGCGACGCAAAGCGGTTTCAGGCCCTGGGCCTCCAGGCGGCCTACTACGGCGCCGACAGGTGGATCGAGATCGCCATGGACGAGCCTCTCATCCTACGGCTACCTCTGGTGCGTCGAGGGCAAGACCTGACCGTTGGTTACGACGACACCGAATGGAAGCGCTGGCAGGTCGGTTGAGCGAAGGAGCGGTCACGCGCGGTCACAACGAAAAGCCCCCCGACGCCTTGCGGCGCCGGGGGGCTCTGCTGTAGGAGATAAGCTCGGGCGTTAGTCCCGATCGAGTACGGGCCGCGCTTGACGATCCGCTCGGATCTTCTCGATTCCCTCTTCGTCCAGATGCGTGACCGCGATCCAGTAGTGTGACATCTCGTCGGCGGTACGGTCACCGATGCTGACCCACTGGTCCGGGTCGGGGTTGTACCGGTTGTTCACCGTGTTGTCATACCACGAAGTCAGGATGAGCTTGTCGCCCACGTCCAGGAGCGGCGCCACGTCATCTTCGAAGATGTGGCTGTGATGCCAGAGCGCGCTCCAGTTGGAGACCATGCCCACCATCTCGGTTCGACCGTTCTCACGGAGAATCTGCATCGATCCGGCCACGAGTCGGGTGTGACCGTGCGGCTGGAAGCTGTCGATCCGCACTGGCGTGCGGAAGGTATGGAAGCCCTGCGTCATGAGGGACCCGTGCGGTGCGATGTCGAAGCCCCGACCGCCTTGGAGTCCGTAGAGCGTTAGCGTCTGCCGATGGTCCCCTTCGTATCCCTCAGGGTACAGCCAGATCCCGACCTTGACCTGTGCGCCATCGACCTGCACGCCATTGGGCCAGTAGTGGATGTCGAACGACACCTGCCCGTTGGCGGGTGCGGTGCGGCAGGCACCTTCCGGAATGATCTCGCCGACCTTGCCTAGCGCGTACTCCGAGAGCCGACCGCCGCCTCCGTCGCCACCCCGGAAGGTGGTGTTGGCGTGGTGTGTGACGGCCCGACCGTCAACCGAAACCGCCTTGGTTTCGATCGCCCGGATGCACCGCGGCGTGCTGATTCCACTTGGCACCGATGGCTGCCACCAAAGGTCCTGGCCTATTTCGGGAACATCAAAGGGGTCGGAGACAACGACAACGTCGGGCTCTCCGAACCGCTGGGCCAGAGTGAATTCGGTGGGATCGGGCCACTCGACGGGCGGGGGCATGTCAGCGGGGTTGCCCTCGGCCTGATCGGAGTCCACCCACGCCGCGATCGTCGCGATGTCTTCCTCACTCATCCGAGGATCGTACTTGAGGTCCTGGATTCCCGTGTCGGTGTCGTACTGATAAGGCGGCATCTCCCGCTGCACGACCATATCCTTGATCCGCCTCGCATACCGCCTCGCATCCTGATAAGTCATGAGCGGCATCGGTCCGATGGAGCCCTCCTGGTGGCAGACCTGACAGTTTTCCTGGAGGATCGGAGCGATGTCTGCGGTGAACGTCAGCTCGGCATCGGCTGAGTTGGAGCTTGCGAACTGTACGTTCTGTTGCGCCGCGAGCGTGTGACCCATCCCGAGCGTCACGAGCATCGCTAGGACACCCGACGTGACGATCCGGGTGGCCAGGCGAGAGATCGATACTTGCTGCATGGTCTAACTCCTCAGCGGTGTGAGATTATTCTACTACTCTAACTCTGACGTAGCCGTTAGACCAGCAACACTGGTTGCCCGGGCTGCTGTCACCGGAGGTGAAGTTGTCGATCCGGATCCGGATCACGTACTCCCCCGGAGTGTCGAACGTCGCCCTGAAACTTCCCATGTCCGCGTCGTCCCCCTCGAGCGGGAGCCGAACAGACTGCCCGATGTTGACAGGGCCGGGTGGCACCGGCGTGCCTCTTCCGAACCCGCGACCCCCGCCTCTTCCGCCTCTTCCGGCCGCCGCTCCTCCACGGCCGCCGCCCCGTGCAGCCGCCCCGTCCGGTGGTGGGGGCAGCTCGACCAGGGACTCGAAGGCGATCTCGCCCCCGACCGGTCCTTGATACTTCCACAGGGTCATGTTGACGTCTCGGAGGTCCCGCTCGCCGCGGTCGAAGGCCCAGAACTCAACCTCGATGGGCTCGCCGACGGCGGTGGAGAACGTCTCGGGGCTTTCCATGCCCTCGACCCCGATCACGTCGGGACCGTTCTCGGCGAACCGAATCCGCGGCCGGAGCGATCCCCGCGCCTGGGGGGTCGCACTCAACTCGTACGCGGCCTTGATGATGAGACCAGGAGACTCGAGCCTGCCGGGAACCTTGGTCGTGTATCCGTCCGTCGTGAGTGTCCACCAGACGTCGCCTTGGAAGTTCGCGGGAACGACGACCCCGAATACGCCTCGCTCACGCGGGCCGCCGAATCCCCCGTACCTCACGACCGGAAACGTCGTCGGCTGGCCCCCATCGTACACGGCCGGCTCGATGAAGTTGTCCGGGCCGAGCGCAATCTCGACCAGATCTGAATCGTTCCGGTTCATGAACCCGAACGAGAGCGTGTACGTCCCGTCTTCGTTCTCGTAGAAGCCGTCGAAAAACGGAGCAACGAAGTTTCCATTCGAGTTGGGTGGCGCCAGCGGAAATTCACGCCGCGTCCAATCCTGCGATTCAGCCGGCTGGGGCGCGAGGGCCGTTAGGCCGACGGCGACGCCAACGAGGGTTATGGGCAGTTTTGGCAATTTGATCTCCTTAATGCTTCCTGACGATGCCGCAATAAACTACGGTCGCCGTGCCTACTTTACGAATCCCTTACTCAAGACACCTGAGTAGCCAACAACGTTAACGACACCCAAGAACTTGGCAAGCCCTATGGAAGCGACTTAGGTCGGACTCTTGAGCGGTAGGTTCGGGGCTCGACTCCCTAGCGCCGCACTCGACCGCAAATGGGGCCCCTGCTACGCTTTGGGCGTAGTGAGGGCTGTGTTGCGGGCTGGACTTCGGACGGCAGCGCTCGGCACGACCTAGACGCATGTTGCCCGACATGTCCCTCACCACTCGAACGCCCAGTTCCTGTGAACGGCGATGCTCGGGACGTTCCCGCAGGAACGCGTAGAGTCGCATTCGAGCCGCCGACTTGTCGAGAGGCCTGTGCAGGCCGCATTATGCGTCTCCTTGATCGCAGGAGTAGTGGTGAAACGCGGGCCCGAACCGACGAGGGACGATTCATGAGACTGCTATCGCAGCTAACCCAGACCTGCCTGACGGTGGGCTTGCTGAGCGTCGCGCTGACGGCGACGGCACAAGAGCCGGGAACCGCATCAGGGGAGTGGCCGTCGTATGGCGGCGACCTCACTCACCAGCGCTACTCGCCGCTCGACCAGATCACGGCAGAAAATTTCAGCGATCTGGACCTGGCCTGGCGATTCAACACCGACAACCTCGGTCCGCGATCCGAGGGTAACTTCCAGTCCACGCCCTTGATGGTGAACGGCATGCTCTACTCGACGGCCGGCTCTCGACGTTCCGTGGTCGCGCTCGACCCCGAGACGGGCGAATTGCTCTGGATGCATCGGCTCGACGAGGGCGAACGCGGTCGAACGGCGCCGCGCCAGCTGTCCGGCCGCGGGCTCGCGTACTGGGAGGACGGTAGGGGTGGTGTCATCCTTTATGTCACGCCTGGCTACCAGATGGTAGCCCTCGACGCCCAGACCGGTGACCGGATCCAGAGCTTTGGTGATGCCGGTATCGTCGACCTGAAACAAGACATCGACCAGGATCTCGAACCCACCTCCGAAATCGGGCTGCACGCAGCGCCGGTGGTCGCGGGCAACACGATCATCATCGGCGCGGCACATCGACCGGGTGGTGCGCCGGCGTCGCGCACGAACGTGAAAGGTTTCGTCCGCGGCTACGACGTCCGCACCGGCGAGCGGAAATGGATCTTCCACACGATTCCCTATGCCGACGAGTTCGGGAACGATACTTGGCTAGACGGTTCCTGGGAGTACACCGGCAACACCGGGGTGTGGGCCCAGATGACCATCGACCCCGAGTTGAACATGGTCTACTTCCCGGTCGAGGCACCGACCGGTGACTACTACGGCGGGCATCGCGGTGGCGACAATCTGTTCTCGGGCAGTGTCGTGGCGGTCGACCTGGACACGGGCGAGCGGGCCTGGCACTACCAAACGGTCCACCACGACATCTGGGACTGGGATCTGCCGGCTGCGCCGGTACTGTTGGACATCACTGTCGACGGGCGCGAAATCAAGGCCGTGATCGTGCCGACCAAACAGTCATATATGTTCGTGCTCGACCGCGAGACCGGTGAACCGGTGTGGGAGATTGAGGAGGTGCCGGTGACACAGGGTGACGTACCGGGCGAGTGGTATTCACCAACTCAGCCGATCCCGACCAAACCACCCCCCGTCGACGAGATCGACCTCGGCCCCGAAGACCTGGTCGACTACACGCCTGAGCTACTGGCGCAAGCCCAAGAAATCTACTCGAGATACACCATCGGATGGCTGTACGACCCGCCCACCGTGGCCATCGCCAACCAGAGCCTCGGCACGCTCCAGCTACCCAGCTCGACCGGCGGTGTGAACTGGCCCGGCGGATCGGCTGACCCAGAGACCGGCTTCTTCTACATCTACACCAAAACCCAAATCGGTGCGCTCGGGATGGTCAACAACCCGGACCGCTCCGACATGAACTTCATCCGTGGCCGCCCCGAAGGCGTCAACCCGCGCGATGCTTCCACGAGCATCCAGGGGTTCCCGATGATCAAGCCGCCGTGGGGTCGCATCACCGGCATCAACATGAACACGGGCGACATCGCGTGGCAGATTCCGCACGGCGAAGCGCCGGACAACATCCGGAACCATGAGTTGCTCGGTGGCATGGACATCGGGCGAACCGGTTGGCCTGGCCGCGTTGGCGTGCTGGTCACCAAGACCGTGGTCGTAGCCGGCGAGTCCGGTCGATACACGACCGAGAACGGCGAGCCCGGTGCGATGCTGCGCGCCTACGACAAGGCGACCGGTGCAGAGGTCGGTGCCGTCTACATGACGGCCCCGCAAAGCGGGTCGCCGATGACCTATCAGGTGAACGACCAGCAATACATCGTCGTCGCCACGAGTGGGGGAGGCGAGTCCGGGGCGCTGTTGGCGTACCGTCTGCCCTAGATGACCTATGGATGCACGAGTGACCAAGGAGGAGGACGTATGCGTATGCGACGAGTGATATTGGGCATGGCGATGGTGACTCTGATCACGGCGGCCTGCGCCGAGACTCCCGAAGTCGTCGTCCTGCCTGACTACGCGGCACAGGTCGCTGAGCTGCCTCCTCCGCCCGACGACCGATCGTTGCCCGACGTCTCGCCCGACGGTCCAGTGGGCGCCTACGGGTTCAGCCGCTACGTGTACCAGCGTCAGGGCGACGAGATCGTGGCGACCCTCATTGAGGGGCCCATGGGTCACCAGGTCCGCTGTCAGCAGCTCGCCCAAGAGTGCTCGTATCTCGAGCTCCGTGCGATCTACGATGCGGGCGGAGAGATCCCAGACTACCTCGAGATGGACCGCAACACATTAGGTGAGTTACTCGGCCAGCTCTCTCGGGTCGAATCAGCCGTCTTGCAGTACGAGACACTCGACGACGCCTGCGCGGCGGGCCTGATCATCTCCTCCGCCCAGACTTCCAATATGGGCATCCATGTGACCGATCCCGGGGCCGGCTTTGCGTTCAACCCCGATCGCCCCCAGATGATTCTGTTCGCCAAAGAGGATGGTGAACGGATCCCGAGGCCCGACATCGGCCACTGCGATGGCGACACGTTCGTGGGCGAAAAGGGCTTCCAGCCCGTCGGTGCCGTGTTCAACATTCAGCTCAGCGAGGACCATCCCGACGCCTTTGCAGGCGAGCTCGACAACTGGCACGTGCACCACAACACTTGCGCCGGCGGCACGTTAGAGAACGCGAACGCTGTCAATCGTGAGCCCGAGGTGACCGCCGTGAGCGTGTCGGCGGAGGAGTGCCGGGCGGGCGGTGGTCAATTCGCACCGGTGATTCCGAGCTGGATGATGCATACCTACGTCGTGCCCGAATTCGATCCGCAGGGCGGGGTGTTCTCGATGTTCAACCCCAGCGTCTGGCCCCTCGTCTCCTCTCCGGAACGGCTGCTCGAGATCCGCACCGTCGGCGAGGACGATGCGATGGCTGCGCCCATCATCAACTTCAGCTTCGGCGACATCGAGGCCAGGGTGGGCGAGACCATCCGCTTCGGCAACGCCGACGGAGTGCCACACACCGTCACAGCGGGATCGTCGATCGATCCGCGCCCCGACGAGTTCGACAGCGGTCTGATGGGCACTGGCGCCACCTATGACGTCTCGTTCGACCAGCCGGGCAGATACCAGATCTTCTGCGCCCTGCACCCCGAGATGCAAGCGACGGTGGTGATCAACTAACGACCAGTTGGGGCGCCCCATGACGATGAAGTCCGGTGCAAGAGTGGCCGTAACACGGCGCGAGTTCGTGGCCGGCGCGGGCGCGGCACTTGCGGCCGGCTCGTTGACCGGGTTCCCTGCGATCGCCCAAGTCAGACCGCTCAAGGTCGGGGTCTTCGTCAGTGAGGTGGATGCCCAGGGGGTCGATGAGCTGGTCGAGCCCTATGTCTCCCAGATGCGACTCGGCCTCGAGCTTGCGGCGTCCGAGATCAACACCATGGGCGGTATACTCGGGAGACCCGTGGAGTTCGTCTACCGCGATGACGGGGGGAGCCCGCCGTCGCAGGCCGCCGTGACCGCACTCGTCGCCGAAGAAGGCTGCGAGGCCATCGTCAGCGGCTTCCTGATGGCCTCCCCGCGGATGATCACCGTCCGCCTGAACGCGTTGGACGCGTCGGTCCCCGTGCTCCATGGCCTGTGGACCGACGGCTCCTATTGCGGCGCGTTCACAAAATACTTTGCCCCGACGGCGAGGCAGATCGTCCCGTCGATCCGCGCCTATCTGGGCGATCTGGACGATGGGTTTCGGGCTCGGCCGTTCTCGATCTCCAACTGGACCCCGTCGGGGCGCAGCGTTTCAGAGTATCTGTACGGCGCGCTCGGTGGCGCCCACACTGGCGATGCGTTGGTCACGACGCCGGTGTTGGGAAATCATCCCGGCGAATACCGTGCGGTGATGCGGTGGGCCCATGAGGTGGAGTCCAACATCATTTGGAATGCGGATCCACGACCCTACGCGGTTAACGTGGTCAACCAGGCCGTCGAGCTCGGGATCGTGGAGGGCAAGATCTTTGCGCATCTCGACTTCAGCGAATGGCAGGCGTTACAACTCGTGCCGGGCGCGTCGATCGTCACGTGTGTTCCGTTTGTCGCCAGCGATCCGAGCCCGGCCGTCCAGGACTTCGTCGCACGCGCGAATGCAATGCCGGGCGGTGAGCTCGTCACCCACGTCGCCTTTACCCACTATAACTCGTTGATGGCGCTGAAGGCGGCGATGGAGCGGTCCGGAGAGGCGAGCGCGGAAGCGGGGCTTGCCGGCCTCGACGGTCTGACGATCGAGACCGCGACGGGTCCGCTCATCTTGGATGGTGCCGGCTATCCGACAATGCCACTGTTCGTGGCCACCGCGGAGGGTGGGGGACAGCTGCAGGTGGTCCAGAAGATCGATCCGATCGAGTCCGGGGCGACCTGTTAGCTAGAGCCTCAGAACACCGTAGACTGTACGCGAACCGTAACCTCCACGTCCGCATACAGTCCTCCGTCGTCGGCACGACCCCGGAGCACGTAAGTCCCCGGCTCGGAAAACGTGACCTCGCTCACCCACCGTCCGTCCTCCGGAGCCTCCGGGACGACCCAGGCGACCGTCCAGGGCGAATTGGCGAAGGGCCGTGTGTCCTCCCACGTCTTGATCTGGGGAGGGTCGAACTCCACGGCTTCGCTGGGGCCCCGGTATACGAACCACGTGTAGTGCAGCCCCAACCTCTTGCTCACCGTCCCCGACGCGGTCCCCCTCCCGAGGGCTCGCTCCAAGAGTTCCCGCGGGGTGGGCTCGTTGTCCTCTTCTTCAGGGTCTTCTGCGTCGTCTTCTACGTCGTCCTCTTCTTCGGCGTCCTCTTCGGAATCTGTCCCCCCGGAGAAGAAGCCAACGCTTGTCGGCTGGCCGTCGTCGGTGACCACCGCCGCCAGCGTCAGCGCCTCGCCGACCCGCACGCTCCGCTCCACCCCCCCCTCCAGTTCGATCTCCGGCGGCACGTTCGCCCGGATCTCCGGACTACTGGTCCCCGCGCCCAACGCCCCCGTCTCCGACATGATGACTATGTTGTCGGTGTAGAGATCCTCACGGAGCGTGCCATAGGCTCGGTACTCCTGGCCGTTCGCCAGTAGCGTCCACACCAGTTCGTCGTCCTCCCCGAAGCCCGCCGGTACCCGCACCTTGAAGACGTAGCGGTTGCGTCGGGGGAGGAAGTGCGTCGGCTGGCCCTGGTCCGGCGGCCCTGGCGAGAAGCTGTTGTCCGACCCAATCGGAATCTCTAGTTCCTGCTCCCAGTTCTCGTTCATGTAGCCGAAGAGCATGTCGACCGAACCGTCCGAATTCCGCTCCCACCCTTCGTAGGCCGGGTAGACCGGCTGGCCCTTCGAATACGACAGCCGCTGCGCCTCGGCCCCCTGGGGAGCCGAGGACAGGAGGCAGACCAAAAGAAGAACCGAGGCCCCTCGCACCTTCATCACTCCTGGGTCGCCGTTCCGGACAGGGTGCCCAG
>Ga0209019_1001174_pt1 | contig 13134 bp, 14 predicted proteins | sample METZYME_3_300m_FD_187549 | JGI IMG/M metagenome (GOLD analysis project Ga0209019, IMG submission 187549) | Marine microbial communities from oxygen minimum zone in mesopelagic equatorial Pacific - METZYME_3_300m (SPAdes) (version 2) | ecosystem: Environmental > Aquatic > Marine > Oceanic... | reverse complement strand
ATCAGAATATCAAGATTTTCCCAATGAGAAGCAAGATTGCTAAAAGCATGATCAATGTTTTCTTCTCCAGCAACATCAAGTTCAATGCATATATTGGAACCAAGTTGTTCTGCAATGTTCTCAACGCGAGGCTTCAATTTTTCATTTTGATATGTTAAGGCCAATTCAGCTCCCTCACGAGCCATTGACTGAGCAATGCCATAAGCTATTGATCTTTTACTTGCAATACCAGTAATTAAAGCTTTTTTGCCACTAAGAAAACCCATTTAGTACTCCAAAATTAAATTTCATGTAAATTTTTAATGCTGATATTTAACTGCATCACCATTTATTATATTTTACATTAAAAATAATCTATCCTGTCAGATAATGTTATGAGGATTATTTTTACATGCGACCGCTCTGGTTATTAGACACAATTGGATCTCGACTCATTCAAGAAGAGCAAGAAGAACTTGCTGATGTACTAAGCACAAGTATTGGTAAAGGTTTCCTCCAAATTGGTATTTGGGGCCATAATAAAACATTTACAAAACATCTTCTTGCTGATGAATTTTTTCTCGTTGAACAAACTGTTATAGAAGGCGTTGATCTGGTTGCAAAGTTTGATCGATTACCTATTCAAGACCAGATGATTGATGTTGTATTTTTACCCCATACCTTGGAACAGTTTAAAGTTAATAAACTGATTCTAAGCTCAACTACTGAGTTGCTTAAAGACGGTGGAAAATTGATTGCCATTGGGTTTAATCCATTGAGCTTATGGGGCTTAAGACATTACCTTTCAGGTCAAAGATTCTTATTTGGAATAAATCAATTAATTTCAGTTAAAAGATACAGCACATGGCTCACTGATTTGGGATTTGGAATTGAGAAAATTCATTATTTTCATGCTCTATTACCAGTAGTCAAAAGATACGATTTGCCTTTAAAAATTCATATTTTTAATCCATTCTTATGTGGTTGTTATATGATTATTGCTGATAAGAAACGCATACCAATGACTCTGGATAAACAATTTAAAAGGAACAGTTATAAACAGTCTGGTTCCCTGGCCGATTCAATGAGTAGAGTAATAGAATGAAAAAAGTTGATATTTATACCGATGGTGCTTGTCGGGGCAACCCCGGGCCTGGTGGGTGGGGTGTGATACTAAAAAATCAATCTGCGACCAAGGAGCTGTATGGTGGTGATTTGGATACAACCAATAACAAAATGGAACTCTTGGCTGCCATTAAGGGTCTGCAGAGTCTAACACAACCCTGTAAGGTCTATTTATATACCGATTCAAATTATGTGAAACAAGGGATCACTGAGTGGATTATTAACTGGAAAAGAAATGGGTTTAAAAATGCAAAAAAAAAGCCAGTTTTGAATGTAGACTTGTGGTTAGAGCTTGATCAATTGACTTCTATTCATGATATTGAATGGTTCTGGATTAAAGGTCATTCTGGGCATCCAGAAAATGAACGCGCTGACGCGTTGGCTAATAAAGGCGTCGATGAAATCACAATGGATCGATGAGACAAATTATACTCGATACTGAAACGACTGGGATGTCTGTGAAAGCAGGGCATAGGATCATTGAAATTGGTGCTGTCGAGATTGTGGATAGAAGGATGACTGGCAATAATTACCAAACTTACCTGAATCCAAAACGAAGTATTGACCCTGGCTCTATAGCAGTTCATGGCATTACCAATGATGATGTTGCGGACAAACCAGAATTCAAAGAGGTGATGCAAGAGTTTCTAAGCTTCATCCAAGATACCGAGTTGCTGATCCATAATGCTCCTTTTGATACTGCTTTCATCAACCATGAATTCTCATTGGCGGGTTATGGAAAAAAGATAGAGGATCTTTGTGAGATCAAAGACACCTTGCCCATTGCCCGTAAAACCCATCCTGGGAAACGGAACAGCTTGGATGCTTTATGTGCTAGATACAATGTGGACAAATCAAACAGGGAACTGCATGGGGCATTGATTGATGCAAAATTATTGGGGCAAGTCTATTTATTGATGACCGGCGGTCAAGTTGGATTTTTTGGCGATGATCAAAATCTAAATGAACAACAAATCAATCATTCTTTAGATATTGACTATAGTGAAAGAAAAATTATGACGGTTGAGTTAACCAATGAGGATCTCGAAGAGCATCAACAATATCTTGAAGATTTACTGGCTGATTCAGACCAGTCGATCACTTGGTAAGTTGTTTTATATTTCAGTAATTCTTTATGTTTTTTTGTATTAGAATATAGTCCTTTTTATAAGTAAATCGGAGAATTGAATGGATTCTGCACATTTGATTGAAATGAATCAGGGCATGATGGTTTCTGGCATCATTTTGGCTTTGAGCTTTATTGGTATTTTCACCGAGACCATCCATGGGTTTTCTCGTGTCAAAGTTGCAATGCTTGGAGCACTGGTGATGCTAGTGGTTGGACAATCTTATGGTTTTTACAACCCAGAACAAGCTTTCGAGGCGGTGGATTGGAATGTTGTTTTTTTATTGGCAGCGATGATGTCAATTGTCGCCATCATGATTAAAACAGGAGGTTTTGAAGTTCTAGCCACGAAAATAGGACAAATTGCTAAAGGTAGACAATTTCTGTTATTGGCAATGCTTGGCACAGCCGTTACCGTCATTTCACTTCTCTTAGACAACGTAACGACGGTTGTAATCTTTGGTCCTTTAATCGTGCTAATTTGTCAAAAAATGAAAGTCAATGCCATACCATATTTAATGGCAGCGGCATTGTTGTCCGACACAGGAGGTGTAGCTACTCTTGTTGGTGATCCGCCAAATTTGATGATTGGTTCGGCAGCAAATATTGCTTTTACTCCATTTGTGCAAAAAATGGGCCTAATCGTTTTGGTCGCTTGGTTGGGTACATTATTTTTTCTCAGAGTGCTGTTTAAAACCGATCTTGATAAAAAAGCAGAAGGTACCTTTACCGATGTTGTCCCATACAAAGATAAAAGCTTATGGAATAAGTCACTCATGGTCTTGGCTTTGATGGTAGTGCTTTTTGTTATCCACAACCAAATACATTGGGAGCCATGGATGGTGGCAGTAGTGGGACTGATCGTTTTGAGCTTATTGGCAAAGAGCCTTGAATTCGAAGAAGTGATGCATGAAGTTGAGATTCCGCTGCTGATGTTTTTTATTGCGTTGTTTATGATTGTTGGAGGTGTTGAGAACAGTGAATTTCTCCAGTATCTTGGTCAATTTATCATTCCTTTTGTCAAAGAGGACTTTTTGCTAGCTTGCATTGTCTTGATGTGGGTTGCAGCCATAATGTCTGCAGCCATTGACAACATCCCATTTACCGCTGCCATGATCCCCATCATTCTTTCTCTGGAAGCTCAAGGCGTTAATGTTGCTGCATTATGGTGGTGTCTTGCACTAGGGGTTGGTATGGGAGGTAACGGCACCCACATTGGTTCGACTGCCAATGTATATATAGTGACGGTATCGGAGAGATTGGCAAGGCAGGAAGGCAACCCGGATTTAGCGATAACTCCGCTAATATGGGCAAAGAAAGGTCTTCCAGTCATGATTCTTACTCTACTAATATGTACTGCAATTATGTACTTATTTTTCGACTACTACAGTGCCCCACTATAGAGGTTAGTTATGCAAGAGAAAAATAAAGGCTGGAGAGTTGTTAAAGAAGATGAACGCTATGTAGTTACAGACAACAATTTATTGAATAATTTGGTTGCAAGCACCACTCATCTCAATCCAAATCATAGCACCACTGGACACAAACATGCCGGCCAGGAGGAAGTGTATATATTCATGCACGGATCAGGCTCAATGGAGATCAATGAACGGACCTTTGATGTTAACTCTGGTGATGTGGTTTTGATTGAAGATGGAGAATTTCATCGGGTACATAATAATGGTACAGAAATTTTAGAATTCGTTTGTGTTTTTGATGGTAAAAGATCGCATTAACGGTGTCCCAAGTTTCTGATCAAGACCATAAGATCAAGTGTTTCAAAGCCTACGATATTCGTGGCAAGGTTCCATCCCAACTCAATGAGGTTATCGCATTTCGCATTGGCATTGCGATTGCTAAATATCTCAATGCCTCTGCTGTTGTAGTGGGCTACGACATTAGGCCCACATCTCCCCAACTCGTTGAAGCCTTATCAAGAGGAATCACTCACCAGGGAGCCGAAGTCATTGATATTGGTTTTTGTGGCACCGAGGAAATTTATTTTGCAACCAATGACCTCCATACAGACGGTGGAATCATGGTGACAGCCAGTCATAATCCATTAGATTATAACGGTATGAAAATCGTGGGGCGTGAAGCAAAACCAATCAGTATGGATTCAGGACTAGCTGAGATCAAAGACTTGGCTGAGAATCTGACTGAAAAACCATCTGAAGGCGAACTAATAACCACTAAAAAAAATATTAGGAAAAATTATCTCAACAAGGTTTTAAGTTTTGTTGATACCACCGAGTTAGAAGCTCTGAAAATCTTGGTCAATGCCGGCAATGGTTGTGCCGGTCCAGTGATTGATGCAATGGAGGATCTATTGCCATTTGAATTTCATAAGATCAACCACCCTCCAGATGGCAGTTTCCCCAATGGCATTCCTAACCCGTTGCTGCCTGAAAATAGGTCAGTCACTGCAAAAGCAGTCGTTGAATTGGGCGCAGATCTAGGCATTGCATGGGATGGGGACTTTGATCGCTGTTTCTTTTTTGATGAGAATGGGCAATTTATAGACAACTATTATCTTATCGGTATGATCTCTAAGGTTTTGCTGGATTCAGATGTAGGGGGAAAGATCATTCATGATCCTCGATTGATTTGGAATACTCAACAAGAAGTACACAGCTATGATGGACAACCCATTCAATCCAAAGCAGGGCATTCATTTATGAAGGAAAAAATGAGAGAGCATGCTGCGGTTTATGGGGGTGAAATGAGTGGCCATCACTATTTCAGGGATTTCTACTTTAGTGATAGTGGTATGATCCCTTGGCTATTAGTCACTCAAATTATGTCTAAAGCAAATCAACCCTTGTCTCATTTGACTTCAGAAAGAATGCAACAGTACCCCATCAGTGGAGAGATCAATGTTAAGGTAAATAACCCAGAAGAGTTGCTGGGAAGGGTTAAAGAGCAATATCTAGAACAGTCTGTTTCAATCGATGATATGGATGGTTATAGTTTTGATTTATCGAGCTGGCGATTCAACCTCAGAATGTCAAATACTGAACCTCTGGTCCGATTGAATGTTGAATCTAGGGCGGATAGAGAGTTATTGATGAAAAAGACTGATGAGATTTTAGATTTTATAGAGAAGTTTAAATAAGATTTATTAAATTAAAGAAAGAATAATGATGTTTTTGTATTTCATTAATCTATATCTTCTCTATTTCTTTTAAATAGGATCTCCTCATGAACGGGATCATTGCCAACACTGGTACCCCTAAGAGTAAAGGAACAGTGCTCATCGAGTATCGGACGTTCTCAGCATCAAAGACAAAATCATTTAGCAAACCTATCGATGTAGGTCCTAGAAGCAAGCCCGTTATGCTAATGCACATTAAGTAAAATGCTGTAGAAAGACCTCTGATGTTGGAAGGTACAATTTCCATGAGTGCTATCAAAGCGCTTGAGGAAGTAAAAGCAATGCCCACTAGGTTGATTGCAAGTACCACAAAACATAGTGTTGGATTTGGAACTAAGGGCGCTATGACAGCAGTGGGTAACAAAACTAGTGTTCCAAATATTACGACCCTCAAGCCTCCATCTTTTTTTCCTTGTTTCACTAATCGGTCCGCCAACCACCCTGCAGTATTATTTGATATAGGGCCGAAGGTGAGTATTAGTAAACCGTTAATCAATGCATAAGTTGAAGGAGGCATGCCCCATGTTCTTTCAAACATCGGTGCAAGCCAAGTATGGGAATAAGCAATTGTCGTCATTACACATGCCGGAAGGATAAAGCTTCCTAAGGCGCTTCTTTTTTCTATGAAGAATTTTAAAGCTTCAGTAATCTTGATTTCCTCTTCATCGTTCTGATTCTTATCACTAGTTCTTTGCGGTTCTTTTAATGCTGCTATGAGAAAAGCCAGCACAATCCCAGGGAGCCCAACGATAATGAATGCCAATTGCCACGGTGAAATTTCACCAATAATCGGTAAATTAACGAGGCCTACTGATTGCGCCCATATCAGAACAGCAGCACCTGATAAGTAAGCAACCGCAGATCCCAGTGACATACCCATGGTATAAAATCCAATGGGCTTTCCTCTGTCTTTTTTCGGGAAACTGTCGGTAATCATGGAGATGGCACAGGGGCTGAGGGTTGCCTCACCAATACCAACTCCCATTCTGGCAATAAACAGTTGACTAAACTTTTGGGCAAAGCCAGATGCAACTGTGGCTAGAGACCATACAAACACGCCGACTGAAACGATCCAAACCCTTTTTACACGATCTGCAAGATAGCCCAAAGGCAGACCCATAGTGGCATAGAAAATTGCAAAAGCAGGACCTAGTAATAAACCGATTTGTGTGTCGCTTAAGCCAAGATCTGCTTTTATGGGATCAATTAATAATCCCAAGATGTAGCGGTCAATAAATGAGAACATGTATGCAATTGTCATTAAGATAACCATATACCAAGCATTGGTTTTATTGGGGTATGTATTATCGTTAGACGACACTAAGCTTTCTCAATTTTGTAGATGACGGTAAGATTGCCATCATCATCGACAATGCCAATTTCTCTGCCTTCTCTCCCATCATGAGTCACTAAATGTTCTTCCCTGTATGTTTTATAGTTATTTTCTTTGCATTGTGCTAACACGTCATCAACATCGGCAACTTCTATCACTATGGCTGATCGGCGCGGAAAAGACATCTTCTCCAAATTGTCCTTACCAAGCTCAGTTAATGCCATAACTCTGGGCTGATTGGAATAACTCAAAAGGGCAAACTTGATTTGAGTCTTCTTATCAATTTCGAATACATCATAAGAATAAGAATCATCTTCAGACTCTTGTACATGATCAAGACGCATGCCGAGAATGTCTCTGTACAGTATTAAAGCACGATCTAAATCACTGACTAAAAAATTTGCTCTTTGGAATCTCATATACTTTTCATTGGTTTAAGTTAACCGTTGATTAATTTCATAGAAGTATCCATCTGGATCAAATACGCTCATTGTTATGAAGTTAATCATATTTCCATCAGCACCTCTGACTGACCATTCATGAGGTTCCGAATGAATATGTGTTCCCAGAGTGAGAGCTTTCTTATACACCTCGTCAACATTATCTGTATCCACGACAAAGGTTGGATTGCCAAAGTCCACTTTTGTTGGAATCTCTTCTGGAGCAGGGAGTTCAGGATCAATCCACTGCAAAAGTCCAATCATTCCAATGACTGGATCACTGCATTTATATATTTTGAGATGCGTAACGTCTCCCTTCTTGCCTGCAGCCATACCTTTGCCACCCAAGGTTATTCTATCGTCATAATAAAGACTCATATCCAATACCTCTTCATACCAATTTGAGGATACCTCAATGTTTCTAACAATCAGGGTGGTTCTTTTTACCGTGGTTGTTGCCATGTCTAATCCGATTCAACGAGCAATACTTTGCAATCTGCTATCCCTTCTCTGAGTTTCTTAACTTCATTGTATTCTTCAGAATGCCAGAATTTTTCAGCTGCTGCTTTGTTCGGCCACTCCGAGATAACCACTGAAGGATTGCTAGAATCCATGCCTTCCAACGGAATACCACCAGGGGCTCTGATTAGGTATTTTCCGCCGAATTTCTCTGTAAGTTTCGCTGCCGCAGGGCCATAATTAGTTACAAAATTTTCTCTGTCGTGAATGGTTGCAAAAACGATCATGTATGCTTTTTTTGACATATAAATATCCTATTGTTTAGTGTTAAATAATTCTATGTTAACCAATGAATTTTCTCTTAGCTTGCGAATGAAGTTGGTTACTTTCACAAGCTCCTCAATGGAGGTATCAAATCCATCAACAAATAACCCAGTAAGGGTTTTCTGGTAATTATTCACCCTTGCCAAGCTTTTGTTGCCTTCTTGAGTCATAGATACAAGATAGGATTTCTTATGATCCGGATTGTTTTCTGTCTTAACCAAGCCTTTCTCTATCATCTGGTTGACAGTTGTCTGCACACTTTGTCTTTTTAATCCTAGATATCTGGCGACAGCAGGCACAGTCATTTGTTGTCTTCTCAGGACAGCAAGAATTCTCCATATGGGAACGGTGATAACCGGATCGCTTTTGCACACATTCTCAGCTGTTGCCAGCAGTGCCCCATTCATCCTGAATATATTTCCTAAAAACAATTGGAAATCTTGGAGGAACTCAATGTTCTCCAAGAGATTCTTTTTTATTTGGGATGAATCAGTCACTGACTTTCTAAAGTTTTTTTGAAGTATGTCCAGCTAGTCTCATTTCTTCTTTGATCATCCGTAGGGGGAGGGGAATTATATTTGGGATAGTTTTTTTTAATTTCTTCTTTAAATGATTCTGGGAGTTGGTCATAGCTTTCCAGCTTTCTGCCAAAAGTATGAAAGTAGATAATCCCGCTTCTACCACTCATTTTCATCCAAGGTAACCAATCCGACATTCTTTCCCAGCCAATCCTAGCTTCAGCTGTGTGTTTGGTGTCATCAGTCAAATCTGAAACATTACCGGTTGTGTTAAACATTTCTGTAGCATGATAGATGCCCCCAATGTAATCTTGATAATCACCACCTAGTGGGTTTTTATAAAAAAGTGGTATGGTCGATGTATCCCACCAATAATCACCATGAATGCTCAAATTCATTTGATAGGGTTCTCCGTTCTTATCAATCTCATATTGATTTCCCCAGTTCACTGGATCATTGGCTACATGCAGAACCTCTACTGTTTCGTCGGTCCAGGGGTTGTCCCAGGTATCAAGATTTTTCCCAGTCTCAGGATCTTGGTAAAAAAGAAGTTCACGGCTCACCATTCTAAAACCCAAACCACGTTCATCATCTTCAAGAGTGGCACATTGGCGAATGTTCATTCCCTCAACTCTAAATAATAGTCTGTCTTTTTCACCTGGTACACGACTGTAGGCTCTTCCATACCACCAATACACAATGGGTTGATCATCTATTAGAGAACAGGTAATTTTTCTGGATGCTTTGAGATAGCCTTTGCCAGGAGTTAGTTCAAACGCACTAATGTTTTGCGTTAGAAAGAACAGGAGTAAAGAAAAGAAAGCCATCATTGTTTTAGTTGTTTGCATTTTAGTTTCCTATTTAAAAGTTAGTAACATGCTCATAGTTATATTAGTATTATTTATATGATTGTATATTCTACAAAATTAGCTTGTCTGTCAAATTGACAGCTTCCTGTCTTTTTATGTAGTATACATTGTGATGATTAATTAATTATCGGGGGTATTTCATGACTGTAAGAAAAAGTCTTAGTGCTTTAGTTAGCTCAGCAATGATGGTAGTTATAACAATTGCCTTGGTGCCAACTGTCACCTTCTCTCAAGAAGGAATCGAAGAGATTGTTGTTACTGCAAGAAAAAAGGAAGAAAATTTACAATCAATTCCTTTGGCAGTTACTGCTATAACTGCTGCTCAAATTGAAAATCAAAAACTAGATAGCATTTTCGACATAGCTATGTTTACACCGGGTCTATCCAATTCCAAAGCTTTTGGTAGGAATACAGAAAGACCAGTTGTTAGAGGACTGTCTAACGTATTAGCCGGTGTTCGCTTTGGTGTAGAGGCTGGAGCTGCATATTTTGTAGACGGTGTCTATTTCCCCGGTGATATCAGTACATTGAGTGTCAATGATATTGAAAGGGTTGAGGTCCTTCGAGGCCCTCAAAGCGCTCTTTATGCCAGAAATACCTACTCAGGTGCCATCAACTTTATCACCAAGAAACCAGGTGAAGTTACCAGTTCAAGTATATCGTTACGCTCAGCAGAACACGGTGAAACGCATGTTAATTTCTCAACCTCACAAAGAATCTCGGATAATTTTGCACTTTCTCTATCTGCAAGAAGTTATGACTATGATGGAGAATGGACCAATCTTGTGACCGGTAAGAAAGTAGGTGATGAATCCACTGATTCCTATTCCATAGTAATGGATTACCAAAATGAGAATTTTGAAATGACGCTCAGACATCAAGGTTCTGACTCTGATGATGGAACCAGAGCACTTTTTCTGCAACCGGGTAATATGAACAACTGTTACCCAACGAGCACTGGGGCTATGAATTATTTCTGTGGTGAAATAAAAACCAGACCCATCGCTCTTAATGATGAGGCCTTTCCAGGAACAAGTGCAGAACTTAGTGCCTTAATTGCGTCTTACGGACTGCCAGAAGCCAGTGCAATGCAATGGGGATTCTACCCCACTAACAGTACTGAGGATGGCTTATACTTTTCTGGGGTTGCACGAGATATTAGCCTGACTCTTCTCTCCATGGATTATGAAATGGAAAGTGGTGTGAGTATATCGTTGGCTATGGGAGCGAAAGAAGAAGATTTGGCAACCGGTTCGGACAGTGATCATTCTCCAGTCAATCTGGTTAGAAATCTTTTTGGTGGCTATGCCCAACCAAATGGTCAGTGCTATCCATTTTGTGCTTCCGCGATCGAATTTACGGAAGACGATTCGCTCGAGTTGATGGTCGATTCTAATCAGGATCAAGCGTTCAGGTGGCGTGTTGGCTACTTCAACTACGACAAAGAGCAAGAACAACGTGGCTGGTCTTTCATAGCTGCATACCATGATTTGCTCGAGCAAACCTCTACCATTAAAAACTCAGCATTTTATGGAATGATCGAATACGATATTTCAGATGTCTTGACTTGGAGCTTCGAGGCACGGACTGCTGAAGAAAAGAAAACACTGTTGGAGTTTGACCCTACCGGGTCTACTGTTGTGGATGATTACGGTGAATGGGATTCAGAAACCATTCGAACCACACTGACTTACACAAAAGATCCAAACACTCTTTTTTACTTCACGTTTGCCGAAGGAGTAAAACCTGGTGGCTTCAATGGTTCAGCTGGAGCCGATAATGGGGTGCCGATGTATGCGACGGAAACCAATGAAAATATTGAAATTGGAATCAAGAAGGTTTGGTATGACGGAAGACTGGTGACCAATCTGGCGGTGTATCAGATTGATGCAACAAACGTTCAAGTGACTCAGCCTGCACCAGGTACTATTGGAACGATCACGTCCATCGTTGTTGGTGAAGGTAATTTGGGAGAAGTCAGTGGTCTTGAACTCGAAGTGAGTTGGTTGATAAATAACAATTGGAACCTGGCATTTAATTACTCGTTAGCAGATTCCACTTATAAGGAAGGATGCGATAACTATCAATGGGCACTGACATCAGGTGGAGGTAGTTATAACATCAGCGATCCTGCTGCCTCGACTAATCCAAACGGACAAGGCACTTGCTCCATTAAAGGTGCACAGTTTGCCTTCAGTCCAAAAACCACTTATGCCATGGTTTTGTCTTATAACAAGCAACTGGCCAATGGCTCTGAGATTTTTGGAGGCGTTGATAGTTCTTATGAATCCAAAAAATACGCCCAAGTTCATAATGGCGCCTATGTTGGTGCATACAACCTAATCGGTGCTCGATTTGGCATTAGGATGGACAATGGTCTAACCTTAACCGCTTATGGTAAAAACCTGGGGGATGCCGATGAGCCGGATGTGGTAACAAGATGGCTCGATAATGATTTTTCAAGGGCCTTTTTCTCAAACAAAAGAAGAGGACGCTCTATTGGTGTCGAGCTAAAGTATGATTTTTAAATTCTGAAATAATCCTTCAGCAATGGCCCTATAGATACATCATCTATGGGGCCATTTGTTTATAATGTGAATAATGAACAATAGAAGAACATTTATCTTAATTGCTACTCTTGCGATGAATCTTAGACGATTGATGCAATTGGCTTTGATGGTCGGTGGTCTCCTAATCACCTCAGCTGGTCTTGAGATAAAAGCAGCCATGCCCGGCATGGCTGGAGACATCCAGCGATCATTTTCCAATACACAGTTTGGACGGGTTCATCACTGGAGTATTGGTCAAGGCTCGACGCTGTTGATGTTGCATCAGTCTGGACAAACATCCACAGAATTCTTAGCAATTGCACCCCTGTTGGCAGATTCCTTCAGGGTTGTTGCCATCGACTTACCAAACCATGGTCAATCTGATACTTCTGATCACGAACTTACAGTAGATGAATATGCCGATGCAGTGGTTGATGTACTGGACAATATGGGCATCACCCAAGCTCACATGCTGGGCCAGCATGGGGGTGCTTCAGTGGTCATCAATCTTGGTATACGCTACGCAGATAGAGTAGGAAAAGTCATTCTGTCGGGTGCAGGTCGTGATGAAGATGTGGACGAAGAAAAATTACAAGAGATGTTAAACACACCTATGACGCGTGATTTACCTATAGATGTAGATGGGGATTTTCTTCAAAAAACTTGGTCTGTGTATCGTAAGATGAGTGCCAGCAATACTCCTCCAGAGGTAACGTTTCAACCTTTCCTTAGTAGCTTGACTCTACGACAAAGGCGCTATGATTTACATTACGCAGTGTATCGTTATTCACCAAATCTTGATGAATTTAATAAAGAGACACTACTGCTTAAGGCTGAAGAAGATATATATGCAGGGGATGTGGCTGCATTGCAGCGAAGAATTCCAGGCAGTATTTTGCGTAACATACCGAATTGCGGAAGCTGGCAGTTTTTTGAGCAGCCTGAACTACACGCTGAGATTATTCAAGAGTTTTTAAGCCAATAAATACAGGACTCATAATAGTTTGTAAAAACCCCATGGAATAAATCTCCAGGGGTTTTTTGCTTATAATATGAACAATGAAAACTAAAATGAATCTAGCATCACCAAAATACAGTTATGCACAAACTGATCACGGTCAAATGCACCTTAGAATTTGGGGAGATCAGAAGGGTATAAATATCGTCTGCCTGCATCCCATGCCTTATTCAGGAAGTTATTACGACACGTTTTGCCAGCAACTGGTATCCAGCACCGCATACTCAGCTGTAGCACTTG
>Ga0209019_1001169_pt1 | contig 13162 bp, 15 predicted proteins | sample METZYME_3_300m_FD_187549 | JGI IMG/M metagenome (GOLD analysis project Ga0209019, IMG submission 187549) | Marine microbial communities from oxygen minimum zone in mesopelagic equatorial Pacific - METZYME_3_300m (SPAdes) (version 2) | ecosystem: Environmental > Aquatic > Marine > Oceanic... | reverse complement strand
AATCTCAAGATTCATATTATTAATTGCTGTTACTTTGCCGAAACTCTTGGCCAGACCCTTCAGTTCAACATCCATTTTTCCCTTTGTTTGATCAGTTATTATATAAGAGGTGTCTTCATCATTATATATGTGCAAAAGATGATTTACGACAATTTCTGGATAATGAAGATAATTAACGGAAGATTTAAACACCACGTCCAAGTTAAACTGCTCTATCAAGCATTACAGTCTAATTCAGTGCACAATTATTATTCTACATTAATTACAATGAGGTATAGAAATATTTTTCCGGCAATCTATTTGAATTATCATTACATTCATCCTTTGATAGCCCCTACCAGCAACCCTCTGACGATGAATCGATACAAAAACAGGGCAATCATGATTACAGGAATTATCATTAGAATGATAATCACAGACATGTACCACCATTGAGGACCACGTGTTGTATTCATAGATGCAATCATTAAAGGAAGTGTCTGAGTGTCTGTCATCGAAATAAAGAGTGAAAGAAGATATTCATTCCAGCAGAGTATCAACACCAGCATGAAGGTTGCTGAAAGCCCAGGTTTAGTTAGAGGCAGAACAATAGTGGTGAAAATTCTATATCGTGAAGCTCCGTCTAGTGCGGCATTTTCTTCAAGATCTACAGGAATGCTGAAAAAGAAATCCCGCATCAGCCAGACTACAATGGGAATGTTGATTGCCACGTAGGTAATAACCATCGCCAGATAGGTGTCCAAGATGCCAAGCTGCTGGTAAAATATATAGACCGGAATGACCACTACAACAGGAGGCAGAATCCTTTGGGAAATCATCCAGAAGCCGATATCGTTGTTACCCAGAGAGGCTTTAAATCTTCGTGACAATGTAAAAATGAAGAGAAGAAAAATAGCTGTACCAGAAGTCAATACCATCCTCCAATCCAGTCCCATCCTGGTGATCAATAAAATTGCCAAGATCAAAATAAGGATGAAACATGCAATCGAGACAATCTTCGGACGGTAATGAATCCGGACCAGCGCATAACCTGCCATACTACCTATCAAAAGAGTTATAAATGCGCTTATCAATGATATTATAACCGTATTGAAAAACGGACGGAGAGTATTCATTGATTCCTGCATGAAAACAAATTCCCATGCATGCAAAGAAGGTTGAAAATCGACAAACGGGATGTAGAAAGGCCCCTGGTTAACCACATGCGGTTCCTTGACCGAAGTCACCAGCACCCAATAAATGGGAAAAATACAGATAAAGGCCCAGATCCCAAGTATGAGATAAGAAAGGATGCTCTCCAAAACTGAAGAGTCTTCAAAACTTCTTTTTTTCGTTATCTGCTGCCAAATATTCATTGTTGTGCAATTTCGATTCGTTTTTTAACCAGACTCACAAAGGAAAGACAGATAAAAACCGCAACCACCATCAAAAGGTACCCTACAGCTGCGGAGCCGCTGAGATCCATCGTCCGCCAATTAAAGTAGGAATGTAGAGAGAGCGATTCTGTGGCAATCCCGGGGCCTCCGTTGGTCATCACATTCGGCAGGTCAATGATCTTGAATGCTTCAATCAGTCGGATCAGGATGATGGTCACGCTGACAGGTAAAAGGGTGGGCCAGGTGATATCGCGAAAAATCTGCCATGATCCTGCACCATCCATTATTGCGGCTTCCTTTTGTTCTGTCGGAAGGCTTTCCAGACCAGCAAGCAGGATAATGAACATAAACGGGATCCACTGCCATGCATCACCAATCATTACCGCAATTCGGGCCCCCCAGGGAATCACGGCCCACGATGTCTCCTCAAAACCAAGCCACATCACCACGGGAGCAAAGGGACCCTTCGTCATGTCCGTCAGCATGCGGAACAAGTACGCAATGCCAACTGGAGTGATCATCATGGGGATAAAAAAGACCATCCTGAAAAAAGACCGCCCTCTGATTTTCTTTACGCAGAGCAGAGCAAGTCCGAGTCCGATCAGGAATTGAAAGATGACTCCAAGAATGACATAGGTTAAAGTAACCACAAGTGTTCCTGGAAGTCCTTTCGGAGTGGTCAGGTTAATTAAAGTCAGCATCAACAGAAAGAATAATCCTGTGGCTACAACAAACCGTCCAATAGTTCCTACAAGACTAAAGTTGATGGACTTGAAATATCGGTAAAACCAGACAAGTATTAGAATCACGAAAACGCTCATGATTACATATCCCGTTGTTGTCAATTGATCAAATTTGCCCAAGAAATGATACTGTTGACTGCCAAACAGCAGTTTCTTAAAATTCAGAAATCCGATGTATTTTGCTTCTATTCCGCCTTTTACGAATTTGAGACGTGAAAGAGCAACGAATAGTGAAACAATAAGAGGGAAAATGGAAAAACACAGTACGACCAACACAGCTGGCATGATGAATACTGTCGGTGCTTGACGATCAAGGTGTTCTTCAATGGAATTTGGTTGAGTCATAAAAGATACCCAATCCGGTTTCCCGGATTGGGTAAAACATGAGGTCAGTAACCGAGTGTGTTTCGATAAGCATTTAACTGCCCATCGCGACCCATCTCTTCAGTCACTTCTTCCCAACCGTCTTCGATACGCTGCATGGCCTCTTGCTTACTGATTTCACCGGAAAGGAAACGGTGAACCTCTGTGTCAAGAACGACCTGCTGGTAGCGCTGATTCTTGGGAACCCGCAAATCGAGAATCATGTTGGGGCTATTAAGACTTGCCTTGATGGCGCCCAGATAATTCTCTGCACTAGCTTTGCTGAATCCGGCATTGGTCCAGTTGCTCAGGTTCTCGAACTGGGAAACCCTGTATGGGTTCATTCCGGTAATCCCGATGGTGACATCCACGTTGGATTGCTTTGCCTGTGCCATGTAGGAAAAGAAATCATAAGCAGCATCTTTGACCCTTGCACTCGAAGCGGTATTGATCGCACCAGACCAGCCGCCATAGGCTGCAAAGGGAGCGTGATTGACACCGTTGACCGCATAGGGACACCGGGCACGGTCACACGAAACCAGTTTCCCGCTTGAACGGTCCAGCACTTTCCGGGACCCTGGGAGAATGGCGGCTCCCGTCTTGCCCTTGACCTTGGAACCTTTTTCAATAGCTAGGGTTCCGATGTCTCCCCAATCAAGGGTCAGGGCGCAGCGTCCGGCCGTCCAGAGTCCCCGGGTGTCACCCACGTCCAGGTTGATCTCATCCGGTGGTGCGTACTTTGTGGTTTCCTTGTAGATATCCAGTGCACGGGAAAAGGCTTCGTTGTTAACCAACGGCTTCATGGTCTTCGTGTCGAAAAACATGCCCTCTCCTGTTCCCTTGGCCTGAATGAACCCACCTGCAACCGAGAGAATCATCCAGTAGGCCTGGGCATTCCGTTTTTTGGAGATGCAGGAGCCGTAGTCAGGAGTCCCATCGCCGTTCATATCTTGGCCGTGGAATCGGCTTGCGATATAGGTGTATTCTTCCCATGTGGTGGGTGGTGAGATTCCAGCCGCATCGAGGAGGTCTGTTCGGTAATAGATCATGTGAAAATCACCGTCCAGGGGGATGGTGTAGATCTTCCCGCCATAAGTGGAACTGAAGGAGCGGAAGAAGTATCCGATGTCGTCCCATTCAATGGCTGAGTCGGCTTTCACTTTCGAGGTCAAATCCTCGAGATAGCCAGGTTCGATGAAATCTACCATCCACTGTGGTGCAAACACAGCTCCGTCGATACTGTTAGTTCCAGTTGCAAAATCAGCTTCCATTTTCGGATAAATATCCGCAAAAGGAACACCGATGATGTTAACTGTTGCCCCGGTCAATTTCTTGAAATCCGGAGCACGTTTAACCATGGGGCCTTTGATCTGCGGGGCCTCCATGGTGAGAATGTTGACAGTCACACCATCATATTTCTTGGCATGAACTGCAGGTATGGTGAAAAGCAAAGTTACCACGGCGATAACGATGCCCGAAATCATTTTGTTTCTAAGTTTAAACATAATAACCCTTTTTTTTAGAAGTTAATTAATTAATTTTAATTACAAAACCAATACTGAAATTCATTCCATAGGCACTCCTTTATTAGGGTTTAAATTGAAACAGTTTCATTCCAAGTTTGCATGATACATAAAAAGGCTTTCAGAGTCCATTCCTTTTTTATGCATTAACAACCCTGCAAGACAGTCGAGAGTAAGAAGCAAGCTTTGTTCAAAAAGAGACCCCATAGGCTGAATTGATGTCATCTCCTGTTTATGAGTTAATTTTGGAGAAGGGGCTGGTATCTTCAGGCATTCCTGAGCCAATTTGCCGATGCTTGAATCAGGATCAATACTGACAAGTAGGATATGAACACCTATATTGTTAGCCTTTTTAGCTAAACTCAAAAGGCTGTCGGTCTCACCGGAGCCTGATCCTATCAGTAAAAGGTCATTCCTACTTACCGCGGTAGTAGTGATATCTCCAAGAATCTGTACTTCAATGCCAAGGTGCATTAAGCGCATTGCAAAGCATCTCATAACCAATCCTGTTCTGCCGACTCCCGCAATAAAAATCCTTGGCGCATCCAGTATCTGCAAAGCAAAATTGGAAATAATTGTTTCGTCAATTTCCCCAAGTGTTTCTTCGATTTCTTTTAAAACAGCTGGATAATAATCATTAAATTTCATGCTCAAACCATCGCTTGGTGTAATTCAGTTAATGCCTCACGATGATTTCTTGCATTTGCAATGTAACTGCCCACAACAACAATTTCAGGATGAAAATTTTTAATTTTCCGTATCATATCTGGTTTGATTCCTCCCGCTACGGCTAAATTGTTTCCTCCGTGAAGATTATAAAAATGTTCCAGGTCATTTAAGGGGGTTCTTCCATCTTGAGCATCATCATGTGCTGTATGCAGGCAGCAGTAATCCATCCCCATCTTCATGAGTTCATGCCATTTTTTTTCAGGAAATGGGTGATTGATCATATCCACCATAACTTTCCTTCCATTTTTAACAGCAGTCTGTTTTACACTAGTCAAAGTTTTTTTGGAAGCAAGTCCCAGCACAGAAACAATGTCTGCACCAGCATCAAAACCAATTTGTGCTTCCAATAATCCGGCATCCATGATTTTTAGGTCAGCAAGGACTGTTTGATTTGGATACTCTTTTTTGATTTTTTGTACGCTTTTGAGACCTTCTTTAATGATCAATGGGGTGCCGATTTCAACAATATCAATCAAATCCCCATTTACCTCCACTAACTTAAGCACCTCATCAGAATGCTGAATATCAAATGCTACTTGCAATTTCATAATACCTTAACATGGTCCTTGTTTAGAATACTGTTCAACGGATAATCACTTGAGGAGGAATCAAAATCTGATCCATAGGCTTCCCATCCTCGAGAACTCCATGAATGATCCCAAAAGATTTTCTGGCAATTTCACCAGCATTCTGACGCACGGACTGAATGGGCCCAGGAACATAATCAAGCATTGGATGGTCGTCATAGGATGCAATTTGGGTTTTCTTCAATGCATCAGGATTATGTTCTTTAAAATATTGGAGGAGTCCTTCAAGCAATGTAAGAGCACTGGTGAAAATTGCCTGCGGAAACTTTGTGTTTTCTTTGAAGAGTTTACGTGCCATTTCATATCCGTCTCTAATACCATAACCCGTTTCCTGAATTTTTGAATTATCATCCAATAATCCGTTAACCTTAAGGGCTTCCTTAAACCCTTTCAGGCGATCGACACTAGTGGAAATGGTCTTTATTCCTCCAAGGTAATGGATATCTGTGACCCCTTGATCACATAAATGGGTCACCACTTCAAAAGTTCCCTTGCGGTCATCACTAACCACCCATCCAATATTGTCTCCTTTAAGCTTTCGGTCGATCAGCACCACAGGGACCTGATTCAGGATGGAATTACTATGAAATTGTTTATGATTCATCATCGTTGCGATGATGAATCCGTCTACTTTGCGTGCCAAAAGATTCTGTATTAAAGCATATTCCGTTTCAAGTACGTCATCTGTCATAGCTACCAATAACTGGTATCCTGATTCACGGGCTGTCTTTTCCAGGACTTGGGCAATCTGTGAAAAATGCCAGTTAAGATAGGGGACAATTAAACCTAAGGTCTGGGTTTTCTTTAACCTCATGCCTCTTGCAAGAGTGTTAGGAACAAAATGGTGATTGCGTGCAAGTTTCAGGATCCTTTTTTCTGTGGACTTGCTGATTCGATAATCTTTTGCACGGCCGTTGATAACCAAACTGACAGTCGTTTTAGAGACCTTGGCAATCTTTGCTAGTTCTTCAATGTGAATGGGCACTTATTTTCTAGATGTTTGAGAAATGTAGTTTCCAGATAAAGCATGATAATTGCTGATGCTAAAAGGTTTTAGCAAAATATAAATAATTTTTCAAAATTTGTCAAGAAAAAGGATTACACATAAGATCAGTATAATAACCTTAATCTATTGATATAGAAGGGAAAGAAAAATGATAAATAGTGGTAAAAAGACTAATTTAAAGGGAATGATGAGAGAAATTGGTGAAGGGAAGAATTTTCAGAATCTAAATATTCTTATCAGTTAGGAATACGGTACCATTATTGAGGATCAACCTTATATTTACATTTGGTGAGAAAGTCATGAATAGGCTGAAGAGAAATATCATGCCAGTCCAGAAGAGTCTGGTGCTCTAGCTGAAGCACACGTGTTAAATAACCCACAGACACGGGTAATAATTTAATCAAATAGGATCCGTTTGGCTTAACCCCATGTTTGGAAAAATTCACATCATAACCTGCTTTTGTTAACAGATTCAGTGCGTGATCGGAGCCGCTTGTCAGAGATCTGGGAGTAACGAGTATTTTTGTCATAACTTATTTCCTGATACTCCTAGCTAAATCAGAAAGTTTTTCAAAAGAAGGACCGCGAGTTGGAATATCCACGTGAAATACTTCTGCTATTACCTGAATCCAACCATGAATAAAAAAAACCCATCCATCATGTATGATCAGGTTTTTCTCTTTTTTCTGCGCTTCAGCCTGATCCAAAAAAATAAGTTCTCCTCTGTAATTCAACTCCCAAACAATGCTGAATTGAGGGAATTGAACTCCCCACGTAAAGGGAGAGCCCGGTTTATCTTTACCAAGTCCTGTAGCGTTAATTATCAATGAATGTGGTTTTAAATTCATTGCAAGGGCATCATTACCTTCTGGTTCAGGACACAGTTGAAATTCAATAGGGATATTTGTATCGATTTGTGAATGAATTTGTTTAATTGATTCCAACCGTGGTTGACTAATGTCAGTTACAACGATTCTTGAAGGATGATTCCCATTTTGCTTATGTTTAATAAGATTGTACAAAATTGCGATTGTAGCGCCACCAGCTCCAATACACATAACTTCACCACCTGTTTTCTTCCAGTAATTTTCAGGCAATAATTGATTTAGAGCGAGACCACTGGAGATGGGATCTTTAGCGTGACCAAACAATTTTTCACCTTGCTTTGAAATACAGCTAATTTCTCCCATTAGCTCTGCGTGTTCATTGAGAAAGTCAAATTGATCGAGACAGGCCGTTAGCAGGTCAATTTTGTGATTTGTCACTAAGGCACCTTTTGATAAAGGGTCGTTTTTTATGAACTCAACACATTCCCGATATATTGCTGGTTCATCGTGGAGCTTTAAATCGAACCCTTTGATTTCGCAGTCACCTAGTTTTAAATGCTCCGCCCATTTTGGGAACAAATTCATGATTGAAGACTTGGACGTTGTAACTCCAATAAAGTAAAGCATTGGTTTTGTAGCTGGCTCATAAGAATATTTAGTCATAAATTCAAATATTTGTAATTAATTTAATTATCTTTGAAATAAATTGGTAATAATTTTTCAGTAGTACTGACAGTAAGGTTTTTTCAGTAAGTTCATTGTTACTGTACCCATCACTAAATAATCTCTCAAGTAAACCTTTACTAATGGTATGCATCGTTTTTGATCTGGACAGTACTAATTTTTTGGGATTGCTATCTTTCTCACCTTACCACAACCAGTAATAATCCAAAATTTGCTATCTTGAAAATTAAATAAAATCGGTATAGTATATTTTTTGATTATTGTTCTTGGTTTTCCATCTGGATGCTTGTAAAAAGACCGTTTGTTATCCAGTGGATCCTTAAAGATTTTTTGATAAATTATAATTTTGCTTAACTCATGAAAACAAAACTTTCTCAATTGAATGAAAAAGGTTATTGTGTTTTCGATCAAGCTTTGGAAAAGAAAGTTTTGGAAAAAATCAAAAGAGTATCTCGTCAGGCTCTTGAAGAGTTGACAATTGAACACAGAAAGAATAATAAATCCCAAGGAAGCCTGATACTTATTGCTGATTATCCTGATTTCGGCATGCTGATTGGAAACGAAAAATTAAAAGAAATTTTTAGGATACTTGGATTCGATGATACTCGTTTTAGTTCAGGATACATAATCAGCAAACCAAACAACAGTCCGGCTCTTTTCTGGCATCAGGACTGGTGGGGTTGGGATCACCCTCTTTCCTATACAGTCCAAATTGCCCAGGTCTTTGTGATGATCTACCTTCAGGACACTCATCCTCAGAACGGTTGCCTGCGTGTAATTCCAAGATCTCACAGGTCTTACCACCCCTTACATTTAAACCAGAAAGCGCATACTGAATCGGTCTCAAGAGTTGAAGACCCAAATGATTCGATCTACAATTCGTTATCTGAAGAGGTACCAGTGCCAGTAAAATGCGGAGATGTCATAGTAGGAGATGCTAGACTGATCCACGGTTCTTTCCCTAATCAATCTGAAGATGAAAGAACTCTGATCACACTCTGGTATCATCCTCATTACAACATGCTCCCAGGAGCCATGCAGTCTAGGATCTGTGAGATCTTTCACCGAAAAGGTGTAGATACCGACCCTGATGGAGAAGAATCCATGACCCTGTTGAAATGGCCAGAACGTTTTCGCCAACCGATCGAAGCACTTTTCCCTTCATGTCCTGAAGATTCAGAACCTTATCCATGGTGCCGCATACCTTCCTGGTCCCAGTCAATAAAATGACTGCAATATACCATATCATCTCCCGAGTAAATGAACTGGATGTCCTAAATGGGCTCAATTGTTGTTTCCCCCCTTATCCCTTTCAAAGAAGGATCTTTGCTGCGCTCCGTGACTCCGGAAGTTTGACAAAAACAGATGTGGCTGTTGAGGAAGGTTCAAGCTATCTCATGGCTAGAAATACTCCTCTTACATTTGACATTGATTATTAGGATCTCTGCCTAATCATCTCCTGTGAGTGACCCCCACTAATTCTTCTCAGTCAGACACACCACCACAACCTATTTATACTTTTTGCATTTGCTTGATGAGCAACTCTACTCTATATTCTCTACACCAACCCACTCGCCTGATGCGGCGCCAAAATTTGGTCGATCAAGGCCATGACATCGTTGGTGAGATCCCATGACGCGGCGGCCGCATTTTGGGTGACGTGTTCAACCGTTTGTCCACCGGCGATCACCGAGGTGACCGCATCTTGATTGACAAGCCAGTTGATGGCCAACTGATTGACCGGCTGACCGATTTCGGCCGAAAGCTCGCGGATTTCGGTGGCGATGGTGAAGTAGGTGTCAAACGTGTTCCCGTTGAGTTTCGGGTTGGCGGCGCGGGCGTCGTTTTCGTCGAAGTTGTCGGCCGCTTTAAACGCTTCCGTCAGTAACCCTTGGAAGAGGGGGCTATAGGGGAAAAAGGCAAGACCGTTTTCGGCACAGAAGGGAAGAACCTCATCGGCCGTGCGATACTCCAACGGGATGTTGTGATAGTGGGTGGGGTTGTGTTCCAGCAAATTATAGAGCCCCTGGTGGCTGGTAATCGTCCCGGCCGACATACAGCGTTTTGTGCGCTCTAGTGAAAAGTTAGTTACGCCGATATGCCGAATTTTGTCTGATGCCTTGATCGCTTCAAGTGCTTCCATAGATTCTTCTTCTGGCGTATCTGGATCAGCCCAATGCATTTGATAAATGTCGATATAGCCTGTCTGGAGGCGGCGGAGACTGTCATCGATTTCTTGCATTAAAGATGCTTTTTTGAGATTGAGGGTTACATTCTTCGCCTCATCCCAGACCAAGCCGCACTTGCTGGCGATAATCACCTCATGACGCCGCCCTTTGAGTGCTTGGCCGAGTATTTCTTCAGCATGCCCTAGTCCATAGACCGGAGCCACATCGAACAGATTGATGCCGAGGTCAACGGCCGTTTGCACGGTGCGAATCGACTCTGCATCCGTGGTGCCATTCCAGACATCACCACCGCTAATTCCCCAACAACCAAAGCCAACGGCCGAAAATGATAAACCGGGCATGGCGGGTACAGTCTTGTACTTCATACGAATCTCCAAAGTTTCATGATATTGACCATATTATCGTCGATTTAGGCGGAATTGCCGATCCGGCCGGTTTGATTGGCATGATAAGAATGTTTACAATTCAAAATGAGATTAGATTCAATCAAGTCACCTGCCGAATTCCCAATTTGAATCGTTCGCCAAGGGGTTAAATATTCACTGTCAGTTCTAACTTTATCACCATTAGACCACGGAACAAGATCCACTTCAAATCGGGTATCTTCTTTGTGAGCAAGCGTCATAGAAGCAAAATCAGTCCACGGCTAATATTGTAACTGACGATAAAAACGCCTTGTGGTCAACGGATGATTTCTTTCTTTTTCAAGATGGCAGCTGAATCGTTCTAGCATCGTATAAATGACTAACGGTGACAAATATTGGCGATATTTTTCGTCCACTGGAAGTTCAACAGTCCTGGTGTCAAAAACGGCGACCTCCTTCGATATTTTAATCGCAAAATTATAGACCCTATCCATCAAAGGTCTTGTGGCGTCCTCTCCGTACAGCAAAATAATGCTGGTGTCTTCTTCGGTCAATTCAATTGTACCGTGGAAATATTCTCCTGCATGGATAGACTTTGTTTTGATCCACTGCATCTCCTCGAGAATACACATGGCGTAATCATATGCTTCTCCCCAAACCGCGCCGGAACCGACAACCATGTGATAATCAGTATCCCTGTGATGTTTAGCGAGGGACTTTGCCATTTCTTCGGTTTGCTCCTTAGCCTTTACAAGATAAGGGGTAATCGAGTTAATTTGAGCGAACATTTTATCGTATCCCACAAATTCCCCACGGTTTTTTAATAAACGGAATATTACAGGGTACATTTCCAGATAAATACATTCGGCCAGATGATCATCTTCTGCGAAACTTACAAAATGGTGCTTAGAAAGTTCGCAAACGGGGGTGCCCGAGTTACAGACAAAAGACAATGTGGTGGCTCCGGCCTTGTTGCAGAATGTAATGGCCTTTACTATTTCCTTAGTGTCACCACTCCTCGAGCAGAAGACGCATAGAGAGTCTTTTGAAAAATGTTTGTTGCCCTGAAGTATGAACTCTGCCGCCTGAACCACGTGGACGGGCATTGTTGAAAGCGTTTCAGATATGTATTTCATTGGCAGAAAATGGGCGTAAGTCCCGCCCACTCCAATCAAGAATAAGTTTTCAAATCCTCTGTCGTATAAATCGTCAATTGTTTTTTCCACGTCAACGCGAAGAGACAGCGCGTCTTCGATTACCTTTACAAATCGATCCTCGTTAAAGTTAAACACTCGTTCTCCTGTTCTTAAGGATTAGTTGTAAATAATTGTATTTCAGCCTGTTTGTTCTTCTTGAAATCTTCACGCGAGTTAGCCTCTTACATTAACAGTTCTACGTTTTTCTCAGTGAAATTTAAGTTTAAAATGCGCCATTTATCAAACAAGTATTTGCTGCGTAGTTAGCGGCGAACTCTAATGTGACTTTTATTGTTTTCTCCCTTACCCATTGTGACAAAAAGGCGCCTATAAATGCGTCACCTACCCCAAGAGAATCAACCACTTTTGTGGGAATTGCCGGCTGAGTAATTATATCTCTTCCAGAAAACGAGGCACTACCCCTAGCACCCATAGTTATGACAACGACGGAGAACCCGTATCCATAAAGCTTTTCAAATTCCTCTTTTAATTCAGAGCGAGAAAGTTTTGGTCTCGAAAAAAATCCCAAATCCACACGGTTTTTTAAGGAAGTTAGGAGCTTTCTATCAAACTGTTCAGAAAAATCTACCGAAACTCTTACTTGATTTCTGTGCAGTCTTTGGATCTGATTTTCAACTTTTTCATAATATGATTCGATTCCACCAGAAACTGCAGTGGCCCAGTTAGAAAAAATTGTGTGATGAGCCCAGGCAAAATTTCTTAAGTAAACATAATCCTCTTCGAAAAGATCAAACTTGTGCTGCACACCCAAAGATTCATCAACAAAAACTCTGTTGCCTTTGTTTAGTTCTATTTTTGTCCAAGCTGTTTTTTTATTCAGCTTAGCCACTCTTGAACAATCGATGTCTTCTTTTTCAAGAGCAGCAATTACGAGTTCTCCCTCTTCATCATTTCCAATGACCCCAACATACCCAGCATCAATGCCGTTTCGTTTGAGCGCGATAGCGCTGTTAATTCCATTTCCCCCGACATATGACTTCCCTGACTTAGGGTAGATGTCAACACTGTTATCCCCGATAACACAGACCTTCTGATTCAGCATATTAGAGTGTTCTCATTTAAAATTTGCTATCGCTTCATTAATCATTTTTTTATAGGTTAAAAATTCATTTTACTGCAATTTTATGTTGCAGTCCATAATAGCAAAGATTGCACTCAATTAGATATGCTGTAAATGACCTGAAGGGCAGTGAAGAATTAGTGGGGGTTTTTTGCAAGTTCTGGAGCCTCACACGCTACACGCTGGCACGCACGAGGGCAAAGCTAGTTTTTTGATAATATATATATCAATTCATATACAAAGAAAGAGTTTTGTTTTTTGGTTCTACCAAAGACGATCATTTGGTGGTAAATATGGTGGTAAATTTATTATAAAATCAAATTTATACAATGATATCAGCATAAGTGGCTGACTCTCCCGCAAATACTCTCTATGGAGTCAGATTATAATAATACGCCCTAAAACAAACCCTATCATCTCCTGTGATTGACCCCCCACTAATTCTTCAAAGTCAGACAACCCTCCATAACCTACCACCCCAATTCTTGTAAAT
>Ga0209019_1001158_pt1 | contig 13218 bp, 18 predicted proteins | sample METZYME_3_300m_FD_187549 | JGI IMG/M metagenome (GOLD analysis project Ga0209019, IMG submission 187549) | Marine microbial communities from oxygen minimum zone in mesopelagic equatorial Pacific - METZYME_3_300m (SPAdes) (version 2) | ecosystem: Environmental > Aquatic > Marine > Oceanic... | reverse complement strand
TTATTAATAGTATTACTAATTAATATGAATCTACAAATTTTAATATTTTTTTCAATAATTTTTCTTAAAATAAATTGATCATCAATATTTAATAAATGTATATTATGAATAATAATAATTTTATTAGTATTATCATCTATTTTTTTAGTAGAATTAATTTCTTTTATAAAATTAATCAAAATATATTTTTTATAATTTTCTAATTGACTTAAATCTATTTCAATATAATATTTGGAATAATAAATCATATAATTTACAATTTTATTATTAATTTTATATTCTAAATTTAATTTATTTTTTTTAATATTTTTAAAAAATATATAAATTAAAGTTTTTTTACAACTTCCTTCTTCTCCATATATTAAAATATTAGGTAAATTATTATAATTTATACTATTGAAAAAATTAATAATATTTTTATATTTTTCTTTAATAAGATCATCAAAATCTTCATAATTATTTACTTTATATTTTTTATATATGGTCAACATAATAAATATAATATAAAATATTATTTAATTCTTAAAATATATTTGATTTATATTAAATAAAATTGATAATATATAATAAATCAAAATATGAATCAAAACTTAATAGGAATAACTGGATATAAACGATCAGGTAAAGATACAGCTGGTGAATATTTTATAAAACAAGGTTATATAAAATATGCTTTTGCAGGTCCATTAAAAAAAGCATGTCAAGAAATCTTTATGTTTACAGATGAACAAACAGAAGGAAAAGATAAAGAGAAATATGATGATAGATGGAATATTTCTGCTCGAAAAGTATTTCAAAGATTTGGAACTGAAATATTTAGAGAAAATTTAGCAGATTTTTATCCAGAAATGGAAAAAATTAAAGAAAATTTTTGGACATACAGATTTAAAATTTGGTATGAAAATCAATTGAAAATAAATAAAGATATTAAAATTGTTGTTACTGATGTTAGATTTGATAATGAAGCTAATATTATTAAAGAATTAGGTGGTATTATTATAAAAGTAGAAAGAAAGAATAAAAAAAATTTAGATCAACATAAATCAGAAACATCTATAGAAAAAATAAAATGTGATTATTTAGTAAAAAATGATAGTAATATAGAAAATTATTACAAAAAATTGACAAAAATTGTCAAAAATTAAAAAAAAATGATAAAAAAAAATTTTATTTAAGATTTATAAAATATCTTTATATATTATATAAATTTTTATGACGAAAAAAGACCAAACATCTACTAAAAAAGATAAAAAAGAAAAAGAAAAAAAAGAAAAAAAAGTAGATAAATCTACAACAACAGAAACTCCTAATAGAAGAAAGAGAAGTTATAGTGATATGGTAGGATCAAAAAAGGATGATAAAGATGAAATATTAGTAGTAGATATATCATCTATTTTTGGTAAATTTAAAAATAATAAAAAAACAGAAGAAGTAATAGAATTTGATTTTTCAGAAGGAGAAGATGAGTTAGTTTTCAATGAAGGATTACCAGAAAAATTTTTAAGAAAAAAAGATTTAAAATTATTACATGATATAAAAGGGTTATTAGAAATATGTAAAAAATATAAAGACATAAATAATAGAGAGATTATTCAATTATTAAAAGTAGAACCAGAATTACAAGAATTAAATGATATGATAGGATTAGAAGAAGTTAAAAAAATGGTTTGTTCACAAATATTATATGTAATACAAAATAGTAAAAATGAAGATATGATGCATACAGTATTATATGGATTTCCAGGATGTGGTAAAACAACATTAGGAAGAATATTAGGGAAAATTTTTTTAAGAATTGGTTATTTAAAAAATAATAAATTTATAATTGCAAAAAGAAGTGATTTAATAGCTGGATATTTAGGACAAACAGCAATAAAAACACAAAAAATAATAGATAAAGCATCAGGTGGTGTATTATTTATAGATGAAGTCTATTCATTAGGTTCTGAATCAAAAAACACAGATTCTTTTGCAAAGGAATGTGTTGATACATTAAATCAAAATTTATCTGATAATAGAAATTTTATATGTATAATTGCAGGTTATGAAGAAGATGTGAAAAAATGTTTTTTTAAAAAAAATCCAGGTTTAGAAAGAAGATTTCCATGGGTTTATAAAATAGAAAATGTTACTCCAAAACAATTAAATTATATATTTTTAAATTTTTTAAAAAAAAAAGAATGGTCATTTCAAAAAAATGAATTAAAAGAATTAGAAAAATTTTTTTATAAAAAAAAAGATGATTTCCCATTTAATGGAGGTAGTATTGAAACTTTTTTTTCTAAACTAAAAATTAATTATTATCAATTAAGATTTGGTAGAAAAAGATTAAAAAGAGAGAAAAAAGTTATAAATATGGATGATATTCATAAAGCTTTTGAAATATATAAAAAATATGAAAATAAAAGAATTGAAAAAGATTATCCACCACCAGGTATGTATGTTTAATTAAAATTTATATACTATTACTATTAAATGAATATCTTAGTTACATATGGTTCACAAACTGGTTATTGTGAAGGTATATCAAAAATAATTTATCAAAAGATTCATTATTTTCACAATAAAAATATAAAATGTTTGAATGATGTTAATATTGATGAATTATGTAATAATGATATCAATATTATTTTAATATCAACAACTGGAGATGGAGAATTTCCAGAAAATAGTAGAACTTTTTATAAAAAATTTAGAAAAAAAAAAAAATTAAAAAAATTTAATTATATTTTATGTGGTTTTGGAAGTAGCGATTATAATAATTTTTGTCATACTTCTAAATGTTTAAAACGATACTTAAATAGATATGAATGTATTAATTTATTAGAAATAGATGATATTAATAATGAAGATGATGAAGAAGTTGAAAAAAATATAAAAAAAATTATAAATTTTATATGTTCAGAGAATCAAAAAAGAAAACAAAATGTATTAAATAATATATGGAATGCATTCGGTAATAAATTCACTTAAAATATATTAAGAGTAAATAATTAAATAATAAATATAAAATGTTTTCAATTAACTTACCATTTATTTTCAGAAATCCATTTTCATTATGTAGAAAAACAAAAGTAATAATTGTAGATCCTTTTTTTTATACTGCTGAACAAATGAAAGCAGATAATAAATATTGGGAAGAATTTTTTGCAAAAACATCAATTACTAAATTAAATGCAGGAGCTACTCCAAGTTTTTAATAAAATTTATTTAATAAAAATAATAAAAAATGATTATTAATTTTTTTTTATTCGTATTTTGTAGTTTTCTTATAATTACAAATATTATATATATAAAACAAAACAATGAATTTATGGAAAATACAAATAATGTAGCTTTAATTTTTTTTCAATTTAATTTTATATTTAAATTAAGTATGTTTTTTTTATATCTTGTTTATTTAATATTAAATTTATTAAATATGCATATTCATTGTGGTAATAAATTTTTAATTTATATTTTTTATTTTGAAAATACACTAAATATTTTAATTTATTTAGTAAAACGTTTTGATATGAAAATTCTTTTTTTACAAATATGTACATATTTAGTTATTTATATATTAAAAAGAATAAGTTATCATAAATATCAAAATAATCTAGAACCAGTTATTATAGAACCTGTATTACAAGTAGAAGTTCCTAATTTTTCTGTTCCAGTAAATGATAATTCTGAAATTATAGAAGAAGATTTAGAAAATCAAAATTGGGAAGAAGATGAAGGTTATGTAAATAATGGATATTCTAATAATTGTTATGATGATAATAATTATTGGAATACTGAAGGCTTATAATAAAAATTAAATTAATTATAAATATAATAAAGTAGTAATGAAAATATTGATATATAATTTTTATATAATAAAATTTATATATTAGGACAATTATAAAATGAAAGTTGTAGATATAGAATTATGTCAAAGAACATTAAAAGAATTAAAATTATATTGTAAAAAAAAAGGTTATAAAGGATATTCTAAATTAAAAAAATTTGATCTAATTGAATTTATTAAAAATCAATCAAAATCTTGTAAAACTTGTAAAAAAAAAATTGAATTTAATGAAGCTTTTATAACTCATAATGAAGATGATTATGAACATTTAAAATGTTATAAAGAAGAAGAAGAATGTAAAAAAGAATGTACTATTTGTTTAGAAAATATAAATGATGATTTTTTTATAACTGAATGTGATCATCATTTTCATAAAAACTGTATTAATAAATGGTATAATACTTCACAAGAATGTCCAAATTGTCGTGGTCCAATTTATAAAATTTTAGATATAGATGGTTTTGTTTTAAAATTAGATGACAAAATAAAAGATAATAAAAAAAAAATGACCAATGAACGAAATAGGAGGAAAAAAAAGAAGCTCAAATCTAAATTAGAAACTGAATTTAGATTAATAATTCATAATTATTTGGATTATTATATAAGAAATACAACTGAAACGCGGGAAATAGCTATTAATACAATATATACTATGGTTGATTCTTTGGGTTTTCAGTAATATTTTTTATAGTTTCAATATGTCCATTGGTTTCATTATAAATAACAAAATTTTTTAATTTTTTTTCTTCAATTAATTTTTTAAGATCAAAAAGATATTTTTCATCTTTTATTTTATTATCTTTAAAATATTTATTTATTCTGTTTATTTTAATATTTTTACTTAATGATGTCCATCTTTTACAAAATATTTCATTTTGTTGTTGTTCTAATTTTTTATAAAACTCTTTTTTATCACCAATATATTGTTTTTCTTTCGATGCTAATCTTTTAGATTTCAGTCTTAAATTATTTTTAAATTCTGTATTTCTTCTCATCATTAAATATTCTTTTAAATCATGACTAATTTTTTCTTCTTTTTTTTCTATTTTTTTTTTATTTTTTTTTTTTTTTTTTTTTTTTTTTTTTTTATTTTCAATAAAATTAATATCATTAATTTTTTTTAAACATAAATTTAATTCCATTTTTATTTATAATAAAAATATAAATTTTAATAAATATATTATTAAATAATATACAATGACTACTAATAACAATCAAAAAAAAGATTCCCTTCTTAAAACTCAAACTACTCAAAAATCTTATCTTATACACAACAATCCATATTTTATTTGTGCGTTCTGTCCCGTTCAAGCCTACGCGTATCCCATGTATCCCTTACGATATTAAAAGATCCAAACCAATACCAATACCTAAATCTAAAACTCAATGGAAAGGTTGGGGATCTAATCAAAAAGATAATAATCAAAATTATAATAATATTATAGAAGAAGAAGAAGAAGAAGATTTATTTGAAATGGATTAATAAAATTGAATCCATATAAAATATAAAAAATGGTTAAAATTAAATTAATTTGTAATCATACTACTTCACAAAAAAGATCTAAAGAAATAGAACAATTTAAATTAAAAAGACATAATCATATTAATTTTGTATATAATGATGAACAACCAGATTATTATGTAATTGAAAATCATCCATTTTATCAAAATAAAAGACATTTTTATGATCCAAAAAGAACAATATATGTTCATTGTGAACCTAAAATATCACGAGATACATGGAATAAATGGAAAGATCATGAAACATTTTTATATGATCATAAAAGAAATTGGAATATTCCCCATGTAATTAATGAAAAAACAAATATTATTGATATAATTGAAAAAAAAATTATAAAAAATGAAGAAAATAAACGAAAATTATCATATGTCACATCAGATTTAGATATGTTACCAGGACATAAATTAAGAGTTAATATTATGCCTTATATTGATAATCTTAATAAATATGATATTAAACCAGATATATATGGAAGAGAAAAGGTAGGTTATTTTACAAAATTTAAATTAAAAAATTATTTAGGAGAAATTGAAAATAGAGAAGATAGTTTATTAAATTATTATTATAATATGATGGCTGAAAATTGTCAAGAAGTTGATTATTTTACAGAAAAAATTTTAGATCCAATATTATGTGAAACATTATGTTTTTATTGGGGATGTCCAAATGTAAAAAGTTATTTACATCCAAAATCATATATTAATCTTGATTTTAGTAGACCGAAATTAGCTATTCAAACAATAGTAAATTCAATAAATAATGATGAATATACAAAAAGATTGAAATATATTAAAGAAAGTAAAAGAAAAATTATTTATGAATTAAATCCCATTGATATAATTGATAAAGTTATTAATAAAAAATTATAAAATATAAGGTAAGAAAGCTAAAGTGGCGTATATATTGATTAATGTTAATATTACAGTTTTTGTAGTATTAGGACTGATTGGTCCTAATCCAATAGTAGTTGAAACATTTACAGAATAATAAAAACGATTTAATAATTTTTTCCAAAAACCTTTGTCACTATTTTTTGCTAAAGCCATCACCCATTCATCTTTATTATAAGCAAAAATCATATATACACATGTCATAATACAATCAAAAATTAAAACTTGTAAAATTACTTTGGAAAAATTGTTTTTAAGTTTAAACATTTTTATTTATATATTAAATAAATAAAATTTATTTAATGATTTTATTTATATTAAGATGTTCAAAGTCATTGTATGTATTGATAACCAAAATGGAATTGGTAAGAGTAATTCATTACCATGGAAAATTAAAGAAGATATTTTATTTTTTAAACAAAAAACTTTAGAAATAAAAAATAAAAATAAAAAGAATTGTGTAATTATGGGAAGAAACACTTATCAATCAATACCAGAAAAATATAGACCATTAAAAAATAGAATTAATATAGTATTATCAAAATCAAATGTAATTGAAGATAAAGAAACTGAAAATTTCAAAATATTTCAAGAATTAGATGATGTATTATATTTTGTAAAAAAAAATAAAAAAAGAATAGAAAGTTGTTATGTTATTGGAGGAAGTAGTATTTACAAATTATTTATAGAAAAAAATTTAATAAATGATTTTTATATTAATTCTGTTAATAAAAATTATAATTGTGATATATTTTTCCCAGAAATTAATTTAGATGACTATAAATTAAATTCTTCTGAATATAAGGTTATTTATGATTATGTTTCAACAAGATATGTTTCATTTAATAAATCTATTGTTTTAACATTTAAACATTATATTTATGAAAATAAATATGAAAAAAATTATTTAGATTTAATGAGAAAAATTCTATATAATGGAATCGAAAAAACTGATAGAACTGGTGTTGGTATTAAAACAATTTTTGCAAATTCTTTAAAATATGATATTAAAGATAATAAATTACCATTATTAACTACTAAAAATGTACCAGTAAGATTAATTATTGAAGAATTATTATGGATGTTACGAGGATCAACAAATGCAAAAGAATTACAAGAAAAAAATGTACATATTTGGGATGGTAATTCTACAAGAAAATTTTTAGATGAAAGAGGTTTAAATGATTTACCAGAAGGTGATATCGGAGCTGGTTATGGTCATCAATTAAGATTTTTTAATGCAGAATATAATGATTGTTATACAGACTATACTGGAAAAGGATTTGATCAATTAAAATATGTAATTGATTTACTAAAACATAATCCAACATCAAGAAGAATTTTATTTTCTTATTGGAATCCAAATCAATTAAAAGATGCAGCATTACCACCTTGTCATCTTCTATATCAATTTTTTGTTAATACTAATACAAATGAAATTAGTTGTTGTTTATATCAAAGATCAAGTGATTATTTCTTAGCAAATAATTATAATGCAATATCAGCTATTCTTTTAACTCATATTTTAGGAAATATTTGTGGATATAAACCAGCAGAATTTACTCATTTTATGGCAGATACTCATATATATAATAATCATTTTCTTCAATGTGAAGAACAATTAAAAAGAACACCAACAATTATTCCTCAAATCTTTGTTAATAAAAAAGATACAGTTGAAGAATATACTATTGAAGATTTTAATATTATTAATTATTTTCCACAATCTATTATTAGAGCAAAAATGAATTAAATTAAATAAAATTTATATATAAAATATATAAATTTGATGGAAATATTTCATAAAAAAAGAGCTTCAATTGTACTAATTATAGATATAGAATCACAAACTTATTTATCTGTATTTAAAGATTTTTATAGTTATAATATACCTGGTGGTAAATGTTTTATTAACGAAAATGATATTGAATGTGCTATTAGAGAAGTCCAAGAAGAAACTGGTTTATTTTTAAATCCGGAATATTTATCTTTATTACATTCAGAACAATGTTCAGATTATTTCGTTTCTACTTATATAACTTATATGTGGTTTGGTCATATTAGTACAGAAGAAGAACATTTTGTTGAATTTTTACCATTAGAAAAACTATTAGTTAATAAAAATCCTTTGTGGGTAAAATATCATAAAAAACTTTTAGAAAAAATTAAAAAAAAAAAATAAAAATGATTTAATGTATAATATAGGAAACTATTATTATGCATGATGGGACTTCTAAATTATCTTATAACTCGAAAAAAAAATGATAAAAATTGTTTAACTGATTTCGATAAATTTCGAAAAATAATTTGGAATACTGCTGAAAATGATACTATAAAAGCTGTTATATTTAAAGTATATATTCAAGAAGCTAAAGACCAAGCTTATATTAATAAAATGTTACATTTATGTTCTAATGAATCAATGAGTAATGATATATTTGCATTACGAATTCATAAAGATAAAACAATGAAAATTATGTGGAATAAAGCACAAACAAAAAAATCAAAATGGTTAGTATATTCATGTTTTTGGAATTTATTTCGTTATGAAAATATTAGAAATAATATTCATGATAAACTTTTTAAAAATATTATAAATGATATTGATAATATTATTCTTATAAAGGATATAAAAACTAATAATGTTTTTTTTGGTATGTTATCAAATCTCACATTAAATAATAATCTTAAACCAAAAATATTAGATTGTCTTAGTAATTTAACTGATATTCAAATATCAACGTTAATGGATATTGAAGATCAATCATTAGAACATAATAAATTATATTTACCTTTTTTTACATCTGTATTTGGTTTATTTTGTAATATTGGTGTAGATGATAATTTATGTGATCAATTATTAGAATCGAAAATTTTTCATTTTATAATGAAAAATTATAATTATATTTTTAGTATTGAACATGATCATAATGAATTTCCAATAATTCGAAATAGTTTATCATTAATAAATAATTTAATAAATAATAAAAATTTCATTAATTTATTTCTTAAATATGAATTAATTGATACTTTAACAATGATCGAAAAAAAATCAGATAATGAACATACAATTGATCTTGTTTTATTACCAAATATCAAAGGTGGATTACTCTTTCCTTTGGATATTGATAATTTTGATGATACAACTAATATTCATTTAGCTCATAAATTTGATAAAATTTTAATATTATTAGATTTTATCGTTAATAAAAAACAGGATATTAATATTGTTGATAAATTAGGAAATACTATATTACATGATGCTTTATTAAATGAACAATATACAAAAGCAGCATTATATGTTTTATGTAATGCTAATATTAATCAATTGAATAATGAAGATGTTAATCCAATTACAATGAATAAAAAACTTATAAATAAAATATTAAAAAAAAAAAAAAAGATTCATAATGCTTATAATAAAAATATTTTAAAAAAAATTCCAAAAAATTATCTTTATGAAAAATATTTAATTCAAGAAATTAATCAATATATAGATATTAGCAAAGATATTTATAGTGTATATAAAACTTATCACGAGACTGGATGTTACTTTGGAACCGATTCTGAAATAAATATTTAAAATTGAATTATATGTATCAATAAATAAAAATGACACAAGTCGAAGTAGAAGATGAAGATGAATCATCAACAGAAGTAGAATTAATTTCAACAAGTGGTTTACTCAATCCATTTCAGGAAAAAGATGTAACATTAAAAGATTTTAATAATCGTATATCTGAATTTAATTCATTTATGAATAAAAAAGAAGAAAAAAAAGAAAAAACTTGGATGGATACAATCATTGATAATAAAGAATGGATTTTCACTGCGATAAATACAATTGGATTTTGTTATGGAATGTTTCAATTTAAACAAGAACAAGCAAAAATTACAAAAAAATTATCTGAATATGGAGAAAAAATTAAAGAATTAGATTTAAATTTATTTCAAGTTGAAACATATACAAAAAAATTATTAAATTTACAACAACAACATAAATGGGTTAGAAAAGGAATAGAACAAGGACCATTACGATGTTAAGTAATTAAATAAGTTTCTTCGTGATTTTCATTTTTATTGAAATATATATGTCTTCGACAAGTAGGACATTTTGGACGAAAAGACATTGCTTCATTTAAACAATCATGATGAAATAAATGTCCACATAAAGTTAAAAAAACATTAGATTCTTTTTCTATATTATCTAAACAAATTGGACATTCATATGAATCAGATAATAATTTTTCAATATAATATTTTTTAATATGAACAGATAATATATTTTTATTTAATTGCTTTTTTAAATCATTTTTTTGATCATTTAAAATTGTAAGATCGTTCATTAATATTTTTCTATCTTCACGATAATAATTATTTTTATATTTTATAATCATAATATGTATTGTCATCATTATTGATAATATTGAAAATAAAAAATTTTGATCTAAAATTTTTACAACTTCTGAATTTGTAATATATCTTCTATTTATATAATAGTTACAACATATAAGATATATAACTGTAATTGTATAAATTATTAATAAAATATAATTTAACATATTTATTTGAAATAACATTCCAAATAATAAAATATAGAGTAAAATAAGTGCTAAAAAAAGTATATGATTTGTATAAATCATTTTAAATTAATATATAATAAAAATATATATTTTAAATATATAATGAAATTTAATATTGATAATAATCATTTAATTATTGGAATTTTTTTTTTATCTTTAATTTATATATTTGATTGTCAAAAAAATCAAGATATTAGAGATAATGTTAGAAAAAATAAAAAAATTAAAAAATTAAAAAATTTTAATGAATTAAATAAAAAAGGTTTAATTGAAAAACGATATAGAGAAAGAGTTGAAAATAAATTTATAGAACCAAAAAGAGATTATGAAAATAGTAGAGGTATCCCTGTTAATATTCGTACAAGAGGTAAAGAACCATCATTTCAAGCTATGGGATTTTTATATAGAGAAGAAACTGATCCTCATTATAATAAAGATGATATTAATAGATTAATGTTATTTGGAAGACCAGAATGGGCTGGTTCATCAAAATATGATTATTATGTTACCACTGCTGGTAATAGTGATATAAAAATACCAATTCCAAATGAAAAAGAATTATATGATGGTGATGAATTAGAAGTTGTAGGATTTACTGGAAAATTTAAATTAAAATTATATGAAGTTTCTCAAATTAAATATATTCCTTATTTATAATTTTTTTATTATTATATTTTATAGTAATGAAAAAACATATTATAACAAGAGAAAATGGTAAAAAAGTTACTTTTATTGGTGTTAATCATAAAATATCAATTGAAAATCTTCAAATGAATACTTTAGTTAATAGTAATGATAAAATACTTATAGAAGAGAATTATTATTTAAATAATAATGATTTAATAAAAAAATTATCAAAAGAAGTTACAGATCAAACAACAAAATATATTTTTCAAAAATTAGTATTTAGTGATCAATTAAATAGAATATCTGGTTGGGATCCTCGACCAAGTTTTATAAATTCTACTGGTTTATATGGAGCAGATGAAAATGATGTGCCTTTTTTTTTTACAAAATATACATTGAAAGAAGTTTATCTTGGTTTTGTTCGACATGTTCAAAATGAACAAATAAAATATAAATATTTTTATAATCAAAAGGTTGATATTGATGATAAACTTATAAATTTAATTAAAAAAAAAAAAATAACAAAAAATTTTGCTGAAAAACTACATAATGATTTAAGAAAAGATCACGCAGATTATGCTGATGATTTTGCTGCTAAGACAGTATTACCTGAATATCAAAATCAAAATGTAACTCTTATTGTTGGTTTATTTCATTTTAATAATTTGATAAATAAAGTAAAGTTATGAATTCTTAATGATTATTATTATGTTTATCAAAATGATATTTACATACTGTTTTATATTCTTCTTCACCTCCAACCTCTTTAAATTCTCCATTATTTTTATTATGTGTTTTTTTAATATGCATAAAACCTTTTGTATCATCTTTACATAATGAACATATTGCATTAAATGATAATATTTTATATGAATATGGTATTAATGATACAACATTCTTAAATGGTTGTCCAAAAATATCACCATTTAAACCAATTACAATTATTTTTTTTTTTAATTTCATTAAATTTAAAACAAAATGTAATAAATCATTGAAAAAATGACCTTCGTCAATGATAAAAACTTCATTTTCAAAATATTTTAAATCTAAATCTGATAATCTTCTTAATTTCACTGCTTTTTCCTTTTGATTATTATGAGTACAAACGAAATCACCTTCATCATATCTATTATCTTTATAAAAATTTAAAATTATTGTTTTATATTTTTTACTATACATCTGATAACTTCTTATAATATATGTTGATTTTCCAGAAAACATTGGACCAATTATTAATTCTAATGACATTTTATAATTTTATTAAATAAATTAATTTTATTTTAAATAAATTAAATAATTAATAATATTATTATATAATTATAATTATTATTATGAATAAAAAAAAAATAACTCTTGATTCATATCATAAAGATTTAGTAGAAAAATTTAATAATAAAGATGTGGAAAAAAATATAAAAGAAAGTCGAAAAAAAGAATTAGAGAGAGAATTATTTAATTTAAATAATAAAAAAGATTATGAAATAGATAATGAAGAAATACATAAAAAATATGATTTGAAATTACAAATAAATCATATAAAAAAAGAAATTCATTCAATTAATAATAATGAAAATGAATATGATTATTATTTAAATACAATGGATATTTTAGAAAAATATTATGGTAAAAATAATGATGATGAAATAACAGAAACAAATATAAAAAAGTCAGAAATGACAATAATAGAATATATTAATAATTCTACTAAAAGTAATGATATAACTATTAAAAAATTTATAAAAGAAGAAAAAAAATTATCAAGAA
>Ga0209019_1001157_pt1 | contig 13226 bp, 8 predicted proteins | sample METZYME_3_300m_FD_187549 | JGI IMG/M metagenome (GOLD analysis project Ga0209019, IMG submission 187549) | Marine microbial communities from oxygen minimum zone in mesopelagic equatorial Pacific - METZYME_3_300m (SPAdes) (version 2) | ecosystem: Environmental > Aquatic > Marine > Oceanic | place... | reverse complement strand
TGGGACGATCTACACGAGTCTAAAGAACCTAAGGACAGATTTAAAAATAGAGGAGGCCAAGGGGGCGGGGGACAGGATAAAGGTCCTCCTAATCCACCTTTTAATATTCCTCAAATTAAGATACCTCAATTCAAACCTTCCATGCTGTGGGGCATTATTCTACTTTTACTGGTAGTGTGGATTATCCCAGGTACTTTTTATTTCGTAGAGCCCGACGAAGAAGCTGTGGTGACCCGGTTTGGGAAGTTTGACCGCACCAATTCACCCGGACTTCATTTTAAATACCCTTCTCCGATAGAACATGCGGCCACTCCAAAAATCACACAGGTAAGGCGTGCAGAAATTGGTTTCCGAGCAGCACAGGGGCGGCCCACTCAAAGAGTGCCTGCAGAATCATTAATGCTTACAGGTGACCAGAACATCGTTGACATGAACTTGGTTGTTCAATACCGAATTATGGACTCGGTGCAATATCTGTTCAATGTACGCCGACCTCATAAACTGATTCGCGATGCAGCAGAAACGGTAATCCGAGGAATCACGGGTAGTAAAAAAATTGATGAGGCTCTGACCACAGGTAAAGCAGAAATTCAGGTGCTGGCAAAGGATCAGATTCAAGCCCTTCTCGACAAATATAAATCCGGCCTACAGGTAGTGACAATTCAACTTCAGGCCGTGCATCCTCCCGAGCAAGTTGCTGATTCATTTAAAGACGTAGTTCGTGCTCGTGAAGATAAAGAGAGAATGATCAATGAGGCTCAGGGTTATCGCAATGCAGTGATCCCTGAAGCTCGCGGACAAGCTGCACAGATCGTTCGAGTCGCAGAGGGATATCGGGAAGAAAAGATTAAAAGAGCTGAGGGTGATGCCAAACGATTTCTTCAACAATATGGGGAGTATAAAAAAGCCCCTGATATTACCCGCAAAAGAATTTATCTAGAAACCATGGAACAAATTCTTCCTGAGATAAATAAGATAATCATGGGAAATAAAAAAGGCGGTAATGTTCTGCCGATCCTTCCTTTAGGTAAGAATTCGCTTTTGGGAGGTAATAAATAATAGCCATGAAACAAAACTCATTTATTATCGCAGGCGTTATAGCAATTATCATACTTTCATCATCCATGTTTACGGTACACATGACGCAAAACGCAATTGTGCTAGAACTATCGAAACCTAAGGAAACGATTACTGAGCCGGGGCTTTATTTCAAAATTCCATTTTTCCAACGGGTTAAATATTTTTCTAACCAGTTGCTGGATAACGACTCCTCCCCTGCTGAAGTAATAACCAAAGACAAAAAAAACTTATTGCTCGACAATTTCACTATGTTCCGCATTATCGATCCCTTGAAATTTCTGGAAACAGTCCGTGGTGAGCAAGGCGCTCGTGCAAGGCTGGATGATATTGTTTACTCTGAATTGCGTGTTGAAATCGGTCAACATAACTTGATAAGTATTGTTACGAAAACGCGCGATGCAATCATGGCCAAAGTAACTGCGGAGGCAAACAAAAAAGCCGCGGAGTATGGGCTAGAAGTAGAAGAAGTAAGAATTAAGCGAACCGACCTACCTCCTGAAATTGCTAACTCCATATTCAATCGAATGCGCACAGAGCGTGAACGAATTGCCATGGAATACCGATCCGAGGGCAAGGAAGAAGCTACCAAAATTCGCGCCGAAACGGATAAAGAAAAAACCATTTTAGTTGCGGAAGCCTATAAGCAAGAACAGACCATTCGTGGTGAAGGGGATGGAAAGTCTACAAAAATCTACGCCGATGCTTTTAATAAAGATCCCAAGTTTTACTCTTTTATGAGATCTATGGAAGCTTATAAAAAATCTTTAAAAACTGATACCACTCTCCTAATGTCTGAGGATTCCGATTTTCTGGGATTTCTTAATAAGTCTAAATAACCTACTCCCAACATACTGGGTGGAAAAATAAACAAGAACCTCTTATTATAGTAGTAGAGACTCTTTTTTTATAAGGTCGTATGAGAATACTCATTGTTGGAGCGGGAATAGTCGGATTCAATCTTGCCCAAGAACTTTCGCAAGAGGGTCATGATGTCGCCATTATAGACATGGATCTTGACCGCACCCGGCGTATCTCAGATACCCTCGATGTTATGGCTATGCATGGCAACGCCTGTTTACCCAGCGTATTGGTCAAGGCGGGAATAAAATCCACTGAAATGTTGATTGCCGTCACCGAAAAAGACGAGATCAATCTGTTCATTTGTTTTCTTGCCTCCCGTTTTGAAGTGCCCAACAAGTTTGCCCGCTTGCGTGACATGGAATTCACCACCACCGGAGCCGTCCTTTCTGCTCAAGATTTATTTATCGATCAGGCGATCAACCCGCCACAGATCATGGTCGAAACCATTCTGAAATTCCTTGAAACTCCAGGTGTCGTTAACGTTGCAGAATTCGCTGATGGAGAAGTTCTTTTACGCGAATTCGATGTTCCAGAAAATGCTCCCATTGCAGGAAAATCTATACAGGATATCCGCAGCATCGCGTTAATGGAGTCCTTCATAATCGTAGCCATCGTTCGTAACGGGGAATTAGTTCTTCCTAGAGATGAAGATATCATTCATGCAGGCGACAGGTTTTACACGCTGGTTGATAAAGAATTTCTACCTTTTTTACTCCCCATGCTTAATAAAACCTTGGATGAAGTTGAAAAAGTAATCATTTATGGTGCCACCCCTATGGCCATTCATCTTGCAAAGGCTTTGGAAGAAGGAAGTCAAGATGTACGCATCATCGAACCATCCAGAGAACAAGCGCATGTTGCAGCAGATGTATTAAAGAGAACCGTTGTTATGCATGGAAGTGGAACAGATATGGATTTATTCAATGAAATAAATATGAAGGAAGCAGATTTTTTTCTGGCTCTTTCGGATGATGATGAAAATAATATTCTCTCTGCTTTACTGGCTAAAAAATATGGTGCCAAAAGAGCCTTAGTAATTACTAACGATCCAGAATATTTACCTATCCTGGATTCCATTGGCATGGATATCACCATCAACCCACGATTGATAACTGTCAGCGCAATATTGAAGCATCTGCGAAAAGGAAGGGTAATGTCGGTATTTAAGCTGATCGAGGATGCCGAGGTCATGGAAATTGGAGTTGAACCCGATTCCTCTATCGTGGATAAACAAATTTCGAACATCAAGTTTCCTAAGGAAGCGATCATCGGAGCCATTCTTAGGAAGGGGGAAATGCTGATTCCTAATGATGAAATCACTCTGGAAGCTGGAGACTCCGTCATACTAGTCGCCCTCCCTGGAGCAATAGAAAAAATTGAAAAACTCTTTGATCGCAAGCGCTCCTTTCTCCCCTTCCAATGAATATCCAAGCGATATTAAATGTAGTAGGAGTTTTGCTAATTCTTCTTTCCGGCCTTCTCTTAGCTCCACTAGGAGTTTCCATGTATTACGACCATTCGGTTCTCGAAGGTTATATTTCGGAAACTACTGCATTCAGTCTGACGTTGATAGGTGGACTTACAACAGGTCTCGTGTTCTGGAAGTTATTCCCCTCTGGGATTGAAAAACTGCGCGACCGGGAAGGCTTTGCGATCGTCGCTTCTTCATGGATCGCCATGTCCGCTTTTGGAGCCCTCCCTCTTTACCTAACCGGAATTTGCCCCAATTATATAGATGCTTTGTTTGAAAGTGCCAGTGGCTTCACCACCACTGGAGCATCTATCCTTGTTGATATTGATGCCGTGCCTCACGGAATTCTTTTTTGGAGAAACCTGATGCAATGGGTGGGGGGAATGGGAATCATCTTGCTGTCTCTGGCAATTTTTCCAATGCTGGGTATTGGCAGTTTCCATTTGTTTAAAGCAGAAATTCCTGGCGGATCAACAGTGGAGCAAATGCAACCGCGGCTAGCTGAAACCGCTAAAATTCTTTGGAAAACCTATCTCGCCCTCACCATCATTGAAATTATTGCGTTACTTTTTGCGGGGTTGGATTTATTTGATGCTGTTTGCCATACATTCTCTACCGTTGCCACAGGTGGGTTTTCGCCACACAATGGTAGCGTGGGCGTTTTTGACAATATTTATATAGAAGCAATTATCATCTTATTCATGTTTTTTGGCGGAATCAATTTTGCTTTACATTCTCAAATTGTGAGAGGAAATTTTGCGGGCGCATTAAAAAATCCAGAATTTCGCTCTTATTGTTCCATGTTAATAATAGGCATTCTGTTAGTGACTTGGGGGCTCACCCGCGTGTCTCCTGATGGCGATGCAGTCGGAGCATTCAGGAATGCCGCTTTCACTGTAGTGTCCATACAAACCACTACCGGTTTCGTTACCGATGATTTTAATTTATGGCCTGAGTATTTAAAACTACTGATACTGGGTATCATGATGATTGGCGGTTGCTCTGGTTCCACCAGTGGTTCTTTTAAGGTTATCCGTTTTATTATCCTAATAAAAATTATTATAAGAGAGCTCACAAAACTGGTTCACCCAAGGGCTATTTTTCATGTGAAAGTAGGGGATAAAACCATCGACCCCGATGACCTATCCAATGTAGCCGCTTTGACATTCTTATTCATTGGAATTTCAGCTCTAAGCGCAATAATGCTTTCTTTCATGGGGGTTGACTTGACCACTGCAATTTCTGCATCGATCGCCTCTCTATTTAATATCGGCCCGGGTCTGGGAGGGGTTGGAGCAATGGGCAATTACGCCCCGATACCCGCTATGGGAAAGGGAATTCTAATTTCCTGCATGTTATTGGGAAGACTTGAAATATATGGCATTCTCCTTCTATTGCTTCCCATGACCTGGCGGAAATAAGATTTGATTTTGCAAGAGCAATAACTTAGTATTTCTTCTCCCAAACCGGACTGATAGCATCCTTGTAGGAAAGGGTTAAAAACTTTCGGACACTATGAGATAAACATCTATCACTTGCTGAAATCTTTTTGAGTATTTATTTAATTTTTCAGAGGATGTTTTGCAAACCAATAGCATCTCTGAATTTTTAAGGAAATTATAAAGAATGGAAACAAATCCTCTAAAAATTACAGAATTGGTACTTAGAGACGCCCATCAATCGCTTCTTGCCACACGAATGAAAACAGAAGATATGCTACCCATTGCAGAAAAACTCGATCAGGTGGGTTTTTTCTCGCTGGAAATGTGGGGTGGCGCCACCTTTGATACCTGTATCCGTTTTTTGAATGAAGATCCCTGGGAAAGAGCACGCGTACTCAAGAAAAAAATGCCCAAAACCCCATTTCAAATGTTGTTGCGAGGCCAAAATGCTGTGGGCTATCGGCATTATGCAGATGATATCGTCGAGCGATTTGTAAAACAATCTGTGGAGGTTGGAATAAATATTTTCAGAATCTTCGATGCGCTCAATGATTTCCGAAATATAGAAACAGCCGTTAACACCGTGAAAAAATGCGGAGAAACAGTCGAAGGTTGTATCAGCTATACCGTCAGTCCTGTCCACAATATAGATCTCTACATCAAGATGGGAAAAGACCTTGAAAACATGGGGTCGGATATTCTCTGCATCAAAGATATGGCTGGCCTGTTGACCCCAAATGTAACCACAATGCTCATCACTGAACTGAAAAAAAATGTAAAGCTTCCCATCCATTTACACACACACGCGACAACCGGACTCGTGGGAATGAATATGCAATGTGCAATCAATGCCGGAGTCGACATGGTGGATACGGCCATTTCCTGCTTATCCATGGGAACATCTCATTACGCAACTGAATGCATTGTAGCCGCATTAAAAGGGACCCCTCGCGACACAGGGTTGGACTTGAACCTACTTGAAGAGATCAATGATCACTTTAAGGAAGTTAAGAAAAATTATTCAGAGTTTGAAAGTGATTTTAAAGGTGTAGATATTAACATTCTAAAATCGCAAATTCCCGGCGGCATGATATCCAATATGGAAAATCAACTGAAAGAACAAAATTCACTGGATAAACTGGAAGAGGTGCTGAAAGAAGTGCCGCGTGTCAGAAAAGACATGGGTTATCCCCCCTTAGTCACACCAACAAGTCAAATTGTTGGTTCACAAGCAACATTGAATGTTCTAACAGGTGAACGTTATAAAATCATTACCAAGGAAACGCGGCAATGCGTAATGGGAAATTATGGCAAATTGCCAGCACCTATCGATGAGGATCTTCTAACAAAAGTTGCTGGCGACAAAAAAGTTACAGATTGTCGGCCCGCCGACTTACTTGAGCCGGAATGGGAAGGGGTTTGCAAAGAGCTCGGAAATAAATACACCAGCGAGGAAGACCGACTGACCTATGCCTTGTTTGAAAAAGTTGCTTTAAAGTTTTTCGAAACTCGAGGAAACCCTTTACCAGAAAAACCGGCAGCGGCCAAATCAACACCTGCCAGTTCTCCAGTAGGAAAGGTGCCCACAGCACCCCAAGGCGGTTCATCGATTTATCAAGTTCGAGTTAATGGAAAAGATTTCACAGTTGAAGTAGCAATGGGAGGGTCAGGGACTATGGCTCCTGCACCTGCTGCAGCGCCTGCTGGTGGAGGAGGTTCTCCTCTCACTGCGCCCTTACCAGGATCTATCTTCTCAATGAAATGCAAGGTCGGAGATGCAGTCAATGAAGGTGATACCGTTTTAGTAATGGAATCCATGAAAATGGAAAGTGAAGTAAAAGCCCATCAAGCGGGTACTATCCAATCCATTTTGGTTAAAGAAGGTGACAATGTTCAAACCGGCGATCAATTGGTAACCATCGGCTAATGGAATTTAGTTTCAGTTCATCCGCATCAAAAATAGCTCACTCAACTGCATTCTTCAGTCTGGAGGGTGGCGATGTAATAATGTTAGGTATTGCTTGTGTCCTAATTTATCTAGCAATATGGAAAAAGTTTGAACCTCTTCTGCTTCTTCCTATGGGTTTCGGCTGCCTTCTCGCAAACATCCCAATGAGCATGATGGCAAGCACGGATACCGGCGGTCTACTAAACTTTTTCTACCAGGGTATAGAACATGAAGTTTTACCCCCGCTTATATTTATGGGAGTGGGCGCGTTGACTGACTTTGGTCCCTTGTTAGCAAACCCGAGCACCTTTCTTCTTGGAGCCGCAGCTCAAGTGGGAGTATACACGACACTCATTGGTGCTGTTTTTCTGGGATTCAATATGCAAGAAGCAAGTGCTATTGGAATCATTGGTGGTGCCGATGGACCCACATCTATTTTTTTAGCTAGCAAACTTGCACCCCACTTACTGGCTCCTATAGCTGTGGCAGCTTATTCATACATGTCACTGGTTCCCTTGATTCAACCACCAATCATGAAGCTCCTTACCACTGAAAAAGAGCGGAAAATCAAGATGGAACAGCTAAAACCAATTTCACAAACAGTGAAAATTGTTTTTCCAGTAACTGTAACGATCGTCTGTTGTCTCATGTTACCTGGTGTAACTCCATTGCTTGGAATGTTAATGTTAGGTAACCTGTTTCGTGAATCGGGAGTGACCGCTCGCCTTCATGAGACGGCAGAAACTCATTTAATAAATATTGTTACCATCCTTCTTGCCCTCGCTGTGGGTTCATCCATGACAGCACAATCGTTTTTACAATGGGAAACCATCAAAATAATTATTTTAGGGTTACTGGCCTTCACATTTGCAACTGCTGGAGGGGTAATTTTTGGGAAAATAATGTGTAAATTTACAGGCGGTAGGGTCAATCCTTTGATCGGTTCCGCGGGAGTCTCGGCGGTTCCCATGGCTGCCCGGGTTTCTCAAAAAGTGGGATCAGAGGCCGATTCCTCCAACTTCTTATTGATGCACGCAATGGGACCCAACGTAGCGGGTGTGATTGGCAGTGCCGTAGCAGCTGGGGTCTTCCTTTCTCTTTTTGGAGATGTTAGCGGTATGGATACCCACGCAGCTCTGGCTCCCGTTATCGGCAGTCCTGAACCAGGAATACAAGCTATTGCAACGGTTGTGGATGCAATAAAACAATAAAGGAAATTTAAAATGGAAGCCAGTGTTTCAGCCGCTGTGAATGTTTCTATTCTTGCAATATCGGTTATTTTTACGGTGTTGATCATTCTTATTTTCACCATTAAAACTCTGGTGAAACTTATGCCCTACCAAGCTTCCCCTGCCCCTCTAGCAAAGTCTGGCTCAACCAGTAGCCCACAAAAACAAGACGATCAAGTTGCTGCCATAACCGCTGCTTTGGCGGCACATATGGGTAAAAGACCAGACGAATTCAGGATCGTCAATATACAATCCCGTTAGATAGTTAGGACGGGAAACCTGTTATCCAATGTTATAGGTTTTTTATTCACCGTCTTCGGTAGAAGAAGGGACGTCTTCTATAGAAGAAGGGTCGGGAGGTTCAATTGCAGGCAGGGATTCAAGAATTTCGACAGGAGCCTGCAGAACGCCCTGAAAAATACCCATCACCTTTTTACCTAAAGAGGTAAAAGGAATCGGTAAAATTTCAGGAGTTTCAAAGTTTCCTTTGACCGTGTAATAATTTTTCAACAAACTCTTTTCATCCCCAGCAGTTAAAATTTTTCCAACAAGAGGGATTTTAGTCAAAAACCGATCCAGTTTGGCTAGAGGTGCAACACCGACAACCGTATCCATTTGATTTTTCCCTAGATCAAAATTTCCTACAATGGATGTCCGGCGATCCTTAGTTTCAAATATTAAGTTTTCTGTTTTAAATATCCCATTCCTTGAAATAAAATCACCGGATATCTGCTTAAATGGGGAGCGATTATCTTTCTTTAAAGGCAATGAACCAATGGGTAAAGACCCAAATAACTTATTAACTCCGCGTTTGAGCCTTTTCCGATCTATCATACCAGACTTAATATCCAGAGAAATTTTTCCATACAATGACTTGGAAATTTCTGACCAATCTTTTCCTTTTCCATTTAGCTTTAAATTAATTTTTTTCACATCTCCACTCAAGCTGTTCTTAAACACATCACCAAAAAGACTAAAAACATTTTTTGATTTCACATATTTTACTTTTACCCTTCCTTCAAAAGTGCTCATCCCATTTTCATCAATGGTCAATTCTACAGAGTTTTTAACCAACGGATTAATGCCTACACTGAAATCCTTAAGTTGCAAGACCTTATTATTTAGAGAAATTTTTCCTGCAACATTGTTGAAATTCAACATTTGTAAATTTAATTGTCCTACATCAAAAATTACCTGTCCTTTACCTCTCTGAAAAATTTCTGTCTGCGAAAATAACTCTGCCACGCTTGCATCTTTATCTCGAGACGCTGACAATAGCTCATTAATATCAAGTTTTTTCCCTTCAACAATCAATTGAAAATTCGGAGAATCTCCACGCCGATAAACTCCGCTGAAGTTTAGCTTATTGCTAGCAGAAGCAATACTGGCAGATCGGATACCAAACTTTTTTTCTTTAAATCTTAGTTTTGCATTTAGAAGTAGGCTTGAAGAAAAAATTTCAGATTTGATTCTAAAATTTATTAAATCCATTTTTCCTTCAAAGCGGGAATCTTCGAATTGTTTCAGGTTTCCAGTTCCCGAAATATTAAAATTAATGGAGCCATCAGCTGCCCACGACTTTGAGAGTTGATAAGAGGGGTCGGCTGTAAATTCTTTTGATGCCAATTGGACCGTAAAATCCCGTTTATCCAAATCAGGAATTTGCATCGATCCTGAAATTTTGTTGCCACTTAATTCGTAAACCCAGTTTTTAATATTCAGCCCACCTTTTTCAGTGAGTGTGCCTTTTGCTTTGAACTGGTTATGCGCGTTTTCTTTTTTCTGAACCAAATCAGGAATTTTATATCCTACCCGTGTTAAATTTGCCTGTTGTTCAAATTTAAAATTTTCAGGAGTCCCATTTATATTCATAGAAATTTGAGCAGGACCAGAAAAATTAAAATCACTAAAAATCGGAACACCTTTTAAGTCCGCTTTCAGAATTGCAGGAAGGTTCAAACGCAGAGAAATTTCCGGAATAGATTTTCCCCAGCCATCAATTTTGCCTTCCAGATGCAAAGAGGAATTGCCGTAAAAACCCAAAATATTTTCCAATCGTATTTTTTTTTCATCATATGAAATTTTTCCATTCAAACCCGTCATTGCCTGGAGTCGATCTCGATACTTCAACGAAAGGTCTTTTAGCTCAATTTTTCCCCATTTTTTTTGAGTCTCTGGTTTTTCCGGGTTCCCTTTAAACCTATAATCGATAAGGACCTTTCCCGATGTAAAATCGATCCCCTCCTGGAATGCCAACAAGGAATTTTTTGCATCGTCTTCAATGATCCAATTCAAATCACTAGAATCTAAATGATAACGTGTTGTTACTTTTTTAAGAGGCCCCCCATTTTTTAGCCCAAGTTCACCGTTGAAATTCGAAAATTTGCTATTTGCAAAATCTCCAGAGAGGTTTATGTATTGAAAAACCCTAACCCAAGCCTTGCTTTTTTGTTGAACTGTCTCAGGCGTATGGGTATATATTATTTTCCCATTTAGGTTTTTTATTCTGGGCTCGAATTCTTTTTCAGCCAACGAAACAGATTGGAAATCGATTACCCCCGATATCGCCAATTTGTCAAAGCCTTTTAGAGGCCCTTTAACATTCAACCTTAGGTTTGCTGAGCCTTGAAAGTCAGAGTAATTCGAAATAGCATCATGAATAGGACGCCCTTTCAAGGCTTTTTCAAGAGTGCTATGAAATTGTGCCACATCCACTTTATTATCCAGATATAGGTCGACAATAGGCCGGGTCATAAAGTTTTTAATACTCCCCTGCAAATTGGTTAAAGGCTGTTTTTTATATCGAGCCTTCTGAATTTGAAAACTGCTGTTACCTTTATCCACTTTAAAGATCCCTGTTACTTTTCGTAAGGGTGGCAGAGGGCTCTGCCAGTCAACATTTTGCATCTCGATTTCACTGGTAATCTTTTTGTGGTTTTTGGGTTTGGATATCTCTCTTAGTTGATTGACTGTTCCATCAAATTTAAACGAGTTTAACTTTATTGATCCATTCCTGAAGGTTTTCTGGAGTACGTGGTGATATTCCTCTGGAAAGATCTTCAGAGGGAGGTAATCGATACCCCTATTAATCTGAAAAGCATCCGTTTTTAAATCAACAAAAACGACAGGATCTTTCGAATAAATATTATTTAAAAAACCACTTGCTTTAAATTTAAATGGTCCGGTTTCTACCTTCAACTCTTCAACATCGACAATATCTTTATCTATTGAAATTTTATACTTAAGTTCTCCTCGATGCGAAACGCGAGCATCTCTTATCACTGCTCGTTCCTGTTTGATATCAGAAAAATATTTCAAGACCCCTGCTGTTTTGAAAGCACTACCTAAATTCCCTGAAAAACTTGAATCGATGGACAACCAGCTGTCTATAGGTGTTTTAGCTAAAACCTTTTTAAAATAAGGCTGAAATTTAGAAATACTCAAAGGCTTTACATGAATATCTCCTTTAATAAATATTCCCGTAAATCCATTTTCTTCGGGAAAACCATCAAATGTACCAGAAACCTTAAAATTAGTGGAAGGGCCTGCATTAGGGATTTCACCGTCCAAAACAAACTGAAATAGAGATTTAAGAAGGCTCTTTCTGAGGGAAAAATGAAGATGTTCCATTTCCAAGGAAAGGGGTTCATCTTTGGGCTGGTCTAAATAATCCAGAAAATGGATAGAACCGTCCTCCACCATTACCTGATTCATCAAGCTGACCATGGGCACCTTGAATAATTTACTATCTGCGGATTTTGAGATCCAGTTTCCAACATTCCCAAAGCTAAATTGTCCCGAAGAATTCCGAACAACCTTAAGCGATGAGCCCTGAACAATAATTTGCTTTATCTCTATCCGCTTCTCTAAAAGTGGAAGAAGTTTCACTACCACCCATACGCTACGCGCAGTCACTTCCGGTTTGGAATCCCATCTCGATTGAATGGAAATATCTTTTAGGAGAATGCTCAGCCCGCGAACAATATCCATCTCTGCATTGCCAATGGAAACTTTTCGGCCTGTCAATTCTTCTATTTTTTCTATGGCGAGGTGCTTTACTTCTCCCAGGTTTCGAAGCTGATAGTAGGCCAGAGAAAAAATGGAAAACACACCGATGAGCAAAAGAAAGAAGAAATAAAAAATTACCCTTTTTTTTGAAATCGGCATATAGAGGATGGATAAAAAAGGTTACAATAACCTGAATTTGCCCTACAGAGGAGGAACAAGTTCAATGGTTAAAAATCATCAAGGGCAACCGAAACCTCTCGGAAAAATAAACCCAATTTTTTCATAACTTTATAGATCATATGCGGTCCGGCGTCCAGAAAATTCCAAAGTCCCGGCAACCTTTAATTATAGGCGATACATCTATTAAATATGAATTCTTTCGATAATTCTACTGTTTTTGGACTCAATCCAGTATTGGAAGCTCTTAAAGCTCAAAACCGCCGTTGCTATAAAATTATTATCGAACAGGGAAAACCTCAGGCACGACTGAATTCGTTAATCCTATTGGCTCATGAAAATAAAGTACCCATTGAAACGATCCCAAAAACCGCTTTTCAAAAAAAATACCGCAACTACAACCACCAGGGTGTGATAGGGGTTTTTGCTATCATCCCAGCTCTGGAACTGGAAGAACTAATCAAACTGGCATTCCAAAAGTCTCCATTTCCAATTCTGGTTGCGTTGGATAGTATTCAAGATCCGCAAAACCTAGGGGCCATCATTCGTTCGGCAGAAGCATTGGGGATCCATGGAATAATCCTTCCCAAAAATCGCACTTCAACTATAAATGAAACCGTTGCAAAATGCTCTTCGGGTGCTATCGAATACCTTCCCATTTCATGGGTCACAAACTTAACTCGTGGAATAGAGCAATTAAAAGAAGCGGGATTTTGGATAGCAGGAATTGTTCCAGATGGAAACACTCCCTGCTATCAACACAAATTTGATGAACCAATGGTTTTAGTTATAGGGGGAGAAGAAAAAGGGATTCGACCTTTGTTGAAAAAATCCTGCGATGTGACTCTTAAAATACCCATGGAAGGCTCACTGGAATCTTTAAATGCCTCGGCTGCTGCTGCAGTTATCTTTTACGAAACATTGCGACAAAAAAATATGCGCAGTTAGCGATCAGAAAGTATTAGCAAAATCTACAATAAAAAAGCTTTATGGATACCTAATTTGACAAA
>Ga0209019_1001156_pt1 | contig 13230 bp, 10 predicted proteins | sample METZYME_3_300m_FD_187549 | JGI IMG/M metagenome (GOLD analysis project Ga0209019, IMG submission 187549) | Marine microbial communities from oxygen minimum zone in mesopelagic equatorial Pacific - METZYME_3_300m (SPAdes) (version 2) | ecosystem: Environmental > Aquatic > Marine > Oceanic... | reverse complement strand
GCGATTGTTGATCGAGCCGTTGCCCGAAGAAGGTGAGCCTTATGAAGGTCTTCTGGAGCGGCTATTTGACGAGGTCATTCCCTTCGGGTTCAACGCTGCTGGTCCTGGCTATCTCGCATACATTCCTGCTGGCGGCCTCTTCCAGTCTGCACTGGGAGATTTCATCGCTAAGTCGGTGAATCGCTTCACAAGCATCTGGATCCCCGCGCCCGGCTTGGCTCAAATCGAGGCGGTTGTTGTTCGCTGGTTCTGTGAGGTCATGGGTTATCCAGATGACGCGCTCGGCCTCTTAACCACCGGTGGCTCGATGGCTAACTTCACAGCGGTCTTCACGGCGCGTCGGGAACGCCTCGAAGAGGACTTTCTTCGTGGCAGCATCTACGTATCAGACCAGGTGCACCACTCGATCCAAAAGGCCGCGATGCTCGCGGGGTTTCCTCTATCCAGCGTACGGGTCGTTAGCAGTGATAGTGACTACCGCATGCGTTTGGATGAACTAGACGAACTAATCGAGGCTGATCGTGCCGACGGATGGCAACCGTTCTTCGTCGTAGGCAGTGCCGGCACAGTAAATACTGGGGCGGTCGACGATCTAGTGGGGATTGCTGCGATCGCTGCCGCTCAAGGTCTTTGGTTCCACGTTGATGCCGCGTACGGTGGGCTCTTTATGCTCACCAAGAGAGGACGCGATGTGCTTAAGGGGATCGAGCTGACCGATTCGATGTCGTTAGATCCTCATAAATCATTGTTTATCCCCTATGGTACGGGTTCGCTGTTGGTGCGTGACCGGGAAACACTGGCGCGCGCGCACGCTACCGAGGCAGATTACCTGCCAACTTTGCGTGACGATCCTGATTTCGTTGACTTCAGCGAGATCTCGCCGGAGCTATCGCGCGGTCATCGTGGGCTGCGCATTTGGCTACCGCTCAAGATGCACGGCGCCGGAGCGTTCCGTCGTCAGCTCGACGAAAAGCTCGACCTTGCCCAATGGATCACCGAGCAACTTCAAGGGATCAAAGGCATCGAGATTGTTGCGGACCCACAGCTGTCGTTGGTGGCTTTCCGATTGGTGCACCCTGGTCTTAGCGACGACGAACTCAACGGCCTTAACCGACGTTTCCTGCAGGCGGTTAACGATCGTCGAAGGATATTCATTAGCCACGGGGTCGTAGGCGGCAAGTATGTTCTCCGCATCTGCGCGCTGTCTTTCCGTACCCACATGTCAACCATGGAGATAGCGCTCGCGGACATTCGTTCGGTGGTTGATGAGTTGGCCGAGAATTAGAATTGAAGTTCTTCTACGCGAGGCAAGACAACACCTTCCGCGTTCATGCACAGGCTGTGAATCCTTATAAATAAAGGGTTACAGACGTTCTGATGACCTGAGGCGAGGCTAGAAACCTTCAGTATTCGGACGGATGTAAAAGGCGAATATAGGCATTGGGCCAGTTCCGGAACTTTCTTTCAAGCAGCAACAGCTTACCGCTGTTATCGATGTACAAGTCTTCACCAGAGTCAGACGACTCGAGTTTGATCGCCTCGTACGTTCGGTCGCCAACCAGAATCTCTTCGACGTCCTTGAACTCGAGCTTCCCGCGCACGACGTCGCTGCGGCGGGCACCTCCTGGATAGCCACGCCGCCGGCGCCGCCGTGTCTGTTGTCGACCGACTCGGTTGGGTCTAAGCGACAGGAATTCCATTTCGGTGAGGCTGAGTGCTTGAAAAATTGCTCCAGGAATCGTGATCAGCGCCGGATTTTCTGTTTCAGAGATGAATACGCCGGAGGGGACGTTGCGGTTGAGAGCCTCGTGCTCGGGGAGACTAAAGTTGAAACTACTTTCGTCTACGCCCTCCGGAGCACGGAACAGGTAGGCGCTGCCGAGCCAACGCAGGCGCCCACGCTTGTTGACAAAGTCGGTGTCGGATTCGTCCTCTGGGCTACCACCGTAACGCACCTCGACTGGGAAGCCGTAGTGGTTGACGGTTACCGACATGGTGGCGCGAAGGCCGTCCATGTAGTCGCGGTTGTTTGGATTAATCAAGGATAGCTCGCGACTGTAGATGAAGGTATACAGAGGCATCCCGGTGTCAGCATTGAAAATTTCGTCTAGACGCATCGTCCACAGCTCGAATTCGCCGACACGCAAGATGCGGTCCGGACCGCGTACGTAGCGTCGTTCCTCGCCAAGTCTGAAACCGAATGCGTCATGCTGCGGAGCGATGACCTCGCCACGGTACTCGGGGCGTTTTTGTTGCTGTTTCTCTGCCGTCGATGGGATCACTGTCGTTGCAGCGAGCGAGCTCATGGCGACCGCAATTAGGGTGACGGCTTGTTTCTGGAGTTGGTGCATACAGTCGTTCCACAAGCTACGGGACCCAATCGCCCAAATGAGAAGAGGGCAAGACAACCGGATTCTAGTTTGCTTTTAAGTGGCATCAAAGAGGGTGCTTGTTTGACTCCAGATCTTCCAGATTAAAAGTGCAAGTGGAGGGGTGCGGTCTCGCCGACGCGTACGCGATACGCTTACTGCTTATGGAAACCCCCAGGCCAACACCCGAGGAAATAATCGCAGCAGGTGAAGCGATTATGGCCGCAGCATCAAACTGCGCGCTGATCACAATTGGACCCGACGGGGTGCCACAGGCTCGTATGATGAACCCATTTCCTCCGGAAGAGGGCCTCATTGTCTGGATGGCGACCGACCGGAATACTCGTAAGGTCACCGAGATGTATGCTGATCCGCGCGTTACGTTGATCTATTTTGACCAGACTGATCCTGGTTACGCGACCCTGGTTGGCAAGGTGCGGTTTGTCGACAACCTGGTGGAGAAAGAGGCTCGCTGGAAACCCGAGTGGTCGGCTTACTATCCAGACGGACAGTACGGGGAATCATACTTGTTGATCGAGTTTACTCCTCGTCGCCTTGAGGTCGTTAGTCTGCGCTTCGACATCGCCGCCGATCCTCTTGCCTGGAAAGCTGCTGTAGTTGAATTCGATGGTTGACGAATCAATTGTCTCTTGTATTGAAACGGCCACAGTGACCATCGTGGCAACCTTCATCTCACGAGAAAGCTAAAACTCGGACAGGCTCATCAACGCTCAGTAGAACAACAATTCTACGGTTTTGAATGGTCAGCTTCTTTCGGTTGGCGCAGGGTAGTAAGACAGTTCTTCTTGTTGCATGGTGCGTCGGTAGTTAACGGCCACCGCATCAAAATTCAGGTGCAGTTCGTCAGCCAGATCAAACGGCACCATTTCGGGTCGCTGGGATAAAACGACCCGTTTATCCTGCGAAAAAATGGTGTTTTCAAATTCCTGAATCAGCCGTTCCGGTTCATCGAGATCGTAGTTCCGGGCCACGATGCAGTATCCCCTGCAGGCGTCATGGGCGATTGGTTGGGAAACGAAGAAGTAGAACATGCCCTTTTCGCCCCCCCATCCCAACCGGAGCAGGATCGTGTAGGGGCAGTGTAATTCATAGCGGCTACGCCGTTCGGGCGTTTTTTTTTCTTCATTGGCAAAGATAGGAAAGTCTTCAGTATTAGTCGCCTCCGGCCGGACTAGCTCGTAATGCAGAACATGACCTTCTACCCGGACGGCATGATCTGGTACCAGTGGCCGGTCGATGTCGCCAAGTAGCCCCGGGTGAACCCAGGGGAAGTGGCCGAAGTCGGTAAAGTTTTCTACCTGGCGGGAGGCATCGCATTCCCACGCATAAGGGCCGGTGTGGATGACTTGCCAGGTGTTGTCTTCCAATTCAGGGATGTCCGGCAAGGGATAGACAGGATCCGACAATGCTACCCATATCAGCCCATAGCGCTCCTGGCATTGATAGCTAACAAGGCGAGCTTTGACAGGGATATTAGTATTGGTCGCCTGAGGGATTAAGGTACAAGCGCCGCTGGGGTCATAGCGCCAACCGTGATAGGGACAAACGATACAGTCGTCTGCCAGATGCCCCAGAGACAGCGCGGTGCCGCGATGAATACAGAGGTCTTTCATAGCATGAGGCGCCCCGTCGGCTGTCCGCCAGATGACAATCATCTCTTGCAACAGTTTCGCTGCAAAAGGAGTTGAGCCATCTACCTCTTCGCTATAAGCGACCGGATGCCAGCAGCGAAACAGTTTGTCGGGAAGTTCTGGAGACATGGAATTTTCCTGAGGCTTCAATCCAAGAACGGTTTGCATATATCAATAACGTACCAAATACATGATTGTCGTAGAGAATTGCTGCAAACCCTTGCTGTCATTGATGGTAGGGGATTCTGTACTTAGTTGCCAATCGCGTTTTGGTAAGTCCTTGGTAAGTCCCGCTCAGAAAACAGGGGTTTTCAGGGGGTTGCTCTTAGTCCCATCGGGACCAAAATCGCAGCGGGGCCAGCAGTGGAAGAATCCGCTTTTCTGCGGGAGCGATACCCCCCCTTTTGGATCGGGGGCGCGTGCTCTATATAAGGGGTGGGATTTCGGCTGTTGCCTATTTTCTAAAAATCTTAAAACCAAGTCCACAGCGTCCACAAAACATAGATAACCATGAGGACAGCCAACCACCCTACCGCCCGATGGAGAAACCGGAACCGAGCTTTGACCATCTGCCATAGCAGCCCTCTCAGCACCCGGGTCGCACTTATCATCTTCACCTGGAGGCTCTGTGCGGTTCTCGGCTCTTACCTAAAATTTTAAATTAGTATCCGATCCACCGACTCACCAAGATAACAGCGAAAAAGCTGCAAGGAGAAATACTACTGGGTACCAAATCCTTCCCTTCGTTTCGTCAGTCATGGCTATTCCCTAAAACAGGTAAACGTCTAAACCGAAAATCTCAATCACAGCAATCGTAAAACCAGCCAACGCTGCCCCGATAACCAACCCCCAGATCGTACGTTTGTTCATGGGAGTCTCCTCCTTCCGTGCCCTGATCCTAGCCTCGACTATCAACCGTTTTTAGAGAATAACAATTAGATTCAGATCGGGGTCTAGGTTGCGTATTTAAGAACGTACCAAATGCTTAAACTGGTTGTCATAGAATCCCGTCTAACCCTTTCCTATCTTTCATTTAGACGGACTTAGGGTGGTGGCAGGGTCTAGGGTGAGAGGTAAAGGACAATGTTCTTCAAAGGGCCAGGGTTGCTCAGCGGTTACCTGAAGCCATGCGCACGGCTTCGGGCAAGGTGCGCAGCCGTACCATGCTGATGATTCCAAATAGCGGGCCGATTGCCAGAGTCGCGAAGGCCCACTCCCATCCGGTCCGCGCGACGAGCGGTGGAATCATCCAAATCGACACCATTGTTAGAAGAAAGCCGAGGCTAGTCTGCACGGTGAGTGCAGTGCCAATGTGTTCAGGGTCGGTGAGTTCGCTTATCGCTGTGCTGAACTGGGCACTATCGGCGACAATAACCAGACCCCAGGTCAGGCAAAGGAGGGTGAGAAGGAAGGGCGAATCGAACAAAAACCCGGCAAAAAGACAGCAGGTTCCGGAGATAAGTAAGCTGCCGATTGATACGGTGGTTCGCCCCCATCGGTCTGCCCAAATACCGGCGATAACACTTCCGATACCACCTGCCGCGATAGTTGCGAAACCGGCCAATCGAGCTGAGGTTTCGCTCCAACCAGCCTGTTGGTAGCTAGTCAGTAGAAACAGAGGAATCCAGGCCCACATCGCGTACAGCTCCCACATGTGACCCAGATACCCAAAGTTGGCTAGTCGCGCCGGTTTTTCTCCCAGCGCTCGGGTTGCGTAACGCCAACTGAACTGGCTTGTCGCGGGCAATACCAGCCCTGGTCGCACGAACGCGCCGGCGATGGCCGCTCCGCTCAATGCAAATGCCGAGGAGACCATTAGCACACTGCGCCAGGGAGGCATCCCCGTTTCTCCACCCAGAAAGGGCAACGCGTTGATCAAGTGGGGAGAAGCCGAACCGATTGTCAGGGCGCCGACTAGGAGGCCAATGCCTAGACCACGGTCTTCTTTGCACCAGGTTGCCACCAGCTTCATTCCGGGTGGATAAACGCCTGCTAAGCAGACTCCTGTCAGTACTCGCAGCACCATCACGACATCGGCCGAGTCAGCGAACACTGCGATTGAAGCGTTGAACATGGCTCCGGCGAGTGCGCTACCGGCGAGCAGGAACTGGGGCTGGATGCGGTCGGCCAGATTGATGGCGGCGCTGACCAGAGCGCCAATGACGAAACCTGCTTGCACGGTCATTGTCAGCCAAGATTGCTGGCTCCCGGTCAGACCCCACTCCGCTGTCAACTGAGGCACGACCGCTGGGGCAGAGAACCAAAGTCCCTTAACGAGCAACACGGAGATCATTAAAAGCCAAAGGTTACGCCACTTATCGCTCATTGGTGGAGCTTATCCGATCCACCATCCAAGGATGGCACCACTGGCCCGGTTGGCGAAAACGCAAAGTCTTGTCAAACTAGGGCCCCAAACTTCGATTCATTCACTGGCAGTTCATCAGGAGGCTGGCCCACATGGTTTATCACCGATTTCCAACCCCAAATCGGATTGCACGATTTCTGACTCTCGCATTTACGGTGGCTCTTGTAATTCCGCCGATGATTTTGAGTCGCTCGGCCACGGCTACAAGCCTTGCCGCCGAAGGCTGGATGTCCGAAAGCGCTGTGGCTACCGGCTGGGAAGCTGAGTTTCGGGCGGCCATTCGCGCACAGCGAAGTGGCCAGCAGGAAGGCACGCCTCTGACAATTGAAGCTCGTACCATGGGCATGGAGAAGATGGACGGATTTATGCCGATGTACTGGGATGCAGAGGCCGGCCAGTTATTCATGGAGATCAACCGCTGGAATGAGGAGCTTCTCAATCTCACTGGTCTAGCCGCCGGTCTTGGGTCAAATGATATAGGCCTTGATCGTGGTGCATCGCAAGGCAACCGAATTATCTACTTTGAGAGAGTTGGGCCAAAAATCTTCATGGTGCAGCCCAATTACAGTTTTCGCTCAAGTTCCGACAACGCCGAAGAGGTCCGTGCAGTCACTGACGCGTTTGCGCCAGCGATTCACTGGGGCTGGACGCCAGCAGCGCAAACTGGTGACCGGGTGCTTGTCGATATGACTCCTTACCTGTTGGCCGATCACACTGGTATTGCCAACCGGCTCGGTGGCTATCGAGTCGAGTCTAGTCGCAGCGCGGTCTATCGGGCGATGACGATGAACTTCCCCGCAAACACTGAGATGGAAGCCTCGCTCACCTTCGTTACCGGCGGTGGTGGCGGCGGCGGTGGTGGTCGCGGCGGCGGCCGTGGTGGTCGCGGCGGCTCGTTTGAAGGGGTGGGTGCGGTTGCCGCATCTGGGGCGGCACCGACCCTGCGTGTTCACCACGCTTTCGTCCAACTTCCTGACGACGACTACACACCGCGCGAGTATGATCCCCGCTCAAGTCTTGGCTCGGTAAGTTATCAGGATTATTCGGTAGCGCTGGGAACGCCGCTGGTCAAGCGTCATGCTCGCCGGCATCGCCTCGAAAAGGTTGATCCCACCGCCGCGGTGTCAGCCGCGGTGGAACCGATCGTCTACTACCTTGACCCCGGGACACCCGAACCGACGAGAACGGCTCTGCTGGAGGGTGCGCGCTGGTGGAACCAGGCGTTCGAAGCGGCCGGTTATCGTGATGCCTTCCAGGTGGAAATGCGCCCGCCCGACGTTTCCAGCCACGACATCCGCTACAACGTCATCAACTGGGTACACCGCTCGACGCGCGGCTGGAGCACCGGTGGGGGAGTTACCGACCCGCGTACTGGCGAGATCATGAAGGGCTTGGTGACGCTCGGCTCGCTGCGCGTGCGGCAAGACTACATGATCGCCGAGGGTTTACTTGCGCCTTACGTCAACGGTGACGAGACCCCTCCCGAGCTTGCCGACTGGGCTCTGTCCCGGGTCAGTCAGCTGTCAGCCCACGAGGTTGGCCATACGATCGGCTTTGGGCACAACTACTACGACAGCTCTCAGGGCCGGACGTCGGTCATGGATTACCCACATCCCTTGATTACCCTGAATGCTGACGGCACCTTCGATTTTTCTGAGGTTTACGAGCTTGAGATTGGTGAGTGGGACAAAATCGGAGTTGCCTATGGTTACCAGGACTTTCCCGACGGGACCGACGAGTCCGAGGCCTTACAGGTAATCCTTGCCGAAGCTTGGGAACAGGACCTGCGCTACATGACCAACCAGGACATGAGCGCCAATCCACGCGTCAACCAGTGGTCCAACGGCGCTGATCCCGCCGTTGAGCTCAATCGCATGATGGAGGTGCGCCGCGCCGCGCTGGATCGCTTCGGCGAGCGCAATATCAAGCTGGGTCAGCCTATGGCAATGATGGAGGAGGTGCTTGTACCGCTTTACCTTCACCATCGCTACCAGGTTTCGGCCGCGGCTTCGCCTCTCGGCGGCATCGACTACATTTACTCCCTACGAGGGGATGGGCGGACGCCGGTGGAACCGATATCGCGCGAAGATCAGATGGCCGCGCTTGATGCCTTGCTCGCGACCATCTCATCTGACGAGCTGGCCCTTCCCGACACCGTGGTAACGATGTTGCCGCCGCGACCGACGGGTTTCGGTGGCGGCCGCGAGCTATTTCCTCGCTACACGGGATCTTCCTTTGATGTGATCACACCGGCAGTAGTGGCGGCCGACCATACGGTTAGCGAGATCCTCAACGGCCAGCGTGCCGCGCGTCTTGTTCAGCAGCACGCTGTCACTGAGTCTCTGCCAGGGTTGGGCGAGGTCATTGATGAACTCGTCGAAGCGACCTTCGGAGCGCAGCCAACGAACGGATACGAAGCGGAAATTAATCGTGCCGTGGAGCGCGTTGTGGCCGAACATCTCATGCGGCTCGCCGGGTCAGCGCAGATGCCTCAGGTTCGCGCCATAGCGACTTTTGCGCTCGAACGCTTAAACGGCCGCATCGAATCAGAGGACGGTGTCTCTGCGGATGACGAGCCCCATTACAATCTAGTGTCCCGTGATATCGAGCGTTTTCTGTCGCGACCGGGCGCTGTCTACACGCAGGTGGTGATCCCGGGAGCGCCTCCGGGAGCGCCGATTGGTGAGCCTGCACTGGACTACCTGGGTTCTTGGTCTGGTGCTGGCTTCAGCAGTCTGAGCTTGGAACCGTACTGCTCTCAGGACGAACTGTTCTGGCGGTAGTGTGGGGTTGTTGATGGCGAGGCCGCAGAGGGAGGAAGAGCGGGCCCTCTGGCGCCTCGCTGTTACAACATGTGCGCTGTATCGGTTGAAGAGCCGTGATCGTCTGCTCGCCAGAGATCGAGGCTGAGTTCCGCTTGCCTTACGCCACGGCCATTTTGGCTTGACGCTGTCCTTCCTTCTCATCGACGGTCAGCAAGATGAGGAGTCCTAGGATGAAGAACACCGCTAGACAAAGAATCGCGGGACGTGCCCCTAATAGCGCATAGACACTTCCATAAGTTAACGGGCCCAACACCGAAGAGAAGCGCCCCGCGATGCCATAGAAGGCGAAAAACTCGGCGCTATTGCCCACCGGAGTGAACGTACCCTGGATTGCTCGGCTTGCGGACTGGCTACCCCCGAGCACCAACCCAACGACGATGCCGAGACCCCATACCTCCGCTTGCGTGTTCCCTGTAATGCCGATGAAGTAACCCCAAACCGCAACCGTCGTCCAGACTACAAGGGTTAGTAAAACAACTCGTTTGTTGCCGATGTAGTCGCTTGCCGCCCCCAGGATTAACGCGCCGACAAACGCTGTCGCTTGAATGACGAGAAACAGCCCCAGGATCATGCCATCTGACATCCCAAGGACCTCGTCTATGAAGATTGCTGAGATAACAACGGTTGTTTGAATGCCGTCGTTGTAGATCAAGAATGCGATGAGGAACTTTGTTAGTTCTCGGTAACGGCGGACGTTGGAAAATGTCTTGGCGACCCGCTGGATACCAATCCTTACGTAAGACTTCCCAGGTGTTAACTGGATCGCCGACTGACGCTCCTTCAACCACAGGAAAGTAGGCAGCGCACACACTGCCCACCATAAAGCCACTGACAGGAAGGTGTCTTGAGGGCTGAACGGGTGATCGAAACCAAGCCACTGAGGGTAGCCCAGCATCACCAGATTCAGTGCCAACATGATGGCCCCGCCGAGGTAGCCAAGCGTAAAGCCGAAGCCAGAGATCCAGCCTATATTTTTTGGCGTCGAGATCTCTGGCAGGAAAGCATTGTAAAAAATATTGGCAGCTGCGAAGCCAACCTGTGCCACGAGGAAGAAAATCGCACCACGCCAGTATTGACCCTCATTGGCGAAATACAACATGGCAGTGGCGCCGGCGCCCATATAGCAGAAGAATGCGAGGAACCGCTTCTTTGTACCCGACGAGTCGGCGATGGCACCCAATACTGGTGCTAACAGCGCGACTACCAGCATGGCTGCCGCCAAGGTATAGGTAAAGAACGTGACGCCCGGAACTCTTAGGGTGATGCTGAAGAGGTCGAGCACGACACCGTCTTCACCGCCCGCTAGTTGCTCAGCAAAATAACGGTTGAAAATGACGGCCAGAATGCTGGTGGCGAACGCCGAGTTTGCAAAGTCGTAGAGACCCCAGCCCCAGATCTCGCGGGAGGTTACCGGCGGCGTGTTGTTCATGAGCGGCGGGCCAGACAGCGAACTGTGGTCCCGGGAATCAGGATTTCAGTCTCCCTTACCTGAGTCGAACTCGCCGTTCTTCTTGGCCGCGTTGCCACTATCGTTTCGGGCCAGTGTCCAGGTAGGAGGGTCACAAACAAGGATCTTTGTGTCCGCTACTACAGCTCGCATAATTTACTCTTCTGTGAGGGCACCAATTTTTTCTTCAAGTTCGCCGTTGCGAAGCATTTCGAGGACTATGTCGCAACCGCCGACGAAATCACCGCCAATAAATACCTGTGGAATAGTAGGCCACGCCGCCACATCCATCAGGGTAGCCCGGTAATTGTCGAGATCTTCGAGGACATTTGTGGCAGTGAACTGCACGTCAATTGAACGCAAGGCATCACAGGTGGCCTTGGAGAAACCACACTGTGGCCACTCCGGTGTGCCCTTCATGAACACATGCACCGGGTTATTGACGATCAAATCTTCGACCTGTTGTTTCAGTTCGCTGGACATGGTTCTACTCCTCTGGGACCACCGTGTGCACTTGCAGCGCATGCACAGCGTTGGTCAGTTCCTGCCCGACGGCTCGATAGACCATCTGGTGTTGTTCGACCAGGCTTTTGCCGGCGAACGCATTGGCAACCACCTGGACGCCGAAGTGGTCACGCGTTCCAGTGAGATCTTGCACGCTGACATGGGCTCCAGGGATACCGGTTTCAATAAGAGATTTGAGATGCTCTGGATCCATGATCGTGCTGGCTGTTGGCAGAGGTGTGACGATCAAAAAAGAGCGGTGCCTGCTTGGCAACGATTTTTTTAGTTTAGCCCTTGGGAACGGGTGAGGCGAGGCAAGCTAAGGGATAGTCACAGAAACTGCGCAGTGATCGGTCCCGACTGGCGCATCCCCCCTTCTCGATCCTGCCGCGTGTCCTGTTGAGACTGCATCTTGCGATCCGATGCACTTACCTTTGGTAGAGGACCCTGCCGCCGATGATCGTATAAAGAACCTTGGCGTCTTTAATTTGCTCTGAGGGAATCATCATGATGTCCTGGTCCAGAATCGTTATGTCGGCGAGCTTGCCCACGGTGATAGATCCCTTTATATGGTCCTCATACGCTGCAAAGGCGTTGTTGAGCGTGTAAGAGCGTAATGCTTCGGTACGGCTCATTGCTTGCTCTGGGTAGAAGGCTTCCCCGGTTGTTGGCTTGCGGGTAACGCTGGAGTAGAACGAGGCGATTGGATCGACACGCTCGACCGGGGCGTCGGTGCCATTGGTTATTACTGCACCGCTACGCATCAAGTCCTGCCAGACATAGGCTCCGTTCCCGGCGCGTTCCACCCCCAGTCTAGGCGTCACCCATGGTGCATCGGAGGTACAGTGAACCCCTTGCATCGCGGGGATTACCCCGAGCTCGCCGAAGCGTGGAACGTCATCGGGATGGATGTGTTGAGCGTGTTCGATCCGGAAGCGTGCGCCGAGCGCCTTTTCAGGATGCGCTTTGAAGGTTCGTTCGTAGATGTCGAGCACTTCACGGTTGCCGCGATCGCCTATGGCATGGACACATAGCTGATAGCCGTTCTCGATTGCCAGGTTCGCTGTTGCCTCGATTTCCACTAGGTCACCGGTGTTATGACCGGAATTGGTTAGTTCATCACTGTAAGGCTCGAGTAGCCACGCTCCCCGTGGGCCGAGCGCTCCATCGATGGCCAACTTGATGGCGCGCACTGTCAGCATGTGATTTCCATAACCGATAAGTCGTCTAGCCTTTAATGTTTCAGCGTCGAGGTTCTCACCTCGTACCATCACCCACAGACGCACCTGCAAGGCGTCTTCGTCGACGCCTCGCTTGAACATCTCGATCGTGCTCCATCCCGAGCCGGCGTCCTGAAAGCTAGTGATTCCCTTGCTGATAACTTCTTGGGACGCAAGTTCCATCTCGTGCCAGGTCCGAGCCGATCTGTCATCGTCAGTCATCCGGCTTTCCATATTTCTGCGGGCACGGTTAATTACGCCTGAGGCGCGTTCAACGAAGACTCCAATGGGTTCGCCATTATTGTTCAAGATGATCTCGCCGCCCTCCGGCTGCATGGTGTTGCTGTCGACACTGGCAAGCTCCATGGCATAGGCGTTACCGAACGTCGCGTGGCCGGAAGCATGGCGCAGGATCACTGGATTCTCTCGACTCACCTCACTAATTACGTCGTGGGTTGGGAATCCTCGCACGGTGTTCGACTCGTCCAGGTCCCCCATTTTTTCCTGGTGCCAGCCACGGCCTTCAATCAGCTGGCCTGGTTGAGCTTCGGAGACCGCCGTCGCCACCATGTCAGCGACACCTTGCCAACTCGTAGCATCCAGAAGGTCGAGGTTCAATGCGTTGGAACCGATCCCCATGAAGTGCCCATGCCCCTCAATAAATCCGGGAATTGCCAGGTTGCCCTGAAGGTCAATCACCTTGGTTTCTGGTCCAATGTAGGCCTCTACCTCAGTGTTAGACCCAACAAGGTCGATGCGATCACCATTGATGACGATTCCGTTGGCTTCAGGCATGGTGTCGTCGACAGTAACCACCTTCCCGTTGTAGATGACCATGCTGGCAGGTT
>Ga0209019_1001155_pt1 | contig 13232 bp, 11 predicted proteins | sample METZYME_3_300m_FD_187549 | JGI IMG/M metagenome (GOLD analysis project Ga0209019, IMG submission 187549) | Marine microbial communities from oxygen minimum zone in mesopelagic equatorial Pacific - METZYME_3_300m (SPAdes) (version 2) | ecosystem: Environmental > Aquatic > Marine > Oceanic... | reverse complement strand
GCCTGGCCAAGGCACTCAGCTTATCGCCTGGCACCCGGGCCAAGAGCTTGGCCCCAAAGGGCGTGCGATCCTGCCCTAGCACCTCGATGCCCAGCCCGGCCAGGCGCTTGGCCGTAGCCGGCTCGCTGTCTGGGAAAAGCACCACGTTGAGCAGCGCCCCAGCTGGCAGTGTCCGGCCGGTGAGCGCCATCTCGAGCAGTTTCATCTCCAGCTTGTAGTACGGCTCGAACGGCAGTACCGACTGCGTGCCGGACCAGTTGGCCAGACGCGCCGCTCCGCCAGCATCTACCCGCACGAGGTAAGCGTTGTTGGGAATGTACGAAATAATGTTGCCACCGCTCAAGGTGATGTGCCGCCGAAACGCCGCCGTGACTGAGCCACGCGCCTGTGCAATGTAAGTGCGTGGATCACCGGTGGCTTTAAGCTCATCGGGGATGACCAATTTGGAACCGAGCGCGGTGTCAATAAACGCGTTACGCAGCAGCACTGCCGTCTCATTACGAACAAGATCCCCGATCGGCGAAGCGGTGTTTCTTAAGCGGAATGGGAAGGGTTCATCCACCACAGCCGTCTCTGGCAGCGTCACGACCACCGGCTTGGCCAAGCGGCGCAGCTCCTCTGTTGGCGCCTGGCCAAGCGCCGGCCCGGCCGGCGCCACCTGGCGGGCGACCGGCCCGCGGCTGATGCCAAGGTAAGCCAAGCCGACAATGAGTGCCGTCAATAAAACCGCGGAGAGTGTCTGCCTCTTTTTCATCCTGCGCTATTCCTCTGCCAACACCTGGTAATCCTCCACCACGGCCCGGAAGACCTGGTTGGTGCCTTCCCACTTTTCCTCGATTTTATAAGTGGTCTTGGTAAAGACCTCGCCCACGACAGCGTAGTTGGTGCACATTTGATAGTACCGTCCAGGCCGGGTCACGATCGAGTTGTCCGCCGGCTTGAGTGCCTGGCCAAAGCCGTACACCGTGACCCTCGGCTCGTCCTCCTTAAGGAGCGACAAAATCTGCTGCGGAATCCACTCCAAGACATTCTCATGGATGGCATATTTTTGCTGCTCGGTGGGCGCACCCTTCACCGCCAGTTCCGCCGGGCCGACATTCAGAAAGGGCGAAAACTCGGTCAGTGTCGGTGTCGATAAAAAGTCCCCAAGTGTACGGAACCCTCCCTTGGCACGGCGCATCTGGTTCAATCCGTAAATGACATTGGAGCGGCCATTGATCCACATGGTTGGTAGCCCATGCGTGCCGTTGAGGATCCAGTCCAGTTGCGGCGAAGTCGGCTGAATGAGGTGTGGCTCCTCCGCCGTACCTGCCTGGGCCACAAACGCGCCAAGCGTCGGGCTGTCCGGCAGGGAGTTGGACAAAACAGTCAAACCACTGAACACCGCAGACCATGCGGCGGCGTTGGTCTGGTTGACCGAGAGCAGACCGCTGGCGGCATCAGCATTAGGTGCGGTGGTGAAGAGTTGAAGCAACCTCCAGTCATTGGTCGGGTGGGTGGTGTTCAACCCGAGCAGTGACGACGCCAGGAGCGGATGCGTGCCGGCGCGGTATTCCTGGAGATTGACCAGTCCATCAACATCAGGGTCGTAGTAAGCGTCGGGCTTTTGCGGATTTAAGCCGTAATTAGCTTCCCAGTAATCAGGCATACCATCCCGGTCCCGGTCGAAGCCCTTCATCAGGTTGTGCACGCCGAAGCTGCCGGACCACGCCCACCAGTTTGTGAGCGACGAAACGCCGGACTTGAGATACATCGTCTGCCACGACGTTCCCCGGTGTACCCGGCCCAGCCAACCGATGCTGGGAAACTTGTTGGTGGGGAACTGCCATGCGTCGCTGGCTGTGATGAGTGGATCCTTGGCGTAAAAGTTGTAGGCGTTGACATCGGCCAACTGCCCCCCACCACCCCATGGCCGGTATCGTTCGTTGATCAGCCCAAGATTATTTCTGGGCAACGGCGAGTTGGGCGGCCGCAGATAGACCACGTTGTTGGTGCTGAAACGGTCGGTGATGACCGGGTCTGTCAGGTCGTTGACGGTGTAGTGGACGAGTGGGTCGTTGGCCTGCCACGAGGCTCGCTTGTAAATCTTCCGAACCGGCGTGAACGGCGCCTGCTTGCGAATGAGATCGGACGGGCGGCTCGGACGGTTTTGGCCACGGAGAAAATCATCGAAATCCTGAATGGCCTTGTCCTTGTTCCGACCAGTATAGGGGTCGTTGTTGTAGCTGCGCCAGAAGGCTGTACTCACCGGTTTCTGGCCACGAGCAACCTGTATCTGGTTGATGATACCAAAGGTCGGACTGCGATTGCCCTCGCTGGCATCGACCCGGTTAGTGTCCCAAAAAGCGCCTTCAGACAAACTTCCACTTCCGAACAAACTCGACGCGGCACCGGTCTGCCCGGTGGTTAACTGCGTGATATCCATCGAGGTGACCAGATTGTCGATATTCACCACATCGATTACACGGCTCAACCTGGGGTTCTCGGGTGAATCAACCAGGAAATAATGGACACGGTTGGTGATGTGCAGTTTCCAGTCTGGCACGGTAAAACCGGATTCGAACACGTTGGTGAAGGCACGATTGGCAGGATAAAACCGTTTTAGCCTAGTACTGTAAATGGAGTTGGTGATGGTGATCGCTTTCTTGAGAAGCGGTATCTCGAATTCTCCACCCCCAAAGTCTGGAGGATTGATATCAGTTCTCGAGAAGTTACGTGTTGAGACCAGATTGGTGAGCAACCTTGGCAACGCGATGCCGGACTTGTTTGTGGCAGTGTGATCCCACAGGCCGATCTGGTATTGGTGCTGCACGAACATGCTCAACGGACGCGGGTAGACATTGGTGTAGGAGTTCCAGCTCTCAATGCCGAAGACATTGGTGATACCAAGGTTATACATCTGGTTGGTGCGCCAGTTGCGGCTCATAGCCGGGCTGACGTTGGCTGGGATGCCCTTGTTGACCTCGAGCCGGCGAGACACCTGCACAATCGATTCAACCGAATACTCGTTGAAGTTGGGCAGGCCCTTCTTCGCACCGACAATCCACGGCACGCCATGAATATTGATGTGCAGGTCGGTGTCGTACGAAAGCTGTGTGTTGAGCACCACATCGGGCAACTCCCAAAAACTTTGATAGCGCAGCCTCCTCCAGTCGTTGGTCACCTCCGTGTAGCGGGAGATGAAAACACCGGCGTCACTGCCCGGGTTGGCGTACTTGCGAAACACCGGACGCATGACGGTCGGCGGATGGGGATAAACAAGGCGGTTCGTGGTCGCGTCATAAATATTCGCCGCAACCTGCAACAACCGGTGCACCTCCGGCGTGTAGGCGTTCACTGGAAAAAGTTGGATGCCACTCGAAACGCCATTGGTTGGGTTGAACAATGCCTGATTTTGGCGAACCGGAAAGAACGGGTGCTGCAGCCAATTACTACCGTCACCACTAATGCCGATGTCCGGATTCACCACCTTGCCACCGATGAACCCGGCCGTGTATATGTTCCCGGTGACCGGGTTGGTCACCGAACGCGACACCACGCTGGCCCGGAGCATCGCGTGGGCGGCGCGGTTTATGAACTTGTCAGCAGTCCAGTTGGTCTGCGTGTTGTGTCCCGTGAACCAGTTGTTGGCGTGATTGATGTTCAGCTTGCCGCGCAACGCCGGCTCCGAGTCCACGCCCATCTGGCTCAGGAGCCGGTAGTAGGTACGGCGGTCGTAGGAGTCAAGCCGCTTGCGAACAGTAATTGACTTTGGCTCAACGTTCATCGCCTGGCGGAGACGCGACACAAAATTGTTCGCACGCTCTGGTTTCTCGGCGTAGGGCTGGAAGGTCAACAACTGCTGCACATCAGTGAAGCGGCGCGGATTCTCAGCGCCTGGCCAAGGGGCGATGACCGGATCAACCCGCAGCCCATCCTCACTGTCCAGAGTCGGAGTAGAGTTCAAGACCAGTGGCCCGTCCGAGTAGTCGTCAATGAAATTGTACGCCAACCTTGGTGCCTCGCTTTGCGGCAAACCAAGAGCGGGGATCATACCGGCAAGGTTGCGCCGAGAACCGTAGTAGCGATGCATCATGATGTCGCGCGCATCCGAGAAGGCCCAATACTCGGCCCGGGGCAGGTCAAGTCCCCTGGCATTGATGGGACGGAAAATCCAGTCGTAGTAGTATCGCCACTGGATCGGGTTCAACTGCCGCAGGAAGCCGGCCATGTTCAACTCCCACGATCCGACCCCCTGGTTGCGCATGTAGAGGTACTGGTTGCGCCCGCCCCTGGGGTTGTCGAGCCTTGGGTTCATCGGCTCACGCGCCTGATTGTGAATGTGGTTGATGTCCAGCGAGCGACCGGTCGGCAGAATCATGTAGGCGTAGCGCCCTATGAAGCGGTTGGTAGGGCTATGCGCGAAAGCCGGATATTCCAACTGGCCGATCCACTCTGGGTCGCCGATAAAGTAATCGGTGGCAAACTGGCCGCTGGGGGCCGGCACCGGGCGGCCCTGCCAGTTGGTTACCACCTGCAACCCGCTCGGCTCGTGGGCCCGGTTGCGGTTCAGGTCGAGGTAGAAACGGAATTCCTTGGCGGGAACGTATTGGTTGGGCCGCCAGCCCAGCGCATTGGTGTCCACGAACACCGGCGGCCGCGCAAGCTCGTGCAGATTGGCCAAATTGATCAACAGATCATCCGGGGCGAGCGCCCGGCCGTTCGGGTAGACGTAGCTGACATTCGTCGGCGAGACTCTGCCGGGCACAAACCCGAACCGGTTCAGATAGTTGGTCGAGACCGACAAGTCGTAGGCTAGCGGATCCTGCGCGGCCACCATCTGGCCGACCACCTCCGACAATGCGCTGGCGGTGGCGGTCTCGGCCATGAGCTTGGCGCTGACCTGATCGGAGACCACCGTCACGGAGGCGCGCTCCCGCTGGCTGATGCTGAGGAACACCACTGTCATGGAGGTCACCATCGCCAACATGATCAGGGTAATGACCAGCGCCGCGCCTTGTTGTGTCCTGAAACGATTCACTTCATGTCTCTGATGGGAACCCGCTGCCTGAAGAGGGTCACCTTGCCGATCTGTCGACCAAGAAAGTCGGCCTGAAACGCAGGGGGCAGCGCCCGCATCTGCTTGAGTATCTGAGGTTCCACAACCGCCATTTCCACGTCAAAATAACTCGGCAACGCCCCATAAAACCGGGCTTGGCTTTGGGCGCCGCGATCCTGCATCAGCGTCCCGTCCACCGGGCGGGTGGTGGCAATCGGGAACAGCGCCTGGCCGGTCGTGCCGCGGCGCTCGAGGTTCAGGCCAAGCGGATCATAGTACATGCTGCCGTAACCAAGCGAACGCCCAAACTGGTCATACGGCGATATGCGAAGATGGATCACCCCGTCGGTAATCGGCTCGAACGCATAGTCTGCTTCCTCGGAAGAGGCGTTGACGATGGGATCAAAGAAATTTCGATTGAAAAGTTTGGTCTTGTTGAACTGCACCTGGCCAGGCTCGGTGACGCGCAGCGTGCCATTGGTTCGGTACCGGGCGAGAGTTCCGACGCCGTTGGTCACGTGGATCACCCGGTAGCTGGTCACAAGAAACCCGGAATCGCCGCGGCTGGTAAAAGTGAAATCCTGCAGGATGTTCGTCCGGAACCCCTGCGCCCGATCCTCTTCATCGCTCTCAGGCGTCAAGGCATCCGATTGGTAGGCCAGCAGCAGCGCCTTGTTTCCCGGCGTGATGCGTGAAAGGAAACTCTTGCTGCCGGAATAGGTTAGAAGCGTCTGCTGGTCGGTAATGGCCGGGTAGCCACTGACCTCCATCTGCGATAGCTCGCGGACGATCATCTCCATCGCTGCGCGACCGCCCTCATTAACGTCCACCTGGGCGGCGTTCTTTCGCATGGCCATCTGCGTCTGGTTGAACAACGCATAAAGCACATAGATGACGAGAGTCATCACCGACACAGCCACCAGCAGTTCCAGGATGGTGAACGCCTGGTCTGGTCTGGCCCGCAAGCGGGCGTTGTCGTGTCTGATTCTCATTTGCCTGCAACCACCTTGGGCACGCTGAACCTGTTCGGCTCAAAAAAGAAAAACGGTGAAGTAATGTCCTCCTGAAACTGGCCTGTTGTCAGGTCCAGCGAGTTGAGCAGGTTCAAGTTGCGGTTGACCAGTCGGCCGGCAACCACAGTGCGGAATACCTTTTTATTGGGGCCTGGACGTTCCTCGTCACCAAACCTATATTCAGGCCACTGGAAAGTTAGCTTAATCTCGTAAAAATTCAGCTTGCGGAACCGGTTGGCATCCACGGCAAACTTGTTGCCGGATATGTTCCCCCAGTCCCCCATCGTGCGGATCGGCCTTACCTCTGAAGTGAGTCGATAGGAAAAAGCCATCTCTTTTGCAGCCTCACCCTTGTCCACAGCGCTACCACTAATCGCTCGGACCTTGGCCCGAACACGATTGTAGATGCGTGACTCATTGTTGATCTGCGGCCAATTTCTGACTGTAACAGGTCCAACCAAATCAGCCTGAGCCGGCATACTTAATAAGCCAATGATCGCCGCTCCCTGCACACCCCGGGGAAGCTCCATGTGGCCGTCACCTGACTTGGCAGCCAAAGGTTCCCAGCGATAAACTTTTTGATTGGAGCCTTGAGCGGGATCGATCTCAATGAATACGACGTGGTTGGTCAGGTCGTTCATCCCGGTGGAGCCGCTGCGGATCGCCTCCATCCAGAACATGCCGTCCTGATTGATCACCGTCTCCTCGCGGTTGTCCTTCTGGACATTGATACCGACCGGAAGCACGCCAATGATGGCGACCAGCGCAAAGGCAATGATGCCCAGGCAGATCGCCAACTCGATCATGGTGAAACCGGCCCGGCCCCGGAGATGTGTCGCGTTGTTTTTCAACAGTTTCATTCTATGTTGCCCACCTCCAAGAAGCGATCAGTCTCCACCAAGGCGCGACCCGTGATGTGGTTCACACGAATCCGATTGTAAAACCAGTATTCTGCCTCCTCACCGAATCCGCCGGTGACCAGCACATCCGGCCTGGTGGGCAGATATTTGCCAAAACGATCCCGCTCATGAAATATACTGCCCTCAACCAACGGTATAATCTCGTCGCGACCAGCCGGCACAAGCTTCCCAAAACCGTCTCGCTTGACCAGTTGCCCCCTTGAATTGAAGGCCACATGCGGCAACCGGGCCGGGCTGCTATCAGCAAGCGGAAAGGGAACCAATGGCGGCTGAGGTGGATGCCCATAGAAATGATCCCTGAGAAATCCATCGCTGTACTCGTCGCCCCGCTTGTATTCATTTACCCCCTTGCGCCATGCCATGAACTTATATGGCGCAATCAGCATACCATCGGGCAATTTTTTCCACTCGGTGAGGTAATTGGGATGGCTCTGACCGGGCTGGTCGCCGACCGAGCGCATCGACATGACGGCATAACCGCTGAACTGCTTTTCCAGCATGTTGGTAAGCGAGAGCAGGCGGGGATCCTTCTTTCGCGGCGGCAACATTTCGCGGTCCACATTCTTAATGATGTCCCAGATGTTGGTGGGGGTGAAGACGACGTACACGGTCGAGCGGTTGCGAAGCGCGATCTGCCGAGCGTACCTCAGGTCCTCCATCAACTGCCGCGTCGCACCCTTGCTGGTGGCGCTGCGCCCCAGCCCCTTCATCGCCGGGAGTGTGATACTCGTCAGCAGGGCAATGATCCCGATGACCACCAGCAACTCGAGCAGCGTGAACGCACCCAGGCCGGCCTGCCGCGCTTGGCCAAGCGCTTGGCCGGTCGTGGCGGACCTCCACCGGTTGGTACGTGAATCATCCATCTCGCTGCCCCTACTTGACCGGAGCTACTGCCAACTCAGGATATTGTCCTTGTTGACCCCCTGGTTCGCCTTCTCACTCGCGCTGGCCGACCCGTCGGGGCCGAGGGACCAGACCAGCACGGGTGAGTTGGCTTGATATAAACGACCCTCAATCCTGGTTAAACCTACCAAGCCCTCACTGTTCCTGCCCACATTTCCCGAGGATGGCTCGGACACGGATCTCTGGCCGTAAAAGGCGTCGATCGTTTTGCCGTCATAATTTGCATCGACTGTGACAATGTATGGGCTGCCCCACGGGTCGCGAAACACGCCGTCAGTACCCACCCCGCTCTGCGTCAAAGAGGTCACATCCCTGGCGTTTAGAAAATTAACCTTCTTCGGGTTCATGCGGTGGTTCCGGTTCGAGGTCGAACGACCGTTGCGGAATTTTTCCTGCGCCCGCAGGATCGCCACCACCTCGGCATTGCTCACCTGCACCCGGCCCGGGGTGGCGATCTTAGGCAGCGCTTCCCCCTTGGCATTGGTCAGGAGCCTGGCCGTGTTGCCGCTCATGTGCATGGTGCCGAAGGTGTAGTCCCGGGTTTTCAATTGAGCCGTGATCTGCGACGGGATCGGGAAGCGGCTGTACTCCGCCTCGTAGGCCCGCACCGCCCCGGAGATATTCTGCATCTCACTCCTGGCCTGCCCCTTCTTGGCCGAGTCCTTGGCCTTGCCCAGCGCCGGCAGGATCATCGCCGCCAGGATGGAGATGATGCCAATCACCACCAGCAATTCCACGAGGGTGAAACCGTCCTTGGGCAAGCGTCTGCCCGGTGCGATGTCGGGATTCATTGTCTTCGTTTTCATGTTTCGATTGTTGTTCAAATCAGGTCAGCGTTTTTTTTGTTTGTAGTATCTCGAAAGCTGATCTCGGGAGAATGTGTCCTGACGCCAGTTACTGATGACCAGCACCTCGTCGCCTACGACGATCTCTGCCCACAGGTCGTACTTGCCGATGTTGTTCACCACCGGCTGGCCAACCACATAGCGCCAAGGGTTCACGCCTTTCGCCACTTTGCCGTGATGCCGGACCGGCTGGTCGTCGCGTTCAAGCGGCCACGGCACCGGCGCGCAAAGGATGTGAACTTCATCGGCGTGGTGCGTTTCGTGGCCATGCCCATCGTCGTCATCGCCGTGTTCCTCGCTGATATGCCTGACGGTTTTCGGAGTTGGCTCATAAAACTGTTTTAACTCCTTGTCTGTCCTCGCGGTATTGATGAAGCCCTCCACCCCGAAGTGCTCCTTGATCGTCTGTACCTCCATGACGACTCCGGACATCGGATCGCGAAAGGTTTTCCGTCCGGGACTGTAAAGGCAGCCGGTCAGCTCGTAATACAGCGAGTTAAGCGCCGGGTTTTTGGGGTTGCACGGCGGATAGTGGCCGAACTTGGACTTGTACGCCTCGATGGCGGTTTCGATCGCCACCAACTCTGCTCGGGTACGCGACTCACGCATCTTGCGACTTGCCGTGCCGCTTAAGCCCACCACCAGTGATGCCAGAATGCCGATGATCACGATGACCACCAGCAACTCAATCAGTGTGAACCCGTGGCAACCACCGCTCTTCCTCTTCAACCGTTTCATTGATCCTTTGTCTCCTGTTCCAATCGTTCGCTCATCCACTGCTTGATCATGCTTTGGTAGCCTAAGTACCGCGACCTGGCCAGACGCTTGATCTTGGACAACATCCGCGGATCCATCCGCAACGAGATGGTGACCGACTCGATCCCCTCCCCACTCAAAGCCAGCGCCAGTTCCATCAACCGGGGCGCAACTCCGGTGTTCGCCCAATAGGTGGCTTCCGCAGCTTCTCCGTCGAACTGCGGCACTTCTTCCCAATCGCTGATCTGGTTCATTCCGGTTATTTTTCATGCGTCGCCTCATGACTTATCCGACCTTTTGGTTCATCTTCCGCTGATAGAAAAAGGTTTCATCCTCCGTGAAACCCCGAGCCATCACCACGCGAATCTGTTTGCCGTTTGTTCGGTAAACGCTGAAAATTCCATAACCAGATGCCGCCATGCCAAGGTTGAAATACCGTGACTCACCGGCGTAGCGGGGCGAGTCGGGCAACAACTTGCACGAAAACGGATCCTCAAAGGACTCCTCCACATCCTTCGGTGCCAATCCTTCCCATTCAAACGGCATGTCTATCCAGTCGAAATCCATCTTCGCTGACCGGAAAATACAACTCGCCCATACATTGTCAATACATTGTCAGTACTTTTTCAAAAAAAGTGTTTAAGACGTTTTTTGCCTAAATCCCAATTAATTCAGCTATTTGCTCCGTTTCAGGCGGTTTCGGTTGACTCACCCCCCGCTGCGCCCCAACCATCCGCAGCCCAAGCCAAACGCTTGGCCCCGTGATGCGCCTTTCTCACTTCTTTACCTACTACCGAACCTTGGGCGGGGTGCAGTCAATCCTCAAGAGGCATCATGCCGCGGATGCCAAGCGGGGCCACGAACCGGCTTTTCTGTTCGCATTTGAGTCGGACGATTTCGACGAACCCAATGTCACCGGGCTTGGCTTCGGCGGTGGCCACTCCATCAGCTCGATGCGTACCCGGTTCGCGAACCACTCCAGCCGTTTCACCGACTCGGTGGCAATCTGTCATAACATGTGGGGCCTACAATTCCTCGCAGACCTTATGCCGGCCGAGCGACGGGTCGGTCTGCTGCACTCGGACTGGACCGGGCTGCGACCGTTCCTCGAGACCCAGCGCGGCCTGCTCGACGGCGTGTTGTGCGTGAGCAACGCGCTGGTCGAACTGGTGTCCGGTTGCCTGCCGGACTTGACCAAGTCAAACCGCGTCAAATTGATCCCCTACCCGGTCGATGGCCTGAGAGCGATGCCGGAACGTGCGCCCCTGGCCGGACGCACGGTGGTGATCGGTTGGGTGGGCCGGATGCAGACGGAGCAAAAACGGGTCGAACGTTTACCCGGTTTGGCTAAGGCACTCGAGTCGGCCGGCATCGATTTTCGTTTCGAGTTGCTCGGCGACGGCCCGAGGCAAGCCTGGCTCAAGCAACAGTTGCCAAGCGACCGCACGGTATTTCACGGCCGCAAGTCGGGCGACGAGTACTGGGCGGTATTGCGCAGGTGGGACTTTATCACGAGCGTCAGTGACTACGAGGGCTTGCCCATCTCGATGCTCGAGGCGTTCAGCGCCGGGGTGCTGCCGATTTACCCGGCAATTGGTAGCGGAGGCGACGAGTATTCGGCCGAGCTCGGCGACGAGTTTATCTGGGAAGCCTTCGACTTTGGACAGGCAGCGGCCAAGCTCAAATCCATCCTGGCCAAGCCCGAATCCGCGATTGGCCAGGCGCGAGCTGAAGCCCGCGCACTCACCAATCGCCACAGTGAGGTCGAGTACTTCAGAACGTTCGACCAGTTTGTCGCGCGCATCGCCGACGAGCCACGGGTATCGGCCGAGCGCTTGGCCAAGCGACCGTTTTACTTTTCTGACCGGCTGCCCTTTGGTCTAATGACACGCCTTTGGCCAAACGGCTGCACCCGACGCAATGAATGACCGATCAAAGGACACAGCCGCCGCCGTGGAGCGGGAGTTTCTGCACCCCTCAAAGCGCCGGCCGCACTACCTAGAACGGGTCAGTATCGTGCAGGCGCTGAGGGAGTTGCGCCATCGCGTGAAACCGGGGCGGCTGCTCGATGTCGGCTGCGGTATGAAGCCGTACGAAAGCCTGTTGACACAGCGCGAGAGCCGCTACTACGGCACCGATTGGCCCGTGACAATGGAGGGCTCTTACGGCGACTCGACCCGTGCCGATTTTTTCTCGGACAGCATGGTGCTGCCATTCCCCGAGAGGACGTTCGACACGATCGTCAGCACGCAGGTGCTCGAGCACGTGCGGCAGCCGGAGATCGTCATCCGGGAAATGGCCCGCGTCCTCAAGCCGAACGGCATTCTGATTCTCTCCGCCCCGATGACGTGGCCGCTCCACGAGGAGCCACACGATTATTACCGCTACACGCTACATGGCCTGCGGCATCTGCTGGAGGAGGCCGACTTCGAGATTCTCGACGAGATTCCCAGGGGCAACAACTGGACGACTATGGCGCAAATGTTTCTCGACACCCAGGTCGGCAACCTCGGCCGGCGGTTGCCGGAAAAAATTTACACCTCGCTGGTGAGCCTCGCGGTGAACCACGCCTGCTCAGTGGCAAACCTTTTCAAACCGGTTCGCCGCCTCTGCCTTGGCTGGGTGATGACGGCCAGAAAAACATCCGCCGGGGAGGTTCCCACGGCGGATATCAGACATTCTTTATGACCGGGAGCCTATGCACCCCGGTAAACGCTGGTCCTCCAGTTCTTCCCCCCCGTGGTCCGTTCAATGGACCTAAGGTTGCTGCGGCGGCGCGTCAGCGCATTCCCCACTTCGCGCGATGCCGTGGTCCAGTTGATCTTGTGCAAGCCTTGCACGAAACGTTTTTTATCGCTGAATTTCGCGGTGGCGGTTCGCAGCGAATAGCCGTTGGCCTTCAGCCGGACGATCGACATCTTGCGCAGCATCGTCAGTGGCTGCCTTGGCTTACCCAGCACCGGCTTCCTCACTAGCCGGCCGTTTTTCTCCTGCGAGTCCAGCCATTGGGCAAACTGGTTAGTCAGCTCCTCACGCGGTTGGGACCAGTCGATGCGGAAGTTATGCGTCTCCTCAAACGGCATGGTTTTATCACCGGCCCTGCCCAGTTCGACAACGCCCGAGGCACTGCCCTGCCCCTTGCCGGCAGCCAAGGCTCGGCGACACTCAGCGGATTTCAGGAAAGGCTCCCTGCCGCTCCCAAGTTCACGATCCAACTCCCATTGCAGGGCACGATGAATCACGGTTCGGGGTGCTTTTTCCAAAACGGAAAAATCCCATTCTTCACTTGCGATTTCTTTTTTTTTGCTCATTGCTCTGAGTTTTACTTAAGGATGCGGGTTGTGCTCAAAATTCCCAGCGCCCTCTGGAGGAAAATAGCACAATCCTATAATTATGCAAATTTTTATTTTAAGTATCTATCACTTCTTAAGTATCTATCTTAAAAACCAATCCGCTTGATTCCCCAATCGCTTGGCAGTAACCATACCGCCCGCCGTTTCGGCGACTGGGAGAAATGAATCTTCACGAATACCAAGCTAAGCAACTGCTCGCCCACCACGGGGTCGAAGTCCCTCGGGGCCAACCCTGTACGACTGCCGAAGAGGCACGCACCATCGCCGAGGACCTCTTCGCCGAGGGCCACGACATGGTCGTACTCAAGATCCAGATTCATTCCGGCGGTCGGGGCAAGGGCGTGTTCAAGGACGGCTTCAAGGGCGGCGTGCACCTCTGCAAGTCGGCCGATGACGTCCATGAA
>Ga0209019_1001152_pt1 | contig 13240 bp, 9 predicted proteins | sample METZYME_3_300m_FD_187549 | JGI IMG/M metagenome (GOLD analysis project Ga0209019, IMG submission 187549) | Marine microbial communities from oxygen minimum zone in mesopelagic equatorial Pacific - METZYME_3_300m (SPAdes) (version 2) | ecosystem: Environmental > Aquatic > Marine > Oceanic | place... | reverse complement strand
TGTAGCCCCAGTTTTCATGCTTGCAGCGTTCTGCAAGAGCTTGAGTGATGCATGGTGGAGCTTGAAAATCCATGTCGGCGATACCCATGCCAACATCAATATTCTCGCGACCATATCGAGCAATCGCAGCATCCCATTTAATGCTGTTGGTGCCGACCCGATCATAAACGGTGTCAAAATCGTACGCGGTGCTGCCTGTTTGCCCCGAGGGAAGATTTGTCATTGGAGAGGCTAGGGAACTCCCAGAGCTTGCGGCCCCCACCAATGCCGTCATTCCAGCATTCCTAATGAACGTTCTTCGATTTAACCAAAGGTTTTGTGACATGCCTTACTCCTGCCTTAATTAACGATGCTCAATTTTCACGATTCCACGCCTCGAGATTTCACTCACTCGTCGACATGCAAGACCGGTTGATACTACACCCGCTAGCGGCGCGAGACAATCCCACTCACGAATAATTCGTTAAAGCGTGTTTTCGTCAGCAACCGTGGTTGCAATTATCAGAACCTAAGTGTCTTAGACTGCTCGCCGGCTTCTGAAACGTTGCAGCCCAAACAAAGGTTCAACGGCCTTTTCCCCAAAGACCATATCAGCCGTCCACTCTCCAATTACTGGCGCGTGTTTAAATCCGTGGCCTGAACCGCCGCCCACAAGCCAGACATTTTCCGCCGCAGGATGTCGATCAATTACAAAGTTCTGATCATCACTATTTTCGTATTGACACACTCTCATCGAAAGTAATGGGGCGTCCTTCATGCCTGGAAACCGAAAAGGTAGATACTCGCGATGAAAAGCCAGTAGCTCCGCTGTTGGACCGCGGTCTTCAGTAGTCGGATTTATAATTCTTACTCGTGGAGGTCCCCCTTCAACTAACAGTCCGCGAAAATCGCCATCCGGAATGACAGCAGCACTGGGACTTCGAGTGCCGTCTATGCAAATCGGCAGGTGTTTGTCATCATACCGATGATCGTTAACTGGTGTTCCAAAGAAGAACGCCTCTTGGCGAGACGCGCGGATTCGAATCGCGCCTGGAAACAACTGACCGAGCCATGGCCCACACGCAAAGATATATTGGTCAGCAGACAGCTGCGAACCATCGGATAAACTGAGACTATCAAGTCCGCTACCATTTATCTCGGGAGCTTTGACAGATACCTGCCGGTACTCACCTCCCTCTTCAAGAAATCCTCGAAAGACTTCTTGACATGCCACCCGTGACCGTAAATATCCACTATCAACATCGAGTAATCCCCACGACACTCCTTCTAGATTCATTTGAGGGTAACGACTCTCCAGGTCCTGCAATGAGAGCTCCTCTACGGCAACTCCCCGCTCACGCATATAAGCAAGAGCTTCCCTGCCATTTTGGGCGTCCTCAGGTTGAAGCGTTAAGGACCCACAGGGATAATACAATTGCCGGTTCCAACGTTCTTGATTTTCACGCCACAGCTGAAGAGCACGCGTGATCATGTCCATGTAAAGTGGTCGGTAGACCTCCTTATTCGAACCCGTGCTGCCCACCGCATACAGTTGGCTGTGAATCATTCGCCGTTCACAGCCAGAACTAGCACGAGCGTTTCCAGGACCCCATGTATCGAGTAAAGTGACCTTCGCACCCTTCCGGAGCAAGTTTAATGCCGTCCAACCACCAAAGGCGCCAGCTCCAATCACGGCAACGTGGGACCCCTGGTAACGGGATCGAGTCTTGCCTTCCGATGGTGAGGCATCCAATGTTGCCGCATCACCAGCGAACCGATAGCCCATGAACGAAGCCGCTGTTGCTTTTAACACTGACCGCCTCGTCACAGGACTGGAATTCGACAATCTCGAGATGCCTTCAACTCGTTGCTGTTTCTTCATGATTGACTTTCATACTCCTCGAGTAATTCCACCATCTACTCGAATATTCTGACCGGTAATATAACCGGCTTCATCAGACAGTAAAAACCGTGCCGTCTTCGCGATTTCCTGGACAGAACCATACCGACCCATTGGAATCTGCTTAACGACATCATCAGACACGGGATATGAGTCCACAAAACCCGGCAAAATATTGTTCATTCGAATTCCATCCTGAGCGTACGTATCCGCATACAGTTTCGTGAAGCTCCCAAGGGCGGCACGAAGGCTCGCGGAAATTGGAAAGGTCGCAGAGGGCTCAAACGCTGCGAACGTCGAGATGTTCACAATGGCACCACCGCCCTGGGCCTGCATTATTGGCGTAACTAACCGCGACATCCGTATCACGTTAAGCAGAACAAGGTCCAGCCCCAACCGCCACTCATCATCCGTCAGCTCAAGCAACGGCCCTGAGGGCGGGTGCCCGGTGTTGTTCACAACTGCATCAATTCGCCCGTAACGCTCCATCGTCGTGTCCACAAGTCGCTTAAGATCGTCAGGATCGGTCACCGAGCCAGTCAAACCAACCACCCGCAGCTCACTTGCGAGTTTCTTGGCTCCACCAGAAACCGACATGAGCGCGAGTTGGTAGGAACTGGCTGCTAATTCACCAGCTATCGCTGCCCCCATCCCTTTTCCTGATGCTGTGATAATCGCAACTCTATTTTCTGTCGTATTAGTCATACCTTCCCAAAGAATGGACGAACCCAGAAGCTAGCATGTATAAAAAGTGTGGGCAAGCCTACCGTTGTAGTTTATTCCCATATAGAAAATTACCCCGATGACTGCTCTCAAGAACCTCTAAACATATTCAGTTGTATACTGAAACCCACTCAAAGCATCCTTGTCATACCATGAAGAAGAATATCCTCACGAGACGCACGTTTCTGAAGGTGACCGGTGGAAGCGCCTGCTCAATAGCACTTCCTAGCAGCACCTATTTTAGCCGACACGTTCCGGCTCTCCAATCCAAGAATCCAGAAGTCGTGGTTATCGGTGCCGGAGCATTTGGTGGCTGGACGGCCCTCTATCTACAGGAGATGGGACATTCCGTTAGGCTCGTTGACGCTTACGGTCCCGGCAACGCTCGATCAAGTTCAGGAGGAGAGACACGGCAGATCCGGGCCAGCTACGGTGAACGCGAACTCTACTCACGATGGGCAGTCGAAGCTCTCAAACGATGGAAAACCCGTGAGCAAGAATGGGAGCGGCGCCTACTCTATCCAACAGGACAGATCACCTTGAGTCGGGAGTGGACAAACACGCTACAGGCTACCAAAAGAGTACTGGATCGGCTCGGTGTGGAGAACGAGCGCGTTGAGTACGACGAATTGGCATATCGGTATCCGCAGTTCAATCTTGACGAAGCCACTGTTGGTCATTGGGTGCCGAGCACCGGTGTCTTGAAATGTCGTGAAGGATGTCTCGCGGTCGCAGAAGCCTTCAAAGGGGCTGGAGGCCAGTTGACAATCGCCCGAGGAACCCCAAATCAACGCGCCAGTGGCCAATTACAATCCATTTTGCTCTCAACTGGAGAAACAGTTTCTGCCCAAAGTTTTGTTTTTGCCTGTGGCCCTTGGCACGTCAAGATGTTCCCTGAAATCCTGGGAAATAAACTCAAACTAAACCGACGAGTGATCTTTTTTATGGGTACGCCAATGGATGCAAGCGGATTTGTCTTTCCTAACTGTCCAACCTTTGTAACGAAAGGCGTTTATGGTTTTCCAAATATTGAAGGTAAAGGTTTAAAGCTTGGCCCTTACTGGGACTCTGGAAGCCTAGACCCAGACACGGACCATCGAGCCGTCACGGCTGACGAAGTCCGCCGCATACAAACATTTACTAGTGACGCATTCCCCACTTTAGCAAATCAACCCCTCCTAGAAACTCGTATCAGCCCCAGAACTAACAGTGTCGACGCTCACTTTATGGTCGATCGACATCCAGAGTTGAGCAATGTGTGGCTGATAGGTGCAGGATCAGGACACGGCTTTAAACACGGAATTATGCTTGGTGATTACGTCGCACGACGAGTCGTTGGACTCAGCACGGATGCCGAGCTTGATGCCGCGTTCAGGATTAAGAAAGAAACCTTCTGAGAAGCACTCCCAGTTCTCTGGGTCGTCGCTGACAGATGACACGGATTTACCGGTCCGACTGACCCCATGTATTAAGGCTAGACCAATCGTGCGTCAGAGTGAGAATTCGAGGCTCACTCTTGTAATCAGGTATGGTAGGGTTACAGGTATAATCCAATTTGTTTCAGTTCTTTGCGAGGATTCATCATGCGAAAAGGCTGCTCTGTTCTCGGCACGGTTCTCACTCTGGCGGTTCTCCTAAGTTCTCTTGGTTCCGCCCAACAGCGCACTACTCTAAGCTCGGAAGAACAGGCACGCCGACAGGCAGAACGGGAGAAACGTGTGCAAGCTGCACTTGCCTCCGAACGACCTATTGCTGCCATTGATTCCGTCTGGATTGAGGAACTGACATGGATGGAGATTCGTGATGCTCTTGCAGCCGGTAAGACCACCGTAATTATTCCGACAGGTGGCATCGAGCAGAACGGCCCATACCTAGCCCTCGGTAAACACAATTACGTTTTGGAGTCAGCTTGTGAAGGGATCGCACGGGAACTCGGTACGGCACTCTGTGCTCCGATCATTAAGCTCGTACCGGAAGGTAGCTTCGATGAACCTTCTGGACATATGCGCTATCCGGGCACTCTTAGCCTCAGAAACGAAACGTTTCAAATGGTCTTGAACGATGTTGCTAGTAGTTTGAAGGCGCATGGCTTTAAAAACATTATTATGATCGGCGACAGTGGTGGAAACCAGCGCGGCATGGAACAAACTGCGGCAACGCTGAATGAACGCTGGGGTCAAACCATCGTTCACTATATTCCAGAGTTCTATGAATATCGAGAAGTGTTCAACTACATGGAGCGCGAACTTGGCATCACTGAGCCTATCAATGAAGGCCTCCACGACGACTACGTCATTACAGCTATGATGATGACTATCGATCCAGATACCGTTCGTTACAATGAGCGCCTGGCCGTAGGCAAGGCTACAATTAACGGCTTAAGTATCGCGAACAAAGCTGAGACCATTGCCATCGGGAAACAATTATTGCAGTTCAGAGTTAGACAGGCCACGACGGCAATAAAAAAAGCGCTCGCTAGGACAATGACCGAAGAGTGAACATACTTTTACGAACCAATACCTGAAGGAGTTTTTCAGGATGACTCTATGGATAGCAACATGTCGATATATAGGTGCCTAAATCTGTCGGTGAAAGAATGAGTAAATCTACCTGGATCCTCTTAATCGCTGGATGTTTCTGCGTTGGTATTACGGCTCATAACGGTACCACGGCATCCATCCAGACAGGTGCGGTACCAATACAGGCTCCTGAAACAGTTCCAGCGTCAGACTCACCTCAGGCAACCGAGCTCATCGGTCAATATTGTCTGCAGTGCCACAATGATCGCGCGCTACGCGGAAACTTGTCATTGGTTGACTTTGACGCGACTCATCCCAGCGAGAATGCCGAAATCGCAGAAAAGGTAATTCGAAAACTTACAGCAGGCATGATGCCGCCACCGGGGTCACGCAGGCCAGACCAGCAAGATATCGAAACGGCTGTTACTCTCCTTGAAGACCGTATCGATCAAACGGCTGTCGCTTCGCCGAATCCAGGTCGACGAACCTTTCAACGGCTCAATCGCGCTGAATACACGCGGACCGTGCGCTCTTTATTGAAAGTAGAAATCGACGTCAACGCGTTCCTTCCTCCAGACACCCTAAGTCAAGGATTCGATAATATAGCCGACGTCCAAGGCTCTTCGGCAACTTTGCTCCAAGGATTTCTTCGTGCAGCCGACCACACCAGTCGACTCGCTGTCGGCGATCCGAAACTCTCAGCAAGTGAAGCTAACTATAAAGTCCCTCGCACCGCATCACAACTGCGCAGGGCCGAAGGAGCACCGTTCGGCACCAGAGGTGGCGTGGCGATCGTGCATACCTTTCCGGCCGACGGCGACTACATCTTTAAGGTGCAAATGCATCCTACTCCGGTGGGTGCTTTGTATGGCATGACAGCTGGCGACCAGGAACAAATTGAAATCTCAATCGACGGTGAACGAGTGGCCCTCTTAAGCATCGATCCCTTTATGCACGAAGCCGACCCGAATGGTATGAATATAGAGACAGATGCAATCGCCATCAAGGCCGGCCCTCGTCGAGTTGCCGCTGCGTTTTTGAAGCACTTTGACGGTCCGGTCGACGACATCATTGAACCAGTCGAACACACTTTGGCGGACACAGAGATCGGTGGAGCGCGTGGCATCACGACGCTCCCACATCTACGGGACTTCAGTATACGAGGCCCCTCCAACATCACGGGAGTTTCAGAGACCCCGAGCCGCCGTGTAATTTTTAGCTGCCGGCCCATCTCCCTTGAGGAAGAACTCCCATGTGCGCAGGAGATCATTTCGCGACTCGCCTCGCAAGCGTACCGGCGTCCAGTCGATAACGTTGATGTCGACAGCCTGATGGCTTTTTACCAAAAAGGTTCCGAGGAAGAAGATTTTGAAGGTGGCATTCGAACCGCACTCCGAGCACTGCTCGCCAGCCCGCAATTCATGTTTCGCTTCGAACAAGTGCCGCCTGGCGTGACCACAGGAGAACAGTACCGAATAAGCGACGTCGGACTAGCCTCTCGTCTGTCCTACTTTCTCTGGGGCACGATACCGGATGAAGAGCTGATAACCTTTGCGATTGAGCAGGGCTTCGACGGTCAAGATGCCGTCGAACTGCAAATACAGCGTATGCTTACAGATTCACGCGCCGAGGCCTTCGGCACGAGGTTTGCCGCACAGTATCTGCGCCTGCAGGACCTCGAAAAGTTACACCCAGATGCGATCCAATACCCTCAATACGACCGCACTCTTACTCATGCGTTACGTCGAGAAACCGAACTCTTTTTTGAACATCTTGTTCGCGAGGACCGCAACATCCTTGAACTCCTCGATGCACCCTATACCTTCGCCAATGAACGCATCGCGAAACATTACGGAATCCCAAACGTAACTGGCAACAAATTTCGGCAGGTTGACCTGCCCAGTGAACGCCGTGGCATCCTTGGACATGGCAGCTTCCTAGCCTCCACATCGTTTGCCAACCGTACTTCACCCGTACTCCGCGGAAAGTGGATTATGGAGGTATTACTCGGTAGTCCACCACCGCCACCACCGGCCAATGTCCCAGAACTCGAAGAAACAGATGCTGTTCTCGGCAACCGTCGACTTACCTTGCGCGAACGCATGGAGGAACATCGCTCAAATCCAGCGTGTAGTTCGTGTCATCGAGTTATCGACCCTCTCGGTCTAGCCCTTGAGAATTTTGACCCCACTGGCGCCTGGCGTATCAGAGACAATGACATCCTTATAGACGCTTCGGGTGAGCTCTACGATGGCACACCACTCAACGGTGCGTCAGATCTGCGAGATGCACTGCTCGCTCGTCCTCGAATCTTCTTGACATCCTTTACCGAAAACCTGATGTCCTATGCCCTCGGCCGCCGCATTGAATACTTTGACATGCCATCAATTCGTGCGATCATGCAAGAAGCATCCGAGCACGATAACCGGCTGTCTGCTTATATACTCGGCGTTGTTAATAGTCCGGCGTTCCGGACGAGCCAAGCCGACGGCCCAGCGCTTTTTGAGGACAGTTTTACAGTCGAGGAACAGGAGCAAATTCGACATTGACCAAGGCGAGGAGAAAGGCAATGTACCTCACTAAGAAGCACCTTTCACGGCGCACGGTCCTTCGAGGCATGGGTGTATCAATGGCCATGCCCTTATTAGACGCCATGATTCCGGCGCACGCCCTGCCGGCACAAGCTGCAATGGCCAGTCCGACTCGCCTTGCTGCGATCGAGATGGTTCATGGGTCAGCCGGTGCCACTAAAGTAGGCATCGAACGCAATTTGTGGTCCCCAACTGCGGCAGGAAGTGATTTTGATCTAACGCCCACGAGCCTTCTCCCACTCGACCCAATGCGCGAGCATCTAACCATTATCAGCAACACTGCTGTGCGTAATGCTGAAGCATTCACGTTAGGTGAGACTGGTGGTGACCACTTCCGAGCTAGCGCGACCTTTCTGACACAAGCACACCCCAAACAGACGGAAGGTTCAGACGTTTACGTTGGCACTTCAATGGATCAACTTTACGCGCAGCAATTCGGGCAAGAAACGGCAATCCCATCGATGCAACTCTGTATCGAGAACGTCGACCAATCTGGCGGATGCGCGTACGGCTACGCCTGTGTTTACACGGACACTATTAGTTGGGCTGCGCCAACTGAACCACTACCGATGGTGCGTGATCCGCGAGTCGCATTTGACCTGTTATTTGGTGCCGGAGGCTCGCCAGAAGAGCGAAGTAACCGTCGCCGAACCGACCAGAGCATTCTCGACTGGATCACTAGTGAAGTGGCCAAATTGCAACAATCACTGGGACCAAGCGACCGCCACCGGTTGAACGAATATCTCGAGGACGTGCGTGAAATCGAGCGAAGAATTCAAAAAATCGAAGCACAGAATACAAGCGGTGCACCACGTGAATTACCCGAAGCGCCAATTGGCGTGCCGGATTCGTTCCGCGAACATGTTGAGGTTATGTTCGATCTGCAAGCCTTGGCTTTCATGTCAGATCTCACGCGGGTTTTCTCATTTAAGATGGGTCGCGACGCCTCTGGGCGCGTATACCCTGAAAGCGGTACAACACGGGGTTTTCACCCGGCCTCTCATCACGGCGAACGTGAAGACCGCGTGCTGGAATTTGCCAAGATCAACACTTACCATGTCAGTTTAATTCCATACTTTCTTGAAAAACTCAAGAACACACCAGATGGAGACGCGAGTCTGCTAGATCGAACAATGGTTGTTTACGGTTCACCAATGGGCAACTCAAACATCCATAATCACAAACGGTGTCCACTATTTTTGGCGGGTCATGCCAATGGCCACCTAAAAGGTAACCAGCATGTCATCACAGAAGACCGCACTCCAATGGCGAACGTGATGCTGACCCTACTTCATAAACTAGGACGCGACGACCTTGAATCGTTTGGTGACAGTACCGGCACGCTGTCAATTTGATTGGATGGTTGCCAATGATGAATAGACTGATACTCGGTGCCGTCATTATAGGCATCAGTGCACAGGCTCACCCCCTACTTTATGCCGCTCTAGAGTCACCAGTTGCCGATGCTGCAATGCATAGTGATCACACCACTGTGCGGTCCCTCTTGCGAGAAGGGGCCGACGTGAATACTGCACAAGGTGACGGCATGACAGCTCTACACTGGGCTGCAGTGAATGGACAGCTCGACACAGCGAAGATGCTACTCTATGCCGGTGCAAATCTGAGAGCAACAACGCGCCTTCATGCCTATAGCCCACTGCACCTCGCGAGTCGAAGTGGCCACGCTGACACTGTAAAGCTGTTTCTGGACAATGGAGCAGATGCCACTGTCACAACTACAACTGGTGTAACTCCTCTCATGCTGGCAGCCTCATCTGGCAGCGCTGATGCAGTCACAGCCTTAATAGCTGGTCGAGTTGATGTAAACGCTCGTGAAACAGGTCGCGGACAAACTGCACTAATGTTTGCGGCCGCTTACGATCGCACCGAAGCCATCGAAGCCTTACTAGCCAACGCTGCAGATCCGGAAATCGCAAGCGACACCGTTGACGTTATTGAGGTAGATAAAGAATTTCGAGCAGCACGTACTGAGCGCAACAAGCGGGTTGAAGAGGAACGCAAGGCGTTGGTGGAGGCGGCCTTAAAGGCGTCAGCTGAGGTAGGCGCCACACAGGAAGAAACTCAACCTGAAGTAGTACCGGAAGAGAAAAAAAGGCATTTCTTGCTGCGTTTCTTTGCATGGGTTATTCCAGGGGGAGGCAAAAAAGAACCAGTTGAAGAGCCGGCAGGGCCCTCACGCCTCTCGTATGCGGAACTCGTTGGCAAGCAAGGCGGCCTAACGCCGCTGTTGTTCGCTTCCCGGCAGGGCCACACCGCTTCTGTTAAGGCGCTCTTAGCAGGTGGCGCAGCCATTAACGCAACCTCAGCTGACGGCACAACACCACTTCTTATTGCCACAATCAATGGCCATTTCGATCTCGCTAAGTATCTACTTGAATCTGGCGCAGATCCGACAAGTGCGAGCGAAGCCGGTGGTACGCCTCTCTATGCCGTGCTGAATGTCAAATATGCGCAGTTGGCAGATTACCCGCAACCCACCTCCTACAAACAACAACGCATCGAATACTTAGATCTCATGGATGCATTTCTGGATGCTGGAGCAGACATTAACGCTAGATTAACGAAAAAGGTTTGGTACTCTGGTTACAATTTTGACCTGTCAAACGTAAACGAAACAGGCGCAACAGTATTTTGGAGGGCCGCATACGCTAGCGACGTCGAAGCAATGCAGTTGCTCGTTGCGCGAGGTGCTGACTTCAGCCTACCAACCCAAAAAACACCAGAACGTCGAAGACGAAATCAGCCAACTGAAGATTTGTCCGGATTACCACCTGTTCCACTAGGTGGTCCAGCGGTCACGCCCCTCCAAGCTGCTGCAGGTGTTGGTTATGGCTTTGGCTTCGCAGCCAATTCCCACCGATACCATCCAGCAGGCCAATTACGCGCGGTCAAATATCTAATTGAGGACTTAGGGGTTGATGTCAACGAACGAGATCATCGTGGTTACTCAGCGCTACATCATGCTGCTGCACGTGGTGACAACGAGATGATCAACTACCTGGTTTCGAAGGGTGCTGACGTAACCTTCGTTAGTAGGAACGGTCAAACAACAGTAGATCTAGCGAATGGGCCCGTGCAACGTATCGAGCCATATCCAGAAACAATTGATTTATTAGTGAGCCTTGGCGCAAAAAACAACAACAAGTGCGTCTCGTGTTGAAGAACCAAGGTGCCTTACTCGTCGCACCCTAATCAAGCACGCATTGGTAATGGGAACGGCAGTGGCCGTGCCCTCCACTCCGTTCATCCAAGCTGAGTCAGCCGCCCAAACAACTTTTGAGACCCTCGCACCTGTCGAGGTAGAAACTCTCCAAGCCATCGTCGCCCGGCTCATCCCAACCGATGCACATGGCCCTGGTGCGAAGGAAGCCCAAGCCACGCATTATATCGACCAAGCCCTTAGTAATGCGCTAGCTGCCTCACGACAACTGTATGCTGACGGGCTAGCCAGTCTCGACGCTTATGCTCGGTCCTCACGAGGAAGAGTCTTTCGAAAACTTCAATCAGAAGATCAGGACGCGATCCTGGAAGAACTGGAAGACAACTCGGCAAGCGGTTTTACGCCTGACTCTTCAAGCTTTTTTGAAATGATTCGATCACACACTATAGAAGGCACGTTCTCTGATCCCTATTACGGGGGTAATGCCAACTTCATTGGCTGGGATTTAATCGGCTACCCAGGAGTTCGAACTTTGGTCACGCCTCGTCAACAACGAATAGACTCGGCACCAAGACCAGTGCATCGATCAGCCTATGATTTTGGACGATTTGTAAAGGAAATACTCAATCGTGGTCGTTAGATTACCAAAAACTAATGTCGTTATTGTGGGCATGGGGGCCGTCGGTGGTGTTGCAGCACTTCCACTAACAAGAGCTGGTTTAAATGTAATCGGGCTCGAAGCAGGAACCTGGATGAGTAATCGAGATTTTGCACCAGATGAATTGCGCAACAATATACGCGGTTGGCCGCACGCTGTGCAAAAGGCCAACCAAGAAATCCCGGTTCATCGACGGAACGCATCGTCTCCCGATAATCCTCGTCCAGTAGTCCATCCGATGATGAATGCGGTCGGCGGAACATCACTACATTACTGGGGTCAAAGTTGGCGCCTCAACCCCTGGGATTTTAAGGTGGTAAGTGAAACGACACGCCGCTACGGCGCCTCACGCATTCCGCGCGGCTCGACGATTGAAGATTGGCCCTTCGGACTGGAAACCTTAGAACCCTACTATGACAAGGTTGAATATGAGATCGGCGTCTCTGGTCAGGCAGGAAACCTGAATGGCAAGATCGACTCACGCGGGAACATCTTCGAAGGTCCACGTCAGCGAGCCTATCCGATGCCACCACTCCGCGGTACCGGATTCACCGAGCTCATGGCCACTGCAGCAAAGAGGCTAGGCTGGCACCCATTTCCTGGTCCGGCCGCCGTCAACTCCCAGCCTTACCAAGGTCGTTCAGCATGCGTATATCACGGATTTTGCAGTCGAGGTGGTTGCCACGTCGACGCAAAGAATTCGACCGCAGTCTCAACAATTCCAAAAGCACAGACAACTGGGAACCTAACAGTAATGCCCCAGGCCCACGTTACAACGATCAATGTGGATACTGAAGGACAAGTTTCCGGGGTCACCTATCTAAAAGATGGCCACACCTACGTTCAACCAGCGGATGTCGTCTTACTGGCCACCTATACCTATGAAAACGTTCGCACACTACTCCTTTCAACGTCAGGACCATATCCGAATGGCCTCTCCAATAATCATGGGCAGGTTGGTAAACATTTCTTTAGTCATAATATGGGCGCAGGAGTTCTGGCTCTCTTTCCTTCAAACCTGAATAATTGGTATGGACTTCCTGCACAAGGAATCGCCGTTGACGATTGGGCTGATGACAATATTGACCATTCCGATCTTGATTTTATTGGTGGAGGAAACTTGTGGATTTATACCGAACGACGTCCGATACAGGCAGCGAGAATGCCTACGTTCGGCTTAGCTCCGCGATGGGGATCGCAATGGAAATCCTTCCTGCAAACGAACGCGGATCGGTGGGCCACCACCTACATTCAAAAGACCACTCTTCCCTACGACGATAACTACCTCGATCTCCATCCGTTTGTGAAAGACCCTCTGGGTTTTCCGGTGTGCCGGATTACCGCCGACTTTAAGGACAATGAACGTCGCGTCGCCACGTTAATGCAAGACAAAATGACCGAATGGTTTATGGAGGCTGGCGCAATCAAGACGATCAGACAACCGATCGGGACGATGCGGGTCGCAACCCACGCTTACGGTGGCACCCGTATGGGTGACGACTCAGACACGAATGTCGTCGATCGGTGGGGCTTTTCACACGAAGCGCCCAATTTGGGTATCCTGGGAGCTTCTGTGATGGGAACCAGTGGAGCAAGAAACCCAACACTAACAGCACAGGCATTGGCCTGGCGAACTGCAGAACATCTGATTGCAAATTGGTCATCAATCACTGACTGAGTTCACGAATC
>Ga0209019_1001151_pt1 | contig 13241 bp, 20 predicted proteins | sample METZYME_3_300m_FD_187549 | JGI IMG/M metagenome (GOLD analysis project Ga0209019, IMG submission 187549) | Marine microbial communities from oxygen minimum zone in mesopelagic equatorial Pacific - METZYME_3_300m (SPAdes) (version 2) | ecosystem: Environmental > Aquatic > Marine > Oceanic... | reverse complement strand
TTTTATTTTTTTCATTTCTTCTTTTTCTTCTTTATTTTTTTTTTCTTTTTTAAATAATTCAATATCTTTTTTTGTAATTTCTTTTTCTAAAATTTTATTTAATTTTTTTATTTTTTTTTCTATATTTTCATTATTTTTTATATATAGTATTAATTCTTTTTGATTTCTAAAATCAAAATTTATTTCTTTTTTAATATTCTCATCTAAATTTTTAATATTTTCTTTTAAATCTTTTATTTCATTTTTTATAATTTCTTCTGATTCTACTTGATTTACTAATATTTCTTTTTCAAAAAATGTTGGTTGAGCAAATTTATTTCTATTTTTTGATAAATCTAATATTGATACTAATCGTGATGTATTATCATTAAATAATTTTAAACCTCTTTGTGAAAATTTATTACCTTTTAAATATTTTTCTTCAAATTGTTTTAAATCTGGACGAAATCTGTTTCTTTTCTTTGTTATTATTAAATTTATTAAACTAAAATAAGACATTATATTATCTAATAATGGTGTTGCAGTTAAAAATAATAATTTAACTGAATCTTCTTTTGATATTCTATATGATTGATATATATTTTTTCTTATTATTGATATATTTGGTTTTTGATGTTGTGGTAATGATTTATTAAATAAATTATGTGATTCATCAATTATTACTAAAATTTTTTTTAATGGATCTTCTTCATTTCTTTTATATAAATCTAAACCAAGTTGATTCTTTTTTAATAATGCATTTGAAAATTGTTTATATGTTATTGGTGGATACCATCTTTTTTTTGTAATTTTATGAAATACTCTTTTTTGTTTATCAAAGTTATCTGGTATATCATAATTATCTTGAAAATGTCTATAACCTTCGTGACAACTGAAATTTCCTAATATATTTTTCCACATATCATTTTTTAATTTATGTTGTGTTACCCATAATATTTTATAACCTCTTTTATCAAAATTTGATCCTACTGCTACTGCACTACAAGTTTTTCCAGCTCCTACACTATGATTTATTATCATTCCTTTTTGAATATTTTTTGGTATAAAATAATCTTTTAAAAATAATTGAGAATTATGAAATGTTAATCTTTTTTTACCAACTTGTTCTTTATCTTTACAATCATTTTTTAAAGGTTGTTTTCTCCATTTTAAACTTCGATATTTTTCTTCTATTTTTTTTTGTATAGCTTTTGGATCTTTTTCATTATATGGTTTTGGAATATATATTATTATACCATTTCTTACTGTATAATCCATTATATATATTATAAATATTTAAAAATTTTTATATATATCTTTTTTTACCATTGATTAAATGATATTTACCACCTCTTTTTCCTGTATATACTTTTTTCTTTTTTTTATTTTTTCCATAACCATATGCATAATAATTTCTTGGAGGATTCTTTTCTCTTTTTTCTATTTTGTCTAATATTTGTGTAAGAAATTTGAATAATTCTTCACTCATATTTTGATAATTTGTATTTATAATTTTATTATTATCTTGGTATCTAAAAGGTTCTGCTTTTAATTCTGACATTCTATCCGGATGTATTTTTCTTATAATTTTTTTTATTTTTTTTTTATCAAAAATTTTTTTAATTTCATTGAATTCCATATTATTAACATTTTTTATATCAGAATCTTTATATTTTAAATAAAAAGGAAATATATTTTTTATAATCGGTTGAATTTTATTGAGTTTTTCTTTACGTTTTTTTTTCTCTAATTGGTCTGCTTTTAGATCTTCTTTTCTTTCTTTTTCTTTTTCTGCTTTTTCTTTCTTCATTTTTTCAAATTTTTCATTTTTTTCAAATAAATCTGTTCTAGTCATTTTTAAAAATTCCTTATCTTTTTGAGAAATATTTTCTTGATTTTTTATTTTTTTTTCCATTTCGTCCATCCATTTTTTAATTTTTTCTTGTTTTTTTAATTTTTCTTCTCTTTCTTTTTCTTTTTTTTCTTTTGATAATCTCGCTTTTTTTTCTCTTTCTTTTTTCTCTCTTTGTTGTTTTTCTTTTAATAATCTTGCTTTTTCTTCTCTTTGTTGTTTTTCTTTTAATAATCTTGCTTTTTCTTCTCTTTCTTTTTTCTCTTTCTTTTCTTTCTTAAGTTTTTGAGATTTTTCTTGTTGCTTTTTCATTTGTTCATCTCTTATTTTCTGTTCAATTTTCAATCTTTGTTTTTTTTCAATTGATTGTGATTTTTTTTTTGGTGGTGTTTTTTTAGGTGATTTTTTTTTAGGTTGAATTCTCTGTCGTTTCCGCTCGGGAGATGGGCCCAGGGGTGGTGGGGTGAATTGTCTGCCTCGAGACAGATCGGGTGATTTTTTTTTAGGTGGTGTTTTTGTAGGTGTTTTTTTTTTAGGTTTATTTTCTTCTACTATTTTTTTATAATGAGATAATGATTTTTCACATTCAAGTAATCGATCTTCTAACACAGTTTCCATGAAACTTCGTTTATTATTATATTTAAAAGCAGACTGACGGGATGGACGACGGACGGGATGGGATGGACGACGGACGAGACTGGACGGGGACGGAGAACTCATAACTATATCATCTATATTTATATCTTCTAAATCATAAACTATATCATCTAGATTTATACTATTCATATCTATATCTTCTACATTTTCTATTTCTCCATCATCTATTTCCATACTAAAACTATCTTTTTTTTTTCTATTTCTACTTCTACTTCTACTTCTACTTCTACTTATACTTCTACTTATATCCATATCACAATTATATATATATTAATTATTTTTTTTTTATTAGTAGTTTAAAACAAATTGTAAAAAAATAAATTAAATTTTTTCATAATAATAAATATAACCATCATTAATAATATCTTTATTATATAATTTTTTTACTAATATATCGTCATATTTGTACCATATATTAATTAAATTTTTTCCTATAAAATAATAATGTCCACCTTTAATAGTTCCAGAATGAATAATTATACCTCGTAATTCATAATTATTTTTATTAATAGTAATATAATCTGGACAAATTATTTTAGATCTATCTTTAACATATTTATTATTAATTTCTTTAAATCTTTTAAAATGAATAATTAAATTATCAGATAATTGATTAAATTCATATTTTTTAAAAGTTTCAGTTTTTTTTCCACAATTTTCACAATTTATTTTATCTTCTAATTTTTCTTTTTTTAAAAAATTTTTTAAAGAATCATTAATATGATGTTTTACTTCTATACTAAGAATATTAAAAATTTCTTCTTGTATTCTTATTTTTTTACAATTATTACATTGTAAAAACATTTTTATATTACTTTGAAAAATATTTGAAAATTTTTTATTTAATAAATCTATTATATAAATCATAGATTCACTACTATCATTTTGACTACAATATAAAGGATTAAATAAATCATTTTCTTTAGCAATTTCTTTTTGAATGATTAAAGGATTATAATTTATTTTATTAGTAAACCATTTATTAATTATTAAATATAATAAAGTTTTTTCAATATTTGTTAATTTTTTTTCATTATTTTTCATATAATTATATAATTTCAAAGTTAATTTTCCTGAATGTGATAATAATTGTAAACATGCATTTAAATAACAAGTATTACCATTATTATTTAAACCAATAACACCAATTTTATTGTAATGTAACATTTATAATAAAATTATAATTATATATATTGGTAGATATTTAAATTATTTTTGAGGTTTTAAATCTTCTGGATATGATTGTGCAATTTGACCTAAATCTTTATCTTTTTTTGATAAACCAGATTCAACTTGATTTTTTATATCTTTTTCATCTTTTAAAACTATTTTCATATTTTTTTGATTATATATTTTATATAAATAATATATAACAAATAAAGATAAAGGAATAAATATTTTTTCAAACATAGTTTATTATATTATATTAAAATATTTTTTATTCTTTTATATCTATTTCTGAAATTTTAGAAAAATCGGAAATTTTGGAAAAATCTGATATTTTAGAAAAATCTGAAAATTTAGAATTTTCTGAAACTTTATCATAAGATCCATCAGAAGATATTGATGCTTTTTCTAAATCATCATTTTTTGATCTCATAAATTTTGAAATATTAAAATACGATAAATACGATGTATTTTTTTTTTCTATTTTTTTTTCTATTTTTTTTTTAATTTTTTTTTTAGGTTTTCCAGATTTTTCTACTACTTCATCTATAATATTATATAATATTGCTTTGACTTCTCTTTCTTTTATTTCATTATCCATAATTTCAAATAATTTTTTTCTAGTTTTTAATCTTCTATGTGGTAATTTTGGTTTTTCAAATAATATTTTTTGATATTTTAAAGATTGATTAAATGTTTTTCGATGTTCAAAATAAGGATATACATTAACTTCTTCTTTTTGACACAACTTGTAAAATATTACAGTTGCCGGTATAACTAATAAATATTTCGGATTAAAATCAAACATTTATATATAAGTATATAAGAATTTATTTAAATGAAACAATATTTTTAAATATTAAGTTATAAAAGATAGTTCCGACAATATTATAACATAAAAGTGATAATGCACTATATTTTTTAATTGGTTCTAATAAAATTAAAAAAATAAAACCGAAAAATATTTTTAAAAGTTCATCTATTAATTTTAAATAATCTTCATCTAAACCAAGATCAATTTGATATAAATTCTTCATTTATTTTTTATATATATTTTTATAATATTTTTATTTTATTAATAGTATTTATGAAGACATACTATATTTCATATATTTTACTAAATCATCATAAGTACGATCACCTCTATATTCTGAAATTTTTTTATTATCTTTTGAATATAATATTGTAGGGAAACCTTCAATTCCAAAAAATTTTACTAATTCTGGTTTTTCATTTGAAGATACTTGAATTAATTTAATATCTTTAATATTACCATAATTTTTTACTAATAAATCCCATGTTGGTCTGAAATTTTTACAATGACCACAACCAGGCATAGAAAAGAAAATTAATTCTTTATGTGGATTATAATCAAATGATTCTTTTGTTATACTTTTTATTAGAAATATAATTATTATAGGGATACTAATTATAGAAAAAATCATTAATACTAAAGATAAAGTTTCGTGATTAATAAAAAAATCTGTGATATTATTTAAAAAATTCATTATTATATGATATATATACAAAATAAATAAATAAAATTTATTACATATTATAATTTAATGTTAAATATAATGACTTCTGAAGTTAAAAAGTTAAAACTGTTAAATTATAACGAATTAGCAAGATTATCATTTGAAGATTTAAATAAAAGAATTTCAAATAAAAATTATATTGATGAAGTAAATACTTTTTTGAATGATGTAATGAAAAATGTTAATACATTATATCGTTTTGATAAAAAAACAACTAAAGTTTTTCTATTATCTTATCTTATTTTATTTCATACAGAAATTATTAATAATAGAAAAGATGATTTTGCTGAAAAAATAAAATTATATTCTAGTGATTTAGTATTTAGTTTTGAAGATATGTTTAAACATAAATTAAGTATGAAAACATATGAAACTTTTAATCAAAATTTACAAAAATATTTTGTTTTTTTTGAAAAATGGAAACAAAGAGATGCTTTAATTTTAATTAGACCTATGTTACAAACATGTTATACTATTGAAGGATTAGTTCAACAATTAAAATTAAAAGATGAAATTGATAATGAAAAAATTGCAAATTTAGAAAAACAACATACAAATTTATTACAAAATATTAAAATTATTGCTGGTTCTAAAGGTATTGAATGTTATACTAAGAGACAACTTCCCGTTTTTATAGATGAAAAAATATTTACTGATACTGAAAAAGTAGTTAGAAGAGCGTTCTGGGATGTTTTTGAAGAAAATATTCAAGAAAAAAATAATAAACAAGTTCCAGAATTATTAAAAGATATTAAAAAATTAATTAAAGAAGTTGTAAAAGATGAAACTTTTATTAATGATTTAGATATTAGTATTAATATTGATCATATTTCTGCTATTATTGATACTGATCAATTTATTATTGATAATATTAAAGTTTATATTTATTATTTAATTTCAAAATTAGAAAAAATTCAACAACCATCCGAAGATAAAAATACTAAAATGTTTTTAGAAAATATTAATGAAATGATTAATAAAGAAGAAAAATTAGAAAAAATTTTAAGATATTTTTTTGAAAATTATTTTCAAAAATTAGAAAAAATTAAATATTTAACTTTTATTATTAAAAAAAATATTAAAATTGAAAATATTTAAAAATTAAAATATTAATTGAAAATATAAAATGGTTTAAGTATTTCAACCTAATATTATTTGTAATAATTACCTGTCGTGATAATCGACATTAAACTTATCATTAACTTATAAAAAAAAAACGCTTTTAAAAAAAGTGGTCCACTTTTTTGATAATCAGAAAATGTTTTCTTTCTGACTTTATGAGATGATTGGATGTTCTCGGTTTCTATATTCTGACCTTACAAGGATATACTGGTTTTTAGTGCAAACTAAAAATCATTTTCTAGCTTTAATTAAATTTACTATTTAGAATAGGAATTTCAACTAGTAAATTGTCCGAAAAGACGCTAAACTACTAGCTTTCGTGGCCCAATGGTTAAGGCGGTAGACTGTTAATCTATAGATTTCAGGTTCGAATCCTGACGAGAGCGGCAAAATATCAATTTTGTTTTAAAATAATTAATATTTTTTAAAACAATAGTCCGAAAAGACAAAAAACTATTATGGGGGATTAGCTCAATCGGAAGAGCACTCCGTTTGCAACGGAGAGGCACTGGGATCGAAACCCAGATTCTCCATATATGCCCTATTGGTCCAATGGTTAAGACTCCACACTGTGGCTGTGGCAATATCTGTTCAATTCAGATATAGGGCAAAGGCACCCACCTTTTTAAATCATTTATTTATGATTTAAAAATAGTCCGAAAAAGACTTTAAACTATATACCTATATGGCGGAGTGGTCTAACGCGCCCGACTTAAGTTCGGGTTCCTTCGGGAGCAAGAGTTCGAATCTCTTTATAGGTAGTTTAAAACAATGTTTTAAATATTTTTTATGTAAAAATTTTTAAAGTAACACAATCCAATAACCATCTAAATACTATTTTATTTTTTTTCCAAAATTTTTTAATTCTTTTCATTTAATTATATATTTATATTATATATTATAATTATGGAATCTTTATGTTCTATAAATTCTAAAAAAAGTAAAACTTGTATGAATATGAAATCTTTAAAAAAAATTGCTAATCGATTAAATAAAGATAAAAGATTTGATCATTATAAAGATATTGATATTCAAAAATATAATAAAAAAAATAAAGAAAAATTAGTTCATGAAATTAAAAAAAAAATAACTTGTGATTCTAAATTAGATTTTTGTATTTTAAAAAAAAATAAAACTTTTTTAAAGATGATTAAAGATGATTTTAAACCAAAAGGTCCAATTGATAAAGATGAATGGTTATCTTCTTTAGATTTAATTAATGTTATGGAACATTATGAAAAAAAATATGAAGATTTTGAATTTATAGGACCTTATCCTATTGATTTTAAATATATTTACGAAGAATTTTTTAATTTAAATTTAAAAAAATTAATGAAAAATAAAAAAAGATTAGGTATTGTTTTTAATACTGATACTTCTAATGGACCTGGAGAACATTGGATTTCATTATTTCTTGATTTAGATTCAAATACTATATGTTTTTTTGATTCTGCTGGTGATAATCCACCAAAAGAAGTTATGAATTTAATAAAAGAATTTAAAAAAGAATGTAAAAAAATAAATGAAAAAATGTCCGTTATTATTAATAAAAAACAATTCCAATTTGATAATTCTTCTTGTGGTGTTTGGTCATTATTTCATATTATTAGTAGATTAAAAGGAGAATCATGTAATTTTATTTATAAAAATAAAAAATCTAATGATAAATTAATGTATAAAAAAAGAAAAGAATATTTTAGAAAATAAATATTATTAGAATAAATATATAGTATTAAAATATAAATAAATACAAAATGTCTAAAAATTTTTATTGTAAAAAAGGAGGAAGTTTAAAAAGTTTTTTAATGGGCCATAATACTATTACATTAAATATAAAAGAATTTAATAAACAACAATCACAAATTAAAAAAAATGAAAAAAAACTTGCAAATCTTGTTCAAGAAGCTGCTATTGCAAGAATGATTTTAAAAATGAAATTTGATATGGATCAAGCTCCATATTATGTTTTTAAAAATTTATGTGAAGTTTTACAAATTTATGATGAATATGTATATTGGTACACAGTTGGTGAACCTCCACTACCTGTTACTAATGAACAAGCAAAAGAAAATACTAAAGCAATTAATAATGTCAAATTTTTATCTAAAAAAAAAAAGGAAAAAATTATAGCAGAATTTAAAGAATTACATAAAGAAATGAGTGATTATGATCAAGATGCTGCTATTCAAAATAATACAGAGGTTGATCATAAAGAATTTGCATTACAAGCAGTAATGTGGGCTCAAGTAGATATAATGGAAGATTTCTTAAAAAATGGCAGTTCAAAATCATTTATGAAAATGCATGCAATATATAAACATGATAAAAATAATAAATTTAGAAGAACAAAAGTTTTTGATATAAAAAATCTTAAAAATTATAATAATAACAATGGAAATCAACATCAAATCATTGATCAAATTTTAAGATTTTACCATCGTTCCCGTATGCATCTTCCTAAAATGCAAGAATGGGAAAATCCAATTGTTAAATATAGAAATGAACTTCCAGTATTTGATCCAAAATTTTTTAAAGGTATAGCACATGCTAATGCAAATTGAAGAAAATAATTAAATTAAAATTTATCATCTTTATATTAATATAAAAATGATTAATCCATATAGTGAAGGTAATCAATATGCACCGAATGCACCTCCATATGCACCACCAGAAGAAGAAATTGAACATATGAATTATTCTCATATCAAATATGTCGTAATTTCGTTATTTATTTTATTAAGTTCATCTTATATTCCAGGATTTCTAAGTGTTGGTGATGAAGAATGGCAACCATCTTTGATGGTAGTCGATATTCATTTCAAAAATACAAATAATGGAAGAACTTTATGTTTTGGTTGGGATTCTATTTATAATTATGAACAAAAAACATCAATCGAAACGAATGATGATTTATCTCCATATGGATCCCTTTATGTAAATTTTACTCTGTGTTCTTTAATTCTAATAGTAGCTGGATCATGTATATCTTATTGTTGTAGTAGAACTTGCAAAGTATTTTGTTTCATAAGATTATGTTTATCATTATTATGTTTTTTTTTAATTATATATCCAATTATTGAATATATTCTAGCTACAAAAAATTATATGGAAAATGATTATGAAAAAGAATTTGATGGAAATATAAATATTTCTTATAAAATGCATTTAGGTTCTGCATTTTATGCAAATTTCTTTGGTTTATTATTAATTCCAGTTATTCATTTATTAATGTTTATTAAATAAAATTGAAAATATTAATATATAATTAATCTATATTTATAAATATGTCTAATATTTGGGAAGAAAAAATGAATGAATATTATATGAGAAAAAAATATAATTTAAAAAAAAATGAAAAAATTTTTAAACATAAAAAACAATATTATTATGAAGGATTAGTATTACAAGAATTTCCTAATCCAAAAATGATAGATGGAAAATTAATTTTAAAAAAAAAAATGAAATATATCAAATGTTTTTACCCAATGATTTTATAAATAAAATTTATTTATATTTTAATTTATAAAAATGTGTTGTTTATCTAAAACGGTAAATTGTGTAATGTTTACGACTATGTTTGTTTTTATTGGTTTATTATTATTAGTTGTATATGGTAAATGTATAGATTTTCCTAAAAATATATTTAAAAATTATGAATGTGATGATTTTTTGGAACGAGTTTTAGATTTATTTAAATAATTAAAATTTATTTAATATATATTATAATAAATAAATGGGTAATTGTATTTTATGTTTCAAAGAAAAACCAAATGTATATTTTGATCCTTTAACTCACGATAATCAAATCTATAAAAGTCCAGATAGTACATTTAAAACATCATTTGGAACAATTCCATCAATAGTACCACCATCACCATTTTGTAGTCCAAAAGATTATTAAAATTTATTAATAAAGTATTATATATAAATGGCAGATATAATAGTACTAATGAGTATTGTAGGAGTAGGTATAGGATATGTAGCATTAAAAAAATTAATAAAGAAAATACAGTACAGAAAAACATTAAAAAATATGGTATTTAAAAATAGATTTAAAATAAATAAAAAAAATATAAAAAAATATAATTTAGAAGAAGGAGATTGTTGTATATGTTTAGATAATTTTCATGAAAAATGTGAAAATCATAGAAAATGTGATAAAAAAGGTTATCAATTACATTGTAATCATATTTTTCATAAAAAATGTATATTGGAATGGTTAAACACAAAAGCTACATGTCCATTATGTAATATTGATATAGATATTAAATATCCAAAAAATTTTGAAGAATTACAATATCAAATATTACATAGAAGATTTGAAGAAAGACATGCAAGAAATATGGAAAGAAGAAGAAGAATAAGAAATAATAGAATTCATCAATCTAGAAATAATTTAATTTAAATAATAAATATTATATTAAATATATAAGATGGAAAAGGGATTTTTATTAACTGAAGAAGAAAAGAAAAAAAAAAGAGAAGAATTAAAAAGAAGACTAAAACATAAAATTAAATCTAAGCAATTAGGAAGAGTATCACGAAAACAGAGAGAACAAATGATAAGACATAAAACAAATAATAGTCATTCAAGTCAAAATATAATGAATTGTGTTGCTAATTTACAACAAGATTGTAAACCATATGAAAAAGAAAAAAATAAAGTACAAATATGTAAAAAATTTGAGAAAAAACATAGTTTTTTACAAGAAAATTATTTTCATATATATCGTCAAGTATGTTATGGAGAATTAAAAGATTTAAAATTATTACAAAAAATGTTAACTGAAAGAGATAGATGGGTTAATCCAAATAATGATGTATCAGTAGAAGATAGTACAAAAAAAATAGGAGAAATGTTAACAAAAAAATATTGTCCCAATTTAGAAGAAAAACTAAAAAATAATAAAGAATAAAATTGATTCTATCATAATTTATAACCTAATATTATCAAATATTTGAATAATATTTCATCATGTTGCTGCCTAAAGTATTAGAAGATATTATTATTGATTATAAAAACCAAATGGAACATAAAGAAAAATACGAAAAATCCTTAGAAGAGATTAAATCTATAACTTATGGTATATGCCATGGAACATCAACGATTATCAAATATCAAAGCAGTATTAAACCAGAAAAAATGAAAGTTGTGTTTAATTGCATTTTCGATGGGAAACTCAAAATGGTGATTCGGGGACAGAAATATTATAATGTATTAAATCTAAATTAATATATTTTTACTTTTTAAAAATAAAAATATATTTAGGACTTAAATTAAAATAGGAGCACTATTAAATAAATTTTTAAAAATAACAGAAGGTGGTTCTTGTTTATCTTTTTGAGCTTCTTCAATTGTTTTATCAATAAATTTATATTCTATTTTAGTAGGTATATTTTGTTGTTTATTTTCATAATAACCAATGATAAATAATATTAAACCAATAAAAAATAAAGTAATTAAATATTTTTCCATATCAATATATAATTAAAAAATACTTTTATTTTAATTATAAAATTATAAGATCATTTAAATCCCATATCTCAACATTTCCATTTGGTAATTTTCTCTTAATTTTAAAAGGTATTTTTTTTTGTATTAATTCTTCATAAGCAATATTAAAAGGATTAACAATTTCCAAATCTTGAATATTAATAAAAATAGGTGAATTATTCATAATTTGTTGAATTCTAATACCTAAAATAAAACATCGTTCATATTTAGTTAAATAATTAAAAGTTTTTTTTTCTAAAATTTTTTTCTCTTTATTTTCATCATCATCAAATTCTACATCATTATTAATAATATCTTCTTCATCTTCTTCTTCATCATCTTCATCATCATCTTCAATTATATTTAAACCATCATCTTCATCACCAATAATTTGTTCATCAATATCAACATCATTTGGATTAATTTCTTCTTCTTTTTTAGTATCAATAATATCATAAATATAAGTTTTTAAAATTTTAACTGGTTGAGGCATTTGAATTAAACTTTTTTAATATTCAATTTTAATATAATTACAATAACTACTAAAACTAAAATGAATAATAATATCACCATAATAAAAAGAAAAAGAAAAAATGGATATAATTCTTTATAAAAATAATCATTGATATTTTCAATAATTATATTAGAAAATTCATCATATAAATTATTTTTTTGTTTATCTATTTCCAAATCATTATTTAAATATTTATTAATAATTTCATTTTTCAAATGGTGAATAATAGGTAAAATAAGTATATTTAATATAGTTTCTTTTGTTTTTTTATCATCCAATTGTATACTAATATCATTGAATAATTTATTTTTGATTTCGTTTACAAGTTTCATCTATTAATAATAATATATTTAAAATTTAAAATGACTTTATTATACTTAAAATGATTTTTGATCCAAAAATGACACCAATTTTAATAATATGGATAATAGTTATTATAATATTATTGATATTATTAATTAAAAAAAAAAAGGTAAATAATTGGTTGTTAAGAGAAACAGAAATGACAAATAAGGAAAATTCTTATGAATTTGATTTAGGAGAAGTAAAATATTATTATACAAAAAATGAAATTCCTTTATTAAGAGAATTATTAAAAAATGATCATGGTTTAGATATAATAGTAATTGAAGAAACAAAAAAAATAGTAATAAAAATAGATGAAGAATCAAAGAGTGATGATAAAGAAGTAATAATTATTATTTAAAATTGATGATTTTAGTATTAATAAAAAATGAATAAAAAAAATCAAGATTTAGCATTAATATTTAAAAATATGATACAAATGTTTAAATGTCGAAATATAAATGTTGATCGTTATTTAAATAAAAATAAAAAAATAAAAAAATTAACAAATGAACAAATAGAAGAAATATTTAATAATATATTAAAATTTGATAAAATATTAATAATTTTTTT
>Ga0209019_1001146_pt1 | contig 13277 bp, 13 predicted proteins | sample METZYME_3_300m_FD_187549 | JGI IMG/M metagenome (GOLD analysis project Ga0209019, IMG submission 187549) | Marine microbial communities from oxygen minimum zone in mesopelagic equatorial Pacific - METZYME_3_300m (SPAdes) (version 2) | ecosystem: Environmental > Aquatic > Marine > Oceanic... | reverse complement strand
ATATTTCAGGGCAAGTAGGATTTGCTGGTAACGAAGTTCCTGAAGATTTCGGGCAACAAGTAGAAAATGCTTTCGCCAATTTGCGTCAAGAGTTAGCAGATGCCGGAGCGAATTTTGCGGACATCATAAAAACCAACATCTACATCGTAAATCTGGATAGTGAAAAACTCGCAGCGTACAGTTCAATCCGAGCACAACATTTTTCGCAAGAAAATCCACCTGCATCCACCCTGATTGGAGTGTCAGCTCTGGTGTTCCCTAACTTATTGGTTGAGATAGAAGCAACCGCAGTTAAGAGCTTATAACAAGAATCCCGGCGAGGTGATACATGAGCTGGAATTGCCTTCGCTCGCAGTCTATGAAACTCCAATCACATACAACAGCATTGACTGAAAGCAATATATAACAATTGCTATTGGTGTTGGTCCTCAAGGAGAACTTGTTACTTATGCTTTGCCCTAAACCTATTGTTAATCAGTAAATTATCGGCATCTATCCATAATAGATTTTATTCTATCCCTCCTCAAAATTATTATTCAGTGACCCTGCAAATAAGGGTCGGGAGATTTCTCTTCCACGGAGGACAATCAATTTCTAGATTAGAAATCTATCCTGGATAAGATTTAACCAATGCGCCCAAAGAACGTCTGTCTAGCAGATTTCGAAAGAGAGATCCCTGGCTGGGCGTTATACGCCAAAACGGCCAGAATTCTAGTTTTATCACCCTGAGTAGCGGTGACCTGATGCATTGAATTGCTCCCCCGAAACAAGACTAGCGCGCCTGGCTCTGTCGATACGGAAATTGGAGGCACTTCCCCATTCAGAACCTTCCCTGCCAGCTCATAATCCTCTTTGCCTGACTCTGCATTGCGCACATTTCTGACATATTCAAATTCTCCTCCTCCTTTCGGTTTCTGAATCAGCAAGGTAATGGCAAAGGAAGAGTTATCAAAATGCCAACCAAGTTCTTGTCCTTGACTCGCATAGTGCAAGTTAATTGATGATAACGGATCGGCATATTCATGCAATTCGGCCTCACCGAGAACTTTGCAAAGGAAGTCGCGAAAGTCTGGGGCATTATAAAGTGTGTGCAAAAACGAGTTTTCTGGGATTTGATCAGTTGTAATACAGCCCTTAGATGAGGTGACCTCGCGATTACGGGGATGGTCCTTAGTGAATGCGGGGTCAGATGGCTTTAAATAAATATTGTGATTATTAGTAGTGTAGTAAGCGAGGTGCTGATTTTCTTTACCTTCCTTTTTCAATGCGTCTATAGCACTGGGGTTCAGAAAGCCAGCAAGGGCCAGCACACTTTGAGCATCGAGTTCGTCCTTGCATTCTTTTTGAAAAATAGGGTCTTGTAACGGATAGATATCAAGATTTACTAAACCTAAAAGGTTTGATCGCTGCGTTTTATCATCATTCATAAGCGTGTTCGACAAAGCATATACGATGAGGTGCGGTAATACCTGATTTTAAATGCGAGTCCTAGGCAAATTATCAATAACGGAAACAGGAGAGTCATTGAGCCGAACTCTATCAGGTTACAAAAAATGTTAACAACCTGACGAATACAGGCTGCGCTTCGATGCGATCAGTTTATACTAACGAATTAATTAAAAGCAATTTACCGGTTAAGTAGCTAATCGTGAAAGAAATATCCAATCTTCGTGCTCAAAGGTCAAAAAGATTACCGACCTTTTTGGAAGCTTCGATCTCGGTACTCTCTCTAATTATAAGTGTTGGTATCTCCGTAGCTTTTTTGGGGCTTGATCCTCAAATGCCTATGTTATTAGGTGTCGCAATGGCGGCTTTTATAGCTTGGCGCTGCGGTTTTGGCTGGGCAGAGATTGAAAATTCAATGGTTAAAGGCGTAACCCGTGCCATTCCTGCGATCATGATTTTCTTGCTAATAGGAGCTTTAATTGGCATTTGGATAGTGTCCGGAGTTGTTCCGGCAATGCTGTATTACGGTCTACAGACTTTATCAGCTGATATTTTCTTGCCTTCAACACTGATTATTTGCGCTATTGCTTCTTTAGCGACGGGTAGTAGCTGGGGCACCTCCGGTACAATAGGCCTTGCGTTAATAGGCATCGGAAGTAGCCTTGGATTCCCGTTACCTATTTTAGCGGGGGCGGTTATCTCAGGTGCCTATTTTGGCGATAAAATGTCACCTTTATCGGATACTACTAATCTTGCCTCTGCCATGGCGGGAACGAACCTTTACACTCATATCCGCCACATGGTCAACACCACAAGTATCTCTTTCGCCATTACGCTACTAATTGAAACTATTCTGGGTATTCGCTACAGCGGAATTGTCGTTGAAGGAGTCAATGTCATTGAAATACTCGGTGTCCTAGAAAATAATTTTGTGATCAGTCCATTGATGCTGATACCACCAATAGCCCTAATATTCGTATCTGCTAAGAAGTTTGCAGCACTACCTAGCCTAGCGCTGGGCATTTTCGTCGCCGCAGCCCTAGGATTCTCTATCCAGCAAGTTTCTATTCAGGAGTTGATGCATGTTAGTTTTGCTGGATTCAATTCAGTTACTGGCATCGGCACAATTGATGATTTACTCACTCGCGGGGGCATTGTGTCGATGTCTTACACCATTACCGTTGTATTAGTCGCGATGATGTTCGGTGGCATTATAGAAGAAAGCGGTCAGCTAAACGTTTTAATTAAAAAATTGCTGGCAAAAGCACACTCTACGGGGTCTTTGGTGGCTTCAACGGTACTAACCACAATTATCTCCAACTTAGTCCTATGCGAGCAGTACATGTCTATAATTGTTGGAGCGCGCGCTCATGCTAAAGAATATGAGGCACGAGGGCTACATGCCAAAAATCTGTCTCGTGTAGTGGAAGACTCAGGTACTGTTACAGCGTGCCTGATTCCTTGGACATCGGGAGGGGCGTACCAGGCAAGCGTTCTAGGAGTTGCTACATTTGCGTACGCGCCCTTTGCATTTTTTTGTTGGATATCTCCATTAGTAACACTTGCGTTTGGTTACCTCAATATCAATATTACTAGGATCGAAGAAGATCCAGAAACACAACTCACGCAATCTTCTGATAGTCAGTCGAGAAAAAATTTATGGTAACAACACGAAGAGAGTTTTTAAAAAGTACCAGTGTTGCATGCTTGGCAACCATGGTTAGTACTGCCTTGTTAAGTCCAAAATCGGCAGCCCAAGTTAACAGCCCGGTCCCGGTAAAGATGGTGCAAACGCCGGTGCTGGATATTGGCTATGAAGAACATGGGCCCGGAGATGGATTTCCGATAATCCTGCTGCACGGATTTCCCTATGACGTGCGATCTTTCGACGGCGTGCCGCCGCCGCTGGTAGCAGCAGGATACCGGGTGCTGCTGCCCTATCTTCGCGGCTTTGGGCCGACACGATTCCGTGATCCATCGGCGCCCCGCATGGCGGAGCAGGCCGCCATTGCCCAGGACTTGATCGATTTTGCCGATGCGCTTGGCATCGATCAATTTGCCGTCGCAGGATTCGATTGGGGCAACAGGGCAGCTTGCATAGCCGCTATCTTGCACCCGCAACGAATCAGCGCCCAGGTAGCGATCGATGGTTACTCGGTGCAGGACACAATCACACCGAGTGGACCGGCGCCGGCGATATTGGAATCACGGCTGTGGTATCAATGGTATTTCAATACCGAACGTGGCATCGCCGGATTGCAAGAAAATCGTCACGATATCATTCGCTTTTTGTGGGATGCCTTTTCTCCAGGATTTGAGTACACCGACGCGGCCTACGATCGTTCCGCTCCGTCCTTCGACAATCCCGATTTTGTCGATGTGGTAATCCATTCCTACCGTCACCGCCATGGGAATACACCAGGTGAAGAACGATTCCTGGCAATAGAACGCCGCTTGGCCCAACAGCCGCCTGTTGAAGTGCCAGCAATCGTGCTGCGAGGCGCGGAGAACGGATTCAGAGCGCCGTCACGCAATCCTGCCAGAGATCAGGCGAGATTCACCAGGCTGATTGCGCGCCGAATTGTGGAGGGGGCCGGCCATAACCTACCTGCGCATCGACCCGATGCGGTCGCCGATGCGCTGCTGGAATTGCTCCAGTGAGCATAATGGCTGAGTTGGATAGACTAATATAACGGCGTGGACTTGAATGGAGATAGCTATTAATCTTCCAGTACACACTAAGCCAATCAAATAGGTACAGGAGACCCAAATGAGACTCAACAACATACGACTCGCAGGTAATCTAGTTACAGCAATTGCAATCATGTTCGCCGTCGTGGCCCAGTCTAGCGGACAGACGAACATGACGGGTTCATGGATCCTAGAAGTATCGAGCGATCAAGGCATAACCATGCCCGAACTCACGCTCGTGCAGGAGGGCATGAAACTCACCGGACACTATTCGTCTGACGCCCTCGGTGAGAATGATATTACCGGCATGGTGGATGGGGGCAACGTCACGGTCTCGTTTGAGGCGGATTTACAGGGTCAGTCGGCCCCAGTCAGCTACAAAGGCACAGTCGATGAAGAAGGTGTTTGGTCGGGTACGCTCGATATTGCAGGTGGCTTTTTGACCGGCACGTTCACGGCCAAGAAGAAATAGTAAAATTAGTAAGAAAACCGCAAAGGGGTCCTCATAGATTTAATTCTACCCCCCCTAAAATTCATTAATGGGTAACCCTACAAATAAGGGTCGGGGGAGCCTTTCCCCCTGCCTTAATAATTACAGTTGCCAACCCGATACTTAAAAGCTAATTTTAAGAAAATTCTAATTCTGGAATGCAAGCATGAAGAAACTACTAACAATAATCACCCTTCTCTGCCTTTCTGCTGGATTCAATGTGACTTCCGCGTTCGCTGCTACTGGTGATTCCATACTTTCTATGAAGGGGCGATCAGAGACCATTGATCGATTATTAGCAGTGCGGCTGGAAACCTTACCGGCGAAACTTATGCGCAGAGAAGGCATAGATATGTGGGTTCTTGTCGCTCGGGAGTACAATGAAGATCCTGTAGTAATGACGATGCTGCCTGGTGATGCCTATTCGGCTCGACGACGCACCATCTTGGTATTTGCGGACGAAGGAACCGATGGGGTAAAGGGTTACGCTGTATCTCGCTACGCAGTAGGTGACTATTTTCAAGCCAGATGGGACCCTGACGAACAAACCGATCAATGGCAGGCATTAGCAGACCTTATTACAGAAAAGAATCCGGCCACCATCGGAATTAATGTCTCTTCTGACTTTGCATTAGCGGATGGTCTTACTCATGGCGAATACGAGGGGCTGTTCGGTGCGCTGTCAGACGAGCAAGAATCCAGAATTGTTTCTGCAGAAAAACTTGCAATCGCTTGGCTTGAGACTCGAACTGAAGAAGAAATGGAACTCTATCCGTCTATCGTTGAAATTGCGCATAACATTATTGCCGAGGGCTTTTCTAATAATATTATTACACCAGGAGAGACAACGACGGAAGAAGTCAAATGGTGGTACCGTGACCGTATTCGTGAACTGCGCCTGTTAGCCTGGTTTCACCCTTCAGTAAGTATTCAGAGAGAACAGCAAAATACCGAATTACAAGGAGTAATTCTGCCTGGCGATTTATTGCATGTTGACTTTGGAATCACTTATTTGCGGCTTAACACAGACACGCAACAACATGCCTATGTTTTAAATCATGGCGAATCAGAAGCTCCATCCGGACTTAGAGCAGGACTAGCAACCAGTAACCGCTTACAAGACATCCTTACAGAAAATTTCGTTCTTGGCCGCACTGGCAATGAAATCTTAAGAAGCGCAAGAGCACAAGGAATCGAAGAAGATATTCGGCCTTCTATTTATACTCATCCTATTGGGTACCATGGACATGGAGCAGGCCCAACTATCGGCATGTGGGATAACCAGGAGGATACTGTGGGAAGGGGCGATTATCCGCTTTACGAAAACACTGCCCATTCTATTGAGTTAAATTCGACAGTGAGTATTCCCGAATGGGGCGGACAAGATGTTCGCTTTAAGTTGGAAGAGGATGCTTTCTTTGATGGTAAAAACACTTACTATATAGATGGAAGGCAAGAAGAACTGATTCTTATCTGGAGTGATTAAATTTGAGCGAGCTTTGTCCGAAAGGGTCTGATGACGTGCAGTTCAGAGAGGTAGACGATATGAGGTTTGTGAATAGCCTGGCGCTTCGAGTTCTCGTCACAGTGGGATTTCTGTTTGCCGTTCAGCCCACGATCGCACACCACTCCTTCGCGGGTTTCAGCAATGATGAAGTCAAGGAGTTCACGGGCACCATCAAGGAATTTCAATTCAGGAATCCCCACGTATGGATTCAGATCCTGACAACAAACTCTGAAGGGCAGGAAGAGGAATGGAGCCTCGAGTGGGGCTCCCCAAATCAGTTAGGACGGCGCGGTATTCGTCCGGCAACGTTTCCCTCTGGGGCCGAGGTCACGGTGCGGACTCGACCGATGATCAACGGTTCTCCAGCTGGCGCATTCGTCGGAGCCAAGTTTGCCAACGGCACCATCGTTGGCCTATGGGAAGACTAGAGCGGTAAACGCTGTTCCCAAGTGCAGGCCCTTGGTGCGCCGTCTTTTGTCGGCGCGACCATGCTTGGGAGGGACCATCCGAACACGATGACCGCGGCAACGAAACGATGGAGAATCGGATTGTCATGATGATTACATTAAGACACACGCACAATTTTCTCCGCTCAATTCCAACGGCAAGCGCCCTGCTTGTGGGTCTGGGCACAATTATCCTGCTCCTATCGGAGGCTGGTTATGCGCAGGAGGGAGACTCTCTTCCCGACTGGAGCGGCGTTTGGGCCATGAATGGTGGGACGGTCTTCGACCGAGCCACAGTTGAGGGCCAGGGCGGATCGAACACACCGGGCGTGCGAGAACATCCGCCGTACAATGCAGAATATGAGGCGAAGTATGTACGCAACCTGCAGCTTCGCGATGACGGGTTGTTCCCGGATCCCTTATCCTTCTGCGGGATTCCTTCCGGGTTCCCACGGATCATGAATTTACCTGACGTTTACGAGTTCGCGGTGACCCCCAAACAAGTCTGGATAATGGCTGAAAACGGACCGGGTATCCTGAGGATCTACACCGATGGTCGCGAACATCCGGACCCTGAGATGATGTGGCCCACTCATACCGGTGATTCGGTAGGGCATTGGGAAGGCGATACACTGGTGTTCGACACGGTAAGTCTTCACAGTTCGGAAGAGGGCCGGACGATCATTGATCGCACAGGCCTGTACCTGAGCGATGTTGCACACATCGTCACGCGAATGCGGAAACTTGACGAAGCAACAATAGAAGCCCAGATGACGATAGAGGACAACAAGGCTCTGAGGGCGCTGTGGGTCGTGACCAAGACATACCGGAAATTGGAAGAGGGAACGCGTGTGTACGATTATGCTTGCGCCGGGAACAACCGAAATCCAGTGGATGTCGAAAATAACCGGACGCTAATTCTGGGCCCCGACGGGGAAATTCTAAACAGTGATATTGACCGTTAGAGTAATCCGGGACAGAGCTTCAAGGAGTGAATTGATGTCCCAACAATACCGTGAGGCCACAAAACTCATCGTGCTATCGGCCGCCAGCACCACAAACAATTAGAACCAAACTGACACTGCCAAGCTATGTGCAGCGAATACCAGTTCAATTATAATAGCAAGTTTTACTGAACCCTAACTAATAGCCTGGACTCGTTGGTGGGGGCAGAACAATATCCAACTGATCTTATTTAGCGGAGGTTTCAAGATGAGAAAAGTAAGACTTGTAGCAAAGGCTGTAGGAGTGCTACTTGCGATGCAGGTGACCACAGTTCTGGGTCACCACTCGCACGCCTCGCTTGACCCAAATGATGTACGTGTAGTGTCAGGCGTGGTGACTAGCTACAGTTGGACCTATCCCCATGTTTACATAAAAGTTGAAGCCCCTAATCTGTCAGGTAATGTTGTTGAATACAGCATTGAGCTAATTCATCCGGGAGGCATGTCAGCCAGGGGCTGGAATAAGGATACCTTCAAACCAGGTGACCGTATCACTTGGGAGGGGCGGCATGACCGTAACAAGTCTAGGGCTTATGCCGGGCTGGAATGGGCTGAGCGAAATGGTGTCCGCGTTGGGCAGGATATGGAGGGTAATGATCAACCGATAATTCCTTCCTCTGATTTTACTGGAATGTGGAATCGTGGCCCAAATCAATTTACCTATTCTCCACCGCCGGGATGGCCACTTACTGAGCGCGGACAGGCTTTAGTGGATGGATTCAGCGAAGATCAGAATCCTATTCTGGAATGTAACGACCCTGGCCCCCCAAAATCGATGATCCTACCTTATACTCATTTAGTTAGTTACCTAGATGAAAAGACTCTGATAATTGAACGAGATATGATGGAAGGGAGCCGTGTTATCCATCTTGATCAAAATTCACAGCCGGGGCCTTCTTCGAAGTTCGGTCACTCCATTGGCTGGTTCGAGAATGGAGATCTGATTATCGAAACAAGCGGCTTTACGCCAGACCTCTGGGGTACACATACCGGCATAGATTCCAGTGAGCAGAAGCGTATCCGCGAGCGTTTACGTCTGGTAGATAATGGACTTGGAATAGAAATTGAAATCACGGTAACTGATCCGGTTTATCTGAGTGAACCTAAAACATTTACTCATCGGTGGATAAAAACAATTGATCGGGAAGTCATTCGTGCTCCATGCACTTTGGAATCAGCTAAATTGTTTATCGAAGCTGGCTACAGTGTTGAAGAATAGTAAGAGCGAATTACGATAAGAATTTATATGATAAATACTTTAAATTTAGACCTAGGTAGCACGGTGCTGTTTTTTTATCCTCCTCTATTTTTAAGCTCTGAGAAATCTTTATGTATATAGATATGGCTATACCGTATAGAAGAAGGTACATATAGATCAAATATTTCTAGGAGGATTACTTTTATCCTGTAATATTTCGGCGTATTATTATTTGCGTTTACCAAATCTTATTCTATTTTTTCAAGAAAATGTTTATATGCAGTTAAGGGAAATACTAATGACCAAAAGTGTATTCAAAGTGCTGCTGGTATTGTCAGTATTCTTTGCCAGTTTCGTAAGTGCACATCATTCTGCTGTTGTCTTTGATGTCTCGAAAAATACCGAGATAACAGGGAAAACAACCCTTTTTACTCTTAGGAATCCTCATCTCATCCTTAACATGGAAGTCACTAATGAAGAAGGTGAGGTTGAACTTTGGCGATTAGAGGGCCAGGGTATAAGTGCAATGCAAGCAATGGGCTTTGATCGTGGATCCATTAATGTTGGTGATGAAATTACTGTTCGAATGAACCCATTAAGATCTGGTGCGCCTGGAGGACTAGTGCTAGGTCTTATTGGCTCAGATGGGCGCACCTACAACATGGAGCCAGAACAGGAGGAGGTTCGTCAAGTTTACCCAGCTTTAATGCCTTATGTTCCTCCACCGGCTGGAGAGACATGGCAAATGCGAGAGGAAAAAACGAGACCCGCTCAGTTACCAGTCATTTCGCAAGGAATAGCTCCAGGAGAAAGTGGTGGAGGTAATATGCCCGGTGCTCTTGATCCGGAGAATCTAGCGAAGAAAAGACCACCAGCACCTTTCGATCTGACAGGGCAATGGCAGTTCCGTGGAGAGAATGAATATCGCGCAAATTATGGTTCCTTTGAATTCAAGCCAACGCCAGAGCTCACAGCAAAAGGTAAAACCTATCATGATGCTTATATGGAAGCCTCACTAGAGGGGGAGCGTTTCGGTGATCCCACCGCCCTATGCTATCCCCCTGGAATGCCAAGATTCATGACCAGATATGGTGCTCTTATGATGTTGCAGTATCCCACAGCCATCTTCATGGTCTCACGGCTAAATAATGATTATCGAGTAATCTTTCTTGATGAACGTGAACCCTCCAGCGGATATGCAATCGACCGTAACTGGCAAGGAGAGTCCTTGGGTTACTGGGATGGTGATACCCTGGTAGTCGAAACTACTGGTTTCATTGGTGAAAATCACCTTATTCAGGCGGGCGTCCCGACTGGTGAGCAGCTTAAAATCGTCGAGCGCATTTCACTGATTAATGAGGGCAATACAATGGTCAGTGAGTATACATTTACAGATCCTGAATACTGGGTTGGCGAGTGGAAACATGTAAAGTTCCGAGACAGAGTGCTTCGCATAGATGTACGTGAAGCCAATTGTATCTATGAAGATAGCTTTGCTTTGCCAGGCATGGAGCGGTAAAAACCTCCGGTTGCCATCCCTCAACTGTATAGAGTTTGTTTCGACTATTGGCCGAATATTGTCGGTAATGCTGGTAGTTAAGTTTTTCGAATTGACCCGTAACCCTCTAGCTGCGCCATAATTTCTTCGATTGATCATTCAAACTGACTGTCGATTCCCCGATTGTAGGCTTCAGGCTCTAAAGTTAATTTAGAAAACATCAGTAAAGTAGGACATATTTAGCCTTTAGTTATCTCAAGTGGGCTAGAACGTGCAAGTTACTTGAAGTATTTTATCAGGAGAAAAAAGTTTATGAGCAATCTATATTCATTCGATGAATCCAAAATTAATTGGCAACCACTGCCAGGTGTAGATCATGCGCAGTTATCGATTTTGGACGTTGATGACACAGCTAAAATCGTAGACATACTTTTCAAATTTTCCGCAAATGAAAAGATCGTCCTCCATAGACACGTCTCAGCATTCAACACTTTCGTGGTTCAGGGAGAGCATCGTATATACAACCCTGACGGAGAACTTACAGAGATCAGACCTGTTGGCACATATAAGGCTGGTCTTCCTGATATTAAGCCACATCGAGAGGGTGGTGGCGAAGAGGATGTCATTATTCTATTCAGCCTGAGGCCATATAATAACGGCCCGATATATGAAATCCTCGATGAAAATCATGAAGTTGAGTCGACAATGACCTTTGATGATTTAAAGGAAATGCATGAATCTGATAGCTAGATTGTTGCCCGTACTTAAAAGTGAATTTGAAAAAAAACGAGGGGGAAATCATGAAAGACAAGACTTTGAAGATACTACTGGGAATCATCGCTCGCGACCCGAAGGAAAAAATAAGTTGCAAACAAATGGGAAGCTATTGTCTTTAAATCGCAGGGCAAGTTATAAAGAGTTCTTTTCGGGGCACTAATTAAACCAAGTGGAGGTCGATATCATGATAAAAATTATTGTAGCTGGGATTTTGCTGGTACTAGGGGTGACTGCCTCAGCCAATGAGGAAATTAAGAGAACAATTGAAGAACACTACGGCTACATAAATGCCGCTGATTATGCGGGTGCATCTGTTCACCACAGAAGCGACTTTACTATGTACTTCCCTGATGGCGGTCCTTTGTGGGAATCCGATTACGAGTCTGTCGCAAACCGAATGAAGGCGACTCCGAATTTTCCGGAGAGTATGAATCTCTTGATGAGTAATTACGACGCCGTGACCTACGATGATTGGGCAATTGTCACATTTTATTTGTCGGGCACTCACACAAGAAACGGCAAGGCACACAATGTAGTGAATCGCGTGAGTGCAGTTTGGATCAAAGAAGAAGGAAAATGGCTCGAGGCCCACCATCACGAAAGCCCTCTTTTGCCGAACTAGAGAATAGGAATAATTCCTCTAGCCATTTGGTGGTGCACTAAAGGAACCAAAGAATCTAATAAATACGGCGACCCAATTGATTTGAGCGAGTAATTTATAGACATAAAAAAAATCTAATTGTTGGCATCATCTCCGTCCTCGTGCTTATTGGGTTGCCGATGCTTTTTGAAGGGTATGAACCAGATAGTTCAATAGATGTCCCAACAATACCGCTCATAATCTTATGAGAGTTAATCAGGACGCGCTACCTCAATAACACGACCGGTTGGTTCAATCGTACCGTCTTCCCTAATAATTACAGTTGCCAACCCCATACTTAAGAGAAGGAGCGTGAGGAGAATAACTATGACTGAAGCCGAAAATTACAAACATGGTTTTTAACTCTTCCCTTTTCATTCTCTCTGCGCTAATAAGTTTTTCAGTGCTAGCTCAAAACGAATCGCAGAATCTTGAAGACTCTTGGCTACAAGAAGTTATGCCATTGGCAAATTCCTTTTCTGAAAAACAAGGCGATCCCCCTGTCTATTTAGCATTTCAATCTGCTGATGAAAACGAACTAATAGGGTACATATTCACAACTCCCGACATTCCACCGGAAGAAGATGGGTTTAGTGGTCCAATCGATGCATTGATTGGTATGAATTTAGACGGTGAAATTACTGGAGTTAAGGTACTTTTCTACCGGGAATCCTATAAACATGTACGTGGTGACTTTATCGTTGACTCAGGATTTCCAGAGCAATTTACTGGCAAAGCAATCGCCGATGAATTTCGCTTGCGTGTAGATATAGATGGAATTTCGCGCGCAACGATTAGTAGCTGGGCATTAGCACGAGGAATTCGTAACGCAACCAGGCGAGTGGCCATGGCCTATTTGCCTGGATCTTCTTTTGTGATCGAAGCAAATGTAGAGATCGAAGTATTACAAACACTGCAGGATCAGAATTGGGATGACTATCTGGCCAGCGGTTTTGTTAAAGAGTTCTCGGCTCCCTTTGCCGGTGAGTCTGATCTTAATTTTGCTCTGGCTTACATGGGTCACTATCGTTTAGGTGAACTACTCGTCGGTGCCAATGATTACTCAAATTCTGATCGCACTGCCAGCGAGATGATCGAAGACGGTCATATGCTTTTACTTGGCCTAACGGGTAATACGCCTCGATTGCAACAACTGCGATTGGGCACTATGCAGAATGGAATTCTATACCCTAATCGTGGAGATAGGGTTGTATTCGCCGGAACAGCGGATGAAGGAAAGATCGCTGATCGTGCCCAGTTCGCTATCGCTTTATTTATACACCCAGACGTAGACATAACTCAGCCCTTTACTATGGTTTATGACACGAGCGAAGTGCGTGGCGAATTTAATGACTATGTGGGAGTTGACTATCAGTTGCCAGAGGATGTATTGACTTTGATAGTGGGGATTCCTGCAACTGAAGAGAATACAGTGACGCAAAGTGTTTTTTTCATCGTGATACTATTACTAGCCGTCATCTTATTTGTACTGAATCTGCCTCGAATTAGGGCAAGCCTAGATAATAGTAGCCAATAGATTGAAATCATTTAGTTACATTTTTGTTTTAGCAGCATTGTTT